>Ga0302320_10000796_pt1 | contig 74497 bp, 65 predicted proteins | sample Bog_T0_3_FD_202130 | JGI IMG/M metagenome (GOLD analysis project Ga0302320, IMG submission 202130) | Peat permafrost microbial communities from Stordalen Mire near Abisko, Sweden - Bog_T0_3 | ecosystem: Environmental > Terrestrial > Soil > Wetlands > Peat | place: Sweden: Abisko, Stordalen Mire... | reverse complement strand
AGACCGCGCCATTTACAGCCATGTTCGGCCACAAACAAAATTGCGTTGACTACTGTGAGGTTCTGAAGTTTTACATTCCCGCGCTGAATTGGCAGGCTGTCCTTGATCTTTTCGAACTGCTTCTCGGAGATCTCCATTGATTTCAATTATAACAAGATTAGTGTTAACACGCCCTAAGCAGTTTTTACCAAGCGGCTTCGGAAGCCTGGGAATCCACGCCCCAACCGCCAGACTCTGCGCTCCCGTCTTGCAGAGAATTATCCCTTCCCGGCGCATAATGAAAATGATCGTCGAAGTGGGCTTTACTGACCACTGACAGAGATGGGCCCGGTCCATACCCCGTTACCAGATAATTAATACCCCCTACCCCCCCTATCCCGTTTCTCGCGCAACGCGCTGAAAATAAATATGTTAGGTATCATTTTAGCGAAAATAGCGAACGATAAGATACAACCTTCTCTATCGGATTTGTTGATTATAAACAACTTACAGAAAGTGCTCAGGAGGTTGGAATGGATCGGATTGCGCGGATCAGGGCGCAGGAGTCAACTCAGGATGGAAGTCAGCTTTGCCGGCAGGCAGCAACACTATTTGCAAGCTACCCTCTTGCCGCTCGGCCACCACGGGCCCGTCGATCTGTATCTGCCGTTGCACCGGGCTGCCGTCGCTCGCCGTATAGAGCACCTTGAGTGGGCCACTGCCGCGCAACTGGATGCGGTAGTGGAAGACAGCGTTAGCGGCCAGGCTGTCGGCTCCAAAGCTGGCGCTCGGGTAGTCCACTTCGAGTAGTTGAATGGGTGCGCCGGTGCGGTTTTCCACCGTGGTTTCAATATGATAGGAGTGGCAGCCAGCCATAGCGATCAGCGCCGACTGTGCAACTGCGGCGAGAAACCAGCTGCGTTTGCCAAATGGGCTTTTCATTTCCGGTTCACGCTTTCATCCTGAACGCCTTCCTGCGTGGCCTGCGCAGCGACCTTCTTTTCCAGCCTGTCCAGGCGCTTGAGTAGCTCCGGAAGCCGTTGAAAGATGGTGACAGCCCGTAACCAGACTCGGTTGTCAAAGCCCGGCGAGCCGGAGATGATCTTGCCCGGCGGCACATCGTGCGAGACCGCCGATTGCGCCGTTAGAATCACGCCGTCTCCCACAGAGCAGTGGCCCGCAATACCCGTCTGGCCCGCGAGAATGACGTTGCTGCCGACTACCGAGGATCCGGCCAGCCCCGTTTGCGCGCAGAGAAGCGTATTCTCGCCAATCCGCGAACCATGGCCTACCTGGACCAGATTGTCCACCTTGGTGCCGTCGCCGATCTGTGTCGCGCCAACAGTGGCACGGTCGATACAAGCGTTGGCCTGCACGTCCACGCGATTGCCCAGCAGCACCGGGCCTGACTGCGGAATCTTCTCCCAGTGCCCGGCTTCGTTCTTGGCAAAGCCAAAGCCGTCCGCGCCGACGATCGCCCCATTTTCCAGCGTCACGTGATCGCCCAGAATGCAGTTTTCGCGGACTACAGCGTGAGCATGTGCGAAGAGATGGCTGCCAGCCCGCACACCTGGATATAGAACTACATGGGGTAGCAGAGTGGCGTAGGCGCCGAGGCGAACGTGAGGGCCGACAACGACATAGGCTCCGATGTGCGCCCCGTCGCCGATCTCCGCAGTTGTGTCGATGACAGCAGTAGGGTGAATGCCAGGATCGTAAGCCGGCGGCTGGTAAAAAAGCCCGAGGGCGCGAGAGAAGGCCAGATAGGGATTCTGGATGCGCAGCGTCGCCGCCGCAATCTCTTGAAACTCGGGCTCGACCAGCACCGCGGCAGCCTGCGTCTTGCGCGCCAGTCCGGCGTACTTGGGGTTGGCCACGAAGGTGATCTCAGTGGGTCCAGCCTCCTCAATCCCTTTCACGCCTGTTACTTCCAGCTCCGCGTCCCCGCGCAGCTCCGCGCCCAACCGGCTTGCCAATTCTCCTAGCTTCATCGAATGAGATTGTACCGGAAGGGAACTGCTTACGCTGTGTCAGTAGGGAACAGCTCCGGTTGGGCTATGGCTGGTCCAGCGCCGCCGGTCCGCTTGCGCGCCGCTGCGCCGATCAGGCTCACCACCTCTAAGGTTTGGATGGCCTGACGGGGTATGTAAATCCTTTGCGTATTCGAGCGCGTGTCGGGCGGAGTAAACAGCAGGCCCGCGCCCTCGATCAGGGAGCGGTCGTTGGCGGCCAGACCCTCCAGCTCGTCTCCGTCGGTCAAGGTCATCCGCAACCAGAGTCCCTCGGTGCGGGGCCGGACAGTGAAGCGCTTGTGCAGGAGCCGCTCGGGGTTGGCCTGATCGCTGGAGGGGGCAGGGAAGTCACGGACATAGCAAACCCATTTCACCTGCTCCCAGCCAATGCGCTGTACTTTGCCGGTGAGGTCGAGGATCTCCAGCTCCGGTGCTACAGGACTGAAACCGGCGCCTGCGTATCCTGCACACCAGTCCCGTGAGAACTTGCGGACAATCACCGGTTTGCGCGCAGAGGCCATCGCTTTGGATTGTCGCACGTAGCAGGGCCCCTGAGGCCAGGGTCGCGTTTATGCACTGGTGAACCAGCTAGATGCGAGAACGCAAAAAGCCGCAAATCCAGTGCAACAAACTCTAGCCATTCGGCCCTGGTTGTGTTAATGTACTGGTTTGCCGCCTCTGCCGGTTTGCGCTGTAAGAGTAGCTGCATCAGGTACTTGGCAGATGATTGAGACGGCGGAAGCAGGAATAACAATGCCCGACTACATCTATCTTTTGGAAAACCGGCTGTCACGCGACCAGCAAAGCGCGCTGCGCCACTTGCGTGAGGCGGCCCGCGAAGCCGAAACGATCCTCTTTTTGACCGGCGATGCGGTCCGCGAACTGACCAGTGGAAACAGTGTTCGCAGTCTTGAAGTTTCAGTTCATGGAAATGCTCTTAATCTCAAGAAAACAATCGAGAAACTCGGCGGCTCCGTCTGGGGGCAAGACGAGGTTTCAAGGACACTCTACCTGTGTTTTCCAGGCACGGTTCGCGTGGATCTGATCAGCACCCACCGCGCCGAGTACCCCAAACCGGGGCAGCCGGTTATTCATTCCGCTTCGATTCAGGAAGATCTGCGCCGCCGGGACTTCACCGTCAACGCCATGGCCATCTCTCTCAACGAGGGATCGTTTGGCCTGTTGATGGACCCCATGAACGGGGTAGCGGATATTGAGAGCAAAACCCTGCGCCTGGTTTCAAATTACGGTTTTCTCGATGAGCCTGCGCTGCTGATTCGCGCCAGCCGCTACCGTGCGCGACTGGGATGGGAATTCGACCCCAGAACGAACACACGCTACGAGAATGCACGGGGAGAGGGAGTCATCGAGCATCTTTCGGCGGAGGCGCGCAGGCAGGAACTCGAGCAAATTGGCCACGAAGAGGAGGCCTTGAAAGTGCTGCGAGCGCTTGAGGCCGAAGGGTGGATGCAGGTTCTGTTTCCCGCGTGGGCTTCTTCCAAAGCCGACGAAGAGAAGCTGATTGCTCTGCATGTCTTGGCCGGGGAGCTGCTGGCACAGGGTGTTCATGCCGACATGTCAGCCGCGCAAATGCAACTGCTGACAGCCGGATTGGCCCCCAAAGACCGAGCCGCTTTGAAGAAGCAAATGCTGCGTCCGGGGTTTGTGGCGGAGTGGAACAATCTGGACGCGTTGGCAGCAGAATTCGCCAAAGTGCTGTTGGCCGTGGAGAATTCCACACCCTCCGCATGCTTCAAGCTTTTTACAAGCTACGATCCTGAAGCGATTCTTTGGCTTGGGTTTACGAACAAGGAACCGGCGATTCAAGATCGCTTCAACTTGTTCCTCAAAGTCTGGCCGGAAACGCGCCAGCGCATCCCGCACGCCCTGATGCAGGAGATGCGCATTACCCCCGAACTAGCCGCCTATAGCGAGATCGTCCAAGCCGTTTTCCTAGAGCTGATTGACGGCCGCTTGACGGCACCCGAAGAAGTTCGCGCCTTTCTTGAGCCGCATTCTCCCCCGGCGCCTCCGCCGAAGGAGACGATCAAGAGGCCGCGCGCCAAGCGAGGCGCCGAGGCCAAGCTGAAGGAGCATTCCTATGACGACGAGGACTCCGAAGATGAATCGGATGAGGACGATGATTTGGACGATATCGGCGGCGATGACGACGATATCGACCTCGGCCTGAGTTTGCCGAAGATTGACCTGGACGCGGATATGCCAGATTTAATTGACTCCGAGCCAATCGAAGGCGATGAAACTGAACCCGCCGAAGAAGAACTCGATCCTGAAGAGGCCGCTCCGGTTGCCGCTCCCGTGAAGCGTGGCTCGAAGATTGCCGCGCCTGCGAAGCCCGCCAAGAAAGCTCCGGCCTCAGTGGGCGCGAAGGCTGAGAAGCCAGCCGTTCCCGTTCCGACCGCCAAGCCGGCTCCGCCAAAAGTTGAGAATCCGAGGAAGCCTCTGCCTGCCTCCAAGCCCAAGCCAGAAACGAAGCCTGCGCCCGTGCCAGCCAAAGCGAATGCAGCTGCCACCGGGAAGAAGGCTGCGCCCGCTTCTGTTGCGACGCATGGGAGCAAGGTTGCAAAGCCCGTCGCCAAGGCTACGGCCGCACCAAGCAAAGCCGCAGCCAAAGCTCCGGTAAAGGCGAAAGCCATCGCCCCAAAGGTCAAATCGGCGCATGTAAAAGGCAAGGCAGCCCCAAAGGAAAGCAAAACGCCGCCGAAGCAATCCAAAGCGAACGGAAAGAAGCCAGTTTCAAAGCCGGCGAAGAAGCACTAAGTTCCCCGGAAGCAGGCGGCGAAGCAGTGTTGATTGCAAGAAAGCGACCGTCTCAGGCTGTGGCCGCCACAGCCTCCTGAGCTGCGGTCACGACCATGTCGCGGATCGAGTCGATGACCAAATCGGGCTCGTCAAGATGAATCCAATGCGCGCTGGCCGGGGCGATGACCTGCTGCACGTTGTCGCCAATACGACTGAGGCGCTCGACCGAGAGTGGCGTCGATTTTCCTGGTGTCAGCACTAGCACGGGGATACCGTGGATTGGTTCCGTGGCCTGCATCTCTCTCACCGAGTCGGGAACGGCCTGCACGTGGCGGCGCATGCCGGCATAATAGCTTGGGCGCGACCAGTGGGCGGCGACAATGGGCCAAACCTCACTCGGCATTTTGCCCACTTCGTCTGTCACTCGACCGAGTACATGGCGGCCGCCATCCCCGGCTACTCCGGCCAACTTCTTTGCGACCCGTCCCGAGCGGCATAGCAGTGAGGTAACAGCAAGGCGAGCAAGGCCGATCCGCGCAATAGGAACCGCATAACCTGACAACCGCATGCCGCGATCGACCTCGGATTGGCGGCCAGGGTTGAGCGGCGGCCATTCTTCACAGCGCATCGGGTCTACGAGCAATACGCTTGCCACATCTTCGGGAAATAGCAGCGCATAGCGGCGCATCACCAGGCCGCCAAAGGAATGCCCGACCAGGATGTAGGGCGGCTTGATTTGGGCTTTCTCCAGCATGTCGTGCAGCTCGACGGCGATGTTGCCCGGGGTGCGCGCAGTGCGGCAAGGGCTGCTCCAGCCGAGTCCGCAGCGATCATAGGAGGCGGTGCCGACAAATCGGGAGACCGTCTCCTGAATGTGAAACCAGTTCAGATTGGTGGCGGCGATGCCTGCTTCAAAGAGGACGGTGGGGCCAGTCGATCCCTTTGAACCCTTCTCAAGCAGATACAGCTTGCAGCCGCGACCGATCGTTACCCATCGCCCAGGGTGGGCAAAGCGCAGACGGTCGCGGTGGCCGCCGATCCATTGATAAAGAAATCCGACGCCGATCAGGGCTGCTATTGAACCGGCAATCCAAAGAAATGCGTGCATGAACAATCCTAGAAGCGAGTGAGTTGCTCAGGGCTGAAGTCCCTGAGGTCGAGATTTGCCTTTGCGCTGCCGCGGTCGATAATAAGCAAGGTTGAACCACCCCGGCCTCGCGTTTTTTCTTCCACTTGGCTTGCCGACCAGACGCCGCCGTCATGACGCAGGCCGAAGTAGGTGAACTCCTTGACCACTCCGGTTCCCTTCAGCGTTTTCTCAACGTATACAGGAAAGCCGATACTCTGGTCTAGCCAAGTTTTAACTTCTGTGTAATGCGTCTTGTCTCCCGGGCCCGGCGCGCTCCTCAAGAGATCGCATTCGCGGGCGCCAAATTTGGTCTTATCCAGCAGCGTCTGGCCTGGCCAGAAGTACTGTTGCTCAAGGAAATCTTCATAACTGAATCCGTCGCCGAGCGGCCCATCGCTCCACTTGTCAAAGGCCAAAGGCGAAGGCGCCTTGTCGCCCGGATGCGCAATCAGGATCGAGTTTTGCCCGTTGGGGCGCATTTCAAGCAGGATGTGGACGCGGGCCACTGCGCTTAAATTTTGCGGCGGCGTAATCTCCAACAGCACGCGCAGAACGCCGGTGAACCAGTGGCCTTTAATTGAAATGCCATAGTTGTTCCGCACCCCGCTCGCCTCGACACGGGCAAGGTGGCCGCTGGCGCGAAAATCAGCTTTCTCCACATTTTGCCGCGGGGTTGCAAGTACCGCATGCACATCCGCTGTGTTTGCCTGGGTGGTAAAAAACAGCGCGGTGGCCAAAACGGCCCAGAAGAATTTCATGGCACAATCCTTCCGTCGCGGATGCGAATGTGCCGGGGCGCGGCATTGGCAATATCGTTCTCGTGGGTTATGACGATAAGCGTCATGCCGCGCTGTTGTTGGATGCCGACAAGCATGTCCATGATGTGCGCGGAATTGACACTATCCAGGTTCCCGGTGGGCTCGTCTGCCAGCAAAATCGAGGGATCGTTCGCAAGTGCTCGCGCGATCGCCACACGCTGGCGTTCTCCAGCGGAAAGCTCGTTGGGATACTGTTTCAGCCGGTGTTCCAGGCCCATCTCTACCAGCAGAGCCTCAGCGCGCTGCCCGCGGTTGCGAGGGCCTTCTCTCAAAGCCAGCATCGGCACCTGCACATTTTCGGTCGCGTTGAGCGTGGGAAGCAGGTAAAAGGCCTGGAAGATGAATCCGACACGATTGGCTCTATATGCGTCCAGGCTGATGGCGGTTCCGAGCGTAGCGTTCTCAAAGAGCACCTCGCCGCTGGTTGGCGTGTCGAGTCCGCCGAGGAGTTGCAGCAAGGTGGATTTGCCACTGCCGCTGGCGCCGCTGATGGCCAGGTATTCGCCTGCGCCAATGGAAAGATCCACGCCGCGCAAGGCCTCGATCCGCCCTTCGTCGTAGCTCTTGCACAGACTGCGCACTTCAAGCTGCGGGCTAGTCATGCCGAAGCGCCTCCACCGGCGCGAGATGCGCCCCGCGCCACGCGGGAATAGCCCCGGCTGCCACTCCTGAAAGCATGGCAATGCCCAGCGCCTGTAACAAGTGCAACGGGTCAACGGATGCGGATACGACACTGGCAGTTTGTGGAAAAGTAGATAACAAGTGCAAGGCGCCCCAGCCGACGCCAATGCCGAAAACACCACCGACAAGGCCGAGCACGACCGCTTCCACCTGAATCAGGAGCAAAATATTCCAACTCTTCCATCCCAGAGCGCGCAGAATGCCGATTTCGCGCGTTCGTTCAAAAACCGACATGGCCATCGTGTTCGCAATGCCCAGAATGCCCATCATCAATGCGATGGAAGATGTCCCCCATGCCACTGCGTGGGCCAGCGATACGAACTGGTTGTTGGTCGCGCGATCGGTTGCAAGTTGGGCGTTGAGCCCCGGCAACGCGGCTTCAATCTCTGACTGTGCGTGCTTAAGGTAAGCCTCTGGCGATTCACCCGCCGGGGCGGGCCGAAGCCGTACATGAAACCCTGAGATCTTTCCTTGCAGGCTCGACAGCTGTTGCAACTGATCGATGGGCATCAGCACTGCGCCGGCTTCCAAAGCCGTTCCGCCATGATAAATTCCGACCACCGTAAAGTTGGCGCCTTGAATAGTAAGCGTATCGCCTACTTGCTTGTTCATGGTCCTGGCCAGAACATCGCCCAGGATGACCTCCGGCTTGCCGTCTTGAAAGCGGCGTCCGGAAAGAAACGTGAGCGATTCGAATTCGTAGGAGTCAGATCGCCAGCCAAACACCAGTGCATTCACTTCGGGCGTAAGGTCGATCATATTGAAGATCATGGGATTGGCCTGCGCGACGACGGGCACAGCCAGGAGTTTGCCCAACAGCGACTCATCCACTGAAGTATTGAGAAATGATTTGTCTACTACGGCAATGTCAGTCCCACTGCTCGAATACAGCCGTAGCCATTCGCGTTCAAAAGAGCGGGAGAAGCCGACCAGCGCGACAAATGCGCCGATCGCCATGGCGATGCCGCCGAGCGTGAGGAAAGTCCTGAGACGTCTGCGCCAGAGATTCTTCCATGCGAATCCTGCGAAGGATAATTGAGAGGCCATTAGGTTGGGAAAAGTCCTTGCATGTTGAGCATTCCGCAGAAACGCGTAGTAGCCAGTTTATCGAGCGACAAGCACAAAAGTCCATGCATCCTTTAGGGAGCGTCAGTACAAATCAATATTTTGACGGGTCTGGGTTTCGCAGGGTGCGGCAGAAAAGCCAGTTTGTGCCAAGGCTGAGCCTCAGCAGCGCCTCAACATAGATGCCGATCCGACACAGGGTCACAAGAGCCTGTGGGCGGCCTGAAGCGAAATAACCAAACATTCCGCTGTAGTACTGACGGGCTTGGGGCGTCTCTAGATAGTTGCTGCCGCTTGCAGTCTCTGCATCTCTACCCAGGGGGTTCTCATCACTCGAAAAAAGGCATAGAAACAGCTACCAAGGAACGCCAGAGTCATGGGGGGACGAATCAGTCGTTGCTGTGGACTTTGGTTTCTGGAAGTATTTGCGTGAAGCGAAGGTCCGATCCCCGAAGTGAGTATCGGACCGCTTCAAACAAACTAGCGACCGCGACCGCGGGAGCTTCCGCCGCCGCCACCGCCGCTGCCTTTACGCGCCTGGTAGCAGTCCCGGCAAAAGACCGGACGATCGCCACGAGGCTCAAAAGGCACTGTTGTAGGCTGGCCGCAACCCGAACAAATCACAGGTGTTCCCTGTGCTGGAGCCGCACGGTAGCCGGAGCCCCCCTGATCGTTTTTCTTTGCCTGACGGCAATTCTTGCAACGCTTTGGGGTCGAATAACCACGTTCCTGGAAGAACGCCTGATCAGCTGAAGTGAACGTGAAGTCCTGTCCACAATCGCTGCACGTAAGTTGAATATCTCCGGCCATGTGTCTCCTCGTGGAGATTGTACAGCCCAATTGGCCTCCGAGTACAAGGATTCTTTTTTTCAGCTCAAAACTTTGCGATTGGAACACAAAGCTTTAGCGCCGCTCAGGCCGGTTTGGTGGCAGCGGCTGGGGGGCGTTATAGTCGTCTCCAGACCCAGGATGATTGATTGGGCCGTATTCCGTCCGCTCCGCGAGCCGAAACCAGAATGACAGCTTCCAACCCCGAATTCGAGGCCGATTGCATTCGCCGCATCCAAGCGGGCGAGAAGCATTTGTTCCATGACCTCATTCGCCCGTGTGAGCGCTCCATGTACTTTCTGTTGCTGTCGTTGCTGCGCAACGAGGCCGAAGCTGAGGAGGCGGCGCAGGAGACCGTCATCAAGGTCTATCTGAACCTGCATCACTTTCGCGGCGACTCGCAATTCCGCACCTGGGTACTCTCGATTGCCCGCAATGAAGGCCTGGGAAGGCTGCGCAAGACGGGAAACCGCCGCGAAGATTCGCTGGATGCCGAGATTGACGAGCAGACCGGGGACTATACTCCAGCCATCCTGACTAGTTGGCGTGAAATTCCTTCCAAATCGCTGGAGCGGAAGGAACTGGGCGCCTTGTTGCGCAAGGCTATTGAGGGGTTACCCGAGATTTACCGTAACGTAGTGCTGCTCAGGGACATCGAAGAGATGGATGTGCGGGAGACGGCCGCAACTCTCGGGATTACCGAGGGGACCGTTAAGGTCCGGCTGCACCGGGCGCGGGCCTTACTCCAACGCGATCTAGCTCCGCGATTGAAAGGATTTGCCCCGAAGCGGAAAGGGCTGTTTGGGTGGGGCGCATGAGGATCGACTGCAAGCACGTCTGGGATCACATCTCCGCTTACATCGACGGCGAGGTGGATGCGGGGCTGCGCGCCGAGATCGACCGTCATCTGGATACCTGCGAAATCTGCTCCGCGGTGCTGGATTCAACACGCAATGTGGTTGTGCTCGTGGCCGACGATCGCGTCTTTGAGCTGCCCTCCGGCTTCAGTGAGCGTCTGCATGCGCGCCTGACTAAGGAACTGGAATTGGCCGAGCCCTAATTGGCCGGAGTGACTTATTACGTATTCGATCGGACATTGGCGGGCGGAGCCGGGCGATGAACGATGACATGCGACCAGCTCTCCAATCCCACCAGAACCAGCGTCAAAATCGCCAAGGCCACCTGGATCCGTTCGGAACGCCGTTCATTTTTGCTGACTTCGCGCCTGCGCCATTGTGCTGACGGCCGCGATCGCAACCACCAAATCCAAGCCAGCGCCAGCAGGTTTACCACTGCGCCAATTGTTGCCAGCGCCAGCATCGGAATGCGAAATCCATCCCCATGGAATCCCAGGATTGGGGCATAGATGCTCGATGCCGCCAAGGCGCCAAGCCCAATTGCAACGCGAATGCCGCTGATGGTCAGTATGGCCGTACACAAACTTTGCAGCAGCGCCAAAATCAGACTGGCGCCAGTCAAAACGCGCATTCCCCTGGAGTTTTCCAATCGGCCTCCCGATGACAGTGCCATTCGTTGTTGCGTCCAAGCAGAATCAGGGTAACGCAAGCAGGGAATAGCAGCCAACCCAACAGCCTGATAGCCGCTAGCTTCTGCCACCAACCGAGGCCTTCTGGAAATTCATTTTCATCAGTGCAAGTTTCCCTGTAACCTTTCGGCAAGGCTGGCACTCCTAAGGTGCGTGACATGGATTGTTCGGGATTGGCCCCATCGAGTCCCGAGTGCCCACAACCGGCGGACCCCTCCGCCCCAACCCCCAAATGAGGTCAATGGATCATGAAGAATCAATTGAATGCACTGCTTTTGACGGCGGCGCTCTCCGGCCTGGTCGGTGGAACCTCCGTAGCGGCCCAGACTTCCAACCACGGCACCGCAACCAAGCTGACCGCAGCCAAAGCCGGCCTGCGCTATGCGGCACAGGACACCTCAAAGCACTCCTGTAAAGGCAAGAACGACTGTTCTGGCAAGGGCGGCTGCAAGACCGGCGACAACGGCTGCAAGGGCAAGAACAGTTGCAAGGGCAAGGGCGGCTGCGCGACGGACGGATCCAAGCCACCGGCGCCTTCCTCGCTGGTCTAAACTCCAATACCACCGCTGGCGCGGCAAAGATACTCAAGCCCATCTTTCGCCGCGCCATTTCCCCGTTCACTCTTTCACTGTTCACCAACCACTGAGAAGAACCCATGCCCGGCAATCGCTTCAATGCGTTTCAGGATCACGGCGTCGGAATCGGACTCCGCATTCCGCACTACGAGCACATCTTTGCGCGCAAGCCGGTGGTGGACTGGTTCGAAATCATCAGTGAGAACTTCATGATCGATGCCGGACGGCCGCTGGCCATGCTGGATCGAATCCTGGAACAGTACCGCGTTGTCCAGCACGGCGTGTCCATGTACTTCGGCTCCGCAACCGCGCCCGATCCCGAGCACCTGCGCCGCCTCAAGACTCTTGTTCACCGCACCAAGACGCCTTGGCTCAGCGACCACCTTTGCTGGGGCAGTGTGGACGGAACTTATACTCACGACCTGCTGCCGTTGCCCTATACCTGGGAAGCTGTTGAGCGCACCTCCGCCCGCATCAAGGAAGTTCAGGACTATCTCGAAATCCCAGTCGCCGTCGAGAACGTCTCGAGCTATGCAGCTTTTATAGGCTCCAAGATGACCGAGTGGGAGTTTCTGACCGAAGTAGTGGAACGCGCCGATTGCGGAATTCTCCTCGACGTGAATAACATCTACGTCTCCTCGGTGAACCACGAGTTTGCGCCCTTGGATTATGTCAACGCCATCCCACCCGAGCGCGTGGCGCAGATCCATATTGCCGGTCACTCGCGCTATGAGAAGTACATCCTCGACACGCATGACCATCCCGTCATTGACCCGGTCTGGGACCTTTATGCGCGGGCCATTGAACGGTGCGGGCCAACCCCCACGCTTCTTGAATGGGACGACCATATTCCCAGCTTCGACGAAGTTCATGCCGAAGCAAAGAAGGCAGAACGCTACCTGCATGGCTCCGTGCTTGCCGAGGTCGCACTATGAATCTGGCTCAGTTGCAGCGTGAGATGGCCACAGCCGTGATGTTGCCTCTGACGGGCGACGAAGCAATGCGCGCCGAGGCCGCTGACGGCCGCGCTATGACCGCCGTAGCCGAATCGTTCATCGCCCCGAACAGCCGCCTTACAGCCTTTGAGAGACTTGAGATTTACAACCGTCAGTATTGGTTCCGTGTGATGGGCGCGCTGGCCGAGGATTTTCGCGCACTACGCGCAGTAGTTGGTGGCCGGGCTTTCGAGGCGCTCTCCATCGCCTACCTCACCGTCCATCCCAGCCGATCCTTTACGCTGCGCAACCTGGGATCCAAACTGCCTGAATGGCTGGCAACGAACCCGCGATTCGCCGGTCGCCGCAGTCGACTTGCATTGGATGTCGCGCGCATCGAATGGGCATTTGTGGAGGCGTTCGACAGCGCGGATCGCACGCCCCTGACCCTCGACCAGATTGCAACACTGGCCGCCGGTTCGCGCCTCGGGCTACAGCCCCATCTGCAACTGATTTCGCTGGACTATGAAGCCGACGATCTGGTGCTCGCCTTGCACGGCCAGCAGAAACGCGAAACCAGCGAAGCTGGTCTAAAGCACGACGACGGACCAGCCGTGCCGGCAAAGTTGCCAAGGCTCCGCCGCAAACCAACCTGGGTCGCAGCCCATCGAGTAGACCTCTCGGTCTACTACCGCCGCCTCAAGCGGGAGGAATTCCTGACTCTTGCAGCTTTGCGTCAGGGATTGCCATTGGCCGAGGCGCTTGCCGCGGGCTTTCAAGGCTCAAATACTCCCGAGACGCGCCGCCCGCAACAAGTTCGCGAGTGGTTTGCCAACTGGGCGGAACTGGGCTGGATCTGCGCCCCCGATCTGGACTCGCTCCTGCACGAATAGAAAGGATCGCCATGCAATCGATCATCCATTTCGTCCGCACTGCGTACAGCCATGCTTGCACCGCTTTGAACTGGCTGCAAAGCCCGCTGTTGCTGGCGATCCGCCTCTACTGGGGCTGGCAGTTTGCGCAGGATGGCTGGGGCAAGCTGCACAATTTGGATCGCGTAACGCAGTTCTTCGCCAGCTTGAACCTGCCCGCGCCCGGCATGACGGCCTTGGCCATTGCTCTGGTGGAACTCATCGGCGGCATCTTCTTCGCCTTCGGCATCGCTTCCCGGCTTACTTCGCTCATTCTCTTTGTCAATATGACCATGGCTTACCTGAGCGTGCCCGACGACCGCACGAACTTCCTTCATATTCTGTCGAATCCAAGCGACTTCTATGGTGCGTCTCCGTATACCTACTGGTTTGCCGCGCTGTTGATCCTGGTCTTAGGCCCAGGCCTCATCGCTGTGGATACCCTCGTTGCGCGCCTGTGTACCCCAAAGTCCAAGGCATAACCGCAATTCTCCTATGCGACTTGTCCAGCCGATGGGAGCATAAAGGGCGCATTTTTTTCTGAGGTTGAATTGCCTTATCTGTCGTGGCTTCGCACGATACCGACTCGGAAATTTCGTTAGTCCCTCGTGTCGAAGAAACTATAGGTCGCCGAATACGGCACGCGCACCTCGACACCCGTGTGCTGCGCATCGCACACGGTGGATGGTGCTAATCCGCCCTGCGTTTCCAAACGGCGGACAGCATCCACTTGGCTCAAACGGCCTTCGCTCCCCGTCGACCTGGCCGAAAGGATCAGCCACGGAATCGTGCCGGCTTGCTGCCTGCTCTCCAGCAGCTTGCCCTGCACCTCACTCCCATCATCGAGCCGCCACGTGGGCCCTGCACAATGTTTCCCGATCGCATGATGGCTTTCATCGAACAGCGTTGCTTCGGGCGCCTTGAGCTTCCAAGCCCAATCGGCATCCTTCACGCATGAGTAGATTTGCACCCCCTCCCCTCGAGCCTGCAAAACCAGCGTTGCGGTGGAGGAACCATCGAAGCGAACAGTTTTGCCTTGCGTTCCGGCCGGAGGGGGAAGTGGAGCAACCTGCGCATGTGCCACACATGCGGCTGCAAGCAGTCCCGATAGAAGAAGTAGTTGTACCCTTAGCATTTCCATTTGCATTCGAGGATACCATCGGGGCGGGCGTGGAGCATCCGTACCTAGTCCCTCGCGGTATGATCGACCCAACCAATCTTTCGTCGTCAGGTGTGGGTTTCATGCGGATTGTCTATGTGCTCACTTCGCTGGGCATGGGCGGAGCGGAACGGATTGTGCTGGCGCTGGCCAGGCGTATGGCCCAGCGAGGTCACGCTGTCGCTCTTCTTGTGCTGCGTCCTCCCGTCGCCGAGCAGTGGCCTACCGATATCACCGTCGTCCATGTGGACTTGCACAAATCCCCCCTCAGCGTGCTCGCCGGCTTGGCGCGCGGCCGCCGGTTTCTGCGTCAGTTTTGTTCCGACATCGTGCATAGCCATTGCTTTCACGCAAACATTGCCGCGCGATTGCTGAAGGTCGCGGTCCCGGCCCCCATTGTTCTTGCCACCGTGCACAACGTCTATGAGGGCGGATGGGCGCGGATGCTTGCCTACCGCCTGACCGACGGATTGGCCCGCCAAACTGTCGCTGTTAGCCATGCCGCTTCCGACCGTTTTGTAAGGCTGAAGGCTGTACCGCACGAAAAATGCGCAGTCCTGACCAACGGAATCGATACCGCCGAGTTTGCCCCCATCGCAGACCGCCGGGTACGCATGAGAGCTGAGATGGGAGTGGATACCCAATTCATCTGGCTAACGGCGGGGCGCATCGTGCCGGCGAAGGACTATCCCAACCTGCTGCGTGCCTTTGCACGGGTGCGAACCGCTTGCCCTGAGACGCAACTATGGATTGCCGGAGAAGCGTCTGGGGCGGAGTTCGCATCGATGCAGGGATTGACAGCAAACTTGGGTTTGGAAGATGCAGTTCGTTGGCTAGGCCTGCGCCGAGACCTGCCCGCTCTGCTCGATGCTGCCGACGGTTTCGTGCTGGGCTCGGCGTGGGAGGGCATGCCCCTGGCGCTAGGAGAGGCGATGGCCATGGAGAAGCCGGTGGTGGCCACCGATGTGGGCGGTGTGCGCGAACTGGTGGGGGAAGCGGGTGTGATTGTACCGGCCAAAGATCCCAGCGCACTGGCCAAAGCGATGCTGGAGCAGATGCAAAGCAACCCAGAAGACCGGCGCGCGCTGGGTCGCGCCGCTCGCGCCCGCATTCAGGGCAAGTTCAGCATGGACGCCAAAGCTGACGAGTGGGAAGCGCTCTATCGGAAAATCCTGGACGCGTGACTGCCCAGAGCCTTCCTCAATGCCTTCGTGATAGGCTTATCGGCGGATTCTAAAGTGAGCTTTCACAAGTCACAAAAGCGATTCAGCAGACACCTTGGAGGGTGCGCAATGGGGAAAGCAATTGCATGGGGAGCATTTTGGTGCATCTTGGGAGCGGCGGCAATGGGTGCAGCTAACGCAACAGCGCAGACGCAAGGCAAGGCCATGCTGAATGCGATTTTAACGCTCGATCACGGATGGCAGTTCCGGCAGATTACGGCGGGAACACAGGAGGCGGAGGCAGGCTGGCTGCCGGCTACTGTTCCCGGCGATGTTCACCTGGACCTGCTGGCCAACAAGAAGATCCCCGACCCGTTCTTCCGCGACAATGAATCCAAATTGCAATGGATTGAGAACGAGAGCTGGGAGTACCGGCTGAACTTCGACGCGACTCCGGCCTTGCTGGCGCGTTCCAACGTGGATCTGGTCTTCGATGGCCTGGATGCGGCTGCACAAGTCTATTTGAACGGCGTCCAGGTGTTGGCTGCGGACAATATGTTTCGCATCTGGCGCGTGCCGGCGAAGGCCCATTTGCATGCTGGCAAAAACTTGCTTCGCGTTGTCTTTCCATCGCCGATCAAGGCCGCGCAAGATGTGGCCGCCGGCGACGCCTTCAGGCTGCGGTCAATGACCGCGGACAAGACCTATATCCGCAAGGCGGCTTATGAGTACGGCTGGGACTGGGGACCGCGTTTCGTTACCAGCGGCATCTGGCGGACTGTGCGGCTCGAAGCGTGGGACAAGGTGCGTATTGCCGACTTTGTGATCCATCAGCGCGACGTGAGCAAGGACGTGGCCCACGCCGACGCAGAGGTTGAGGTCGAGGCTTCAGCTGCCAGTTCGGCCAGAGTGACCGTGCAATACAGCGACAACGGAAAGCCCGTTACGCTCAACACGCTGGCGAACCTTCACGCCGGACGCAATGTGATCGATCTTCCCGTGGAGATTCGCCAGCCAAAGCTTTGGTATCCCGCAGGCTATGGCGAGCAACCGCTGTACGAGTTCACCGCGCAGGTGAGCAAAGGTGGTCTGCCAGCCGAGACGCGCAAGGCCAAGGCCGGACTCCGCACGATCGTGCTTCATCGCGAGTTGGACAAATGGGGACGTTCGTTTGAGCTGGTGGTGAACGGCATTCCCGTTTTTGCCAAGGGCGCGGATGTGATCCCCTTCGACAGCTTCCCCAACCGCGTCACCACGGTCGACTATCGGCACATTATCGAGTCGGCCCGCGATGCCAACATGAATATGATTCGCCATTGGGGCGGCGGCTACTACGAGACCGAGGAGTTCTACTCGATTTGCGACGAGTTGGGCATCATGGTCTGGCAGGACTTTATGTTCGGAAACGACTGGCAGCCCGGGACCTACGCCTTCAAGCTCAATATCGAGGCTGAAGCCGAGGACCAGGTGCGTCGTCTGCGCAATCATCCCAGCATCGTTTTGTGGAGCGGCAACAACGAGACGGAGGCGGCCTTCAGTTGGGGACCGCGCCCCGGTCTGCCGCCGGATGTGAGGCTCCTGATCTGGCAGGACTATCTCACCGAATTCAGCGGCATCCTGCCCAGGGTGGTTGCGCGGCTTGATCCTGAGACGCCCTACTGGCCCAGTTCGCCGAGCGCCGACTATGAACCGCTGAGCGAACACTATCAAAGCGGAGACGCGCACATCTGGGATGTATGGCATGGGCGCGTGCCATTCACGACCTACGAAACGCATCATGCGCGCTTCGTCACGGAATACGGCTTCCAATCGTTCCCTGAGATGAAGACGATCGAGGCCTTCACGCAACCTGAGGATCGCACCGGCATTCTGACGCCGGTGATGGTGGCCCACCAGAAGAACAACGAAGGCAATTCGATCATCCACGATTATCTGCTCAAGGATTATCCCGAGCCAAAGGACTTCGCCAGCTTCCTCTATGTGAGCCAGGTGTTGCAGGCCGAGGGCATTAAGATCGGCGCGGAGCACTTCCGCCGCAGCCGTCCTGAGACGATGGGCTCCATCTTCTGGCAATTGAACGATTGCTGGCCGGTCGCATCGTGGTCCTCGATCGATTACTATGGCCGCTGGAAGGCGCTGCAATACTATGCGCGCCGCTTCTATGCGCCGATCCTGGTTTCACCGCATGTTGAAGACGGATCGCTCAAGGTGTATATCGTCAGCGACAAGACCGCGGTCACACCGGCAACGCTGCGGGTGCGCCTGATGGACTTCGACGGGAATGTTCTGCTTGAGGAATCGCAACCAGTCGACGTTGCGCCACTCGACAGCACGGCCTACCTGGTTTGGCCACTCAAGAAACTGGCCGACGCGGGCGCTGCGAATACGTCGCGCGTATTTGTAGTCGCAGAACTGACTGCGGGAAAGTTATCTGATTCAAAATTAGCCAGCAATGGCGCGCAAATCTCTCGCAACCTTACTTACCTGGCGCCGGTGAAGGAGATTCACCTGAAACCTGCTCTACTGAAGGTAGAGACAATGGGCGCGCAGGGCAGCTACAAGATTCGAATCACTTCGCCGGTGCTGGCGCGCAGCGTCTATCTCTCTTTCGGGAATCTCGATGTGAAGCTCTCAGATAACTACTTCGACTTGCTGCCGGGCGAGACCGTCGAAATCACAGCCACCACCGTAGCCTCACTTGACGATTTGAAGGCGCAATTGAAGGTCATCTCGCTCACCGATGCCTTCGCAACCGATGGTCAGCCTGCGACGGTGACCGCTGCACAATAAAAAGAGCGGGCCGGAGGATCGCGCCCGGCCGTCGCGAGCTTGAACAGACTCTCCGAAGCAACTACCTGTAAGTTTATTTGAATCATACACATGTCAAAGCCAGTTTGTTGGTCAAAGGCGAGCGGCACACGGCGAGAACTGCGCCCAATTCCGCGGCCGAAGCCGGAATTTATTCGCTTGTTGTTCGCTAAAAATGATACCTAACCTATTTACTTTCATTGTGTTGTGCGGAAATGGGGGAGGGTAGGGGTAGGCGTCCTTCCAGTGGGCAGTGAACGGTGCCCCCCTGCCGATCATTTCCATTGTGCACTGGGAGGGGTTAATTTTCTGCACGGATGGATTGCGGAGTCCGGCGGTTGGGGGGGGGCTTGATTTCACAGGCCTACCAATCAACTGCCTGTAAGTTGCTTAGGATCATCCACCGGCCGAAGCCGGTTTATTGCTCAGAACGAGAACACTGCCTGTACAAACACGCGCCGCGCTGCCGAACCGGTGCTGAAGACACCCCCGGCAAGGCTCGTGGACCGGTTGAAGCTCTGGGTGCCGAGGGTTCCGCCCGGCGTTCCATAGTCGATGTCATTGAACAGGTTCAATGCCTGGGCGCTGAAGGTCAGCGAGTACTTGCGGCCAGTGCCGCCAACCCCGCCTAGACCGCGCGGGCCGCCACCGCCTCCCATGCCAAAGCCGCCGAAGCCGCCGCCACCACCGCCTCCTCGGCCACCGCCACCACCACCGCGACCGCCACCGTCAGGCGGACCTCCCGGAGGCGGGCCGCCGCCATTGTCCTGGTTGTTGGCAGAAGCAACCTTGGGACCAATGCCAAATCCGCGGCTGATGCGCAGGTTGACGGCCACCGATGCGGGGCTGTTGCCTAGGTAGGCTGGGATGGTTGTCTCGCTCGTTGGCGGATTGCTGCTACTGTCGAGGCAGCCAAATGTGGTCTGGATGTATTGGTTTGGAGTGGCCGCGCAGTCCGACGATGGGGCGTAGGTAGGCCGCTGATTGAAAAAGTTGTTCAACGGGTCGGTTGCCAGCGTGATGTTGAATGGCCGGCCCGACTGTGCAATCAGAAACGGATTGAAGCGAATGCCCCACGGACCGGTGTAGCTGGCCATTACGAATACGTTGTTGCGCGTAACGAAGCTTGCGCGTCCGTAGTCCTTATCCAGATTGTAGGCATCAGAGGCGTTGCCGTTGCCGTTGCTGTTGGCAAACGACAGGGTATAAAAGCCTACGAGGCTCAGGTTCTTGGTCACCTTGGCATTCACGCTGGCGATGAGCTGATTCTGCTTGAAGACCGCTTCCGGGTAGTACTGGTACAAGTATCCGCCAGTGCTGTTCTGCGGTGTTCCGCCCGTGGCCTGGTTGGCGTTGCGGGTTACCAGCTGATGCACACCATAGGAGTGCAGATAAGTGAGTGTTGCGCTTGTGCCAGAGGACAGTTGACGCTCGATACTGAAGCCAAGCTGTTCGGTGGTGGGGGCGTGATAGTTGGGGGCAACCTCGTATTTGACGGGCGGGGTAGCGCCGGTGCATGTAGCTATGTCGATCGTATCGAGTGAGGTCGCGGTTGAAGTGCAAGTTGGATTGTTGAAAATGACCTGCTTCTGGATGTTGTCTCGGTTGATTGTCAGCAGGTTGCTGGCGCCCAGGCGGTCGAAGAAGAATCCGTAACCGCCGCGCAGCACCGTTTTGGTTTTCTTACCGTTCTTTCCGTCCAGGGCGTAGGCGAACGCGGCGCGCGGCCCCCAATCGTTGTGGTCGGAGATGTGGTTCTGCGCTTCCCAACGGATGCCACCGGAAAGAGTGAGCCGCGAATTGAACTTCCAATCGTCCTGAGCGAACAATGCCATGTCGAACATATTGGCGAGCGCAGACTCGGGCCCGGTGGTATAGCTGGCGGAGGAAGGACCATATCCAGCGGCTACCAATTCGGCGAAGGTGTTGGGTGCGGTTGGGCTGAGTAGCCCGTTGGCCATGTTCTCATATGCGTAGCTCGCAGAATACTTAACCGTGTTTATAACGACAGGCGCAAACGTGAATGAGCCGTTGAAGTTCGCATTGGTGAGATTCGCTTCCCGCCAGTCGCGCAGGCGTGTGCCCAACTTGATGGCATGGGCTCCATGGCTCAAGGTGGTCAGGTTCTGGAACTCCAGGTTCACCTTGTGGTCCTGGCTTTCCTGACCGGAGTAGCCTCCGTCCGTAAAATCTCCTTGCACATTGATAGTCCGCAAGGGGGAATCGGGATAGTGATTCTCATCGTGCCGCTCGAACTGGAAGCGATTTTCAGTCACCGCGTGATCGTTGATTACAAATGCGTCGCTCATCTGCACGGTATGGTCCGAGTTTGACTCGTGCGTTGAGGCGGTGGCCAGCGAACCCGTGTTGAGATTGCCTTGCTCGGCCTCGGACCAGAATCCATATCGTACGGTGAATGTGTTCTTTGCGCCCAACTGCCAATCGATGCGCGCCGAAACGTTGTTGCGTATGTGCGGACTCAGAAGGCTGACGCCGTAATCGAGGTTATCGACGTATACACCAGAGCTATTCTGCAGCACCGCATCTGGAATCTGCCACGTATTCACACTCTGTTGGTCCCGCCGCTCACCGCTCAAGAAGAACGAAGCGTTTTTCGAGATGGCGCCGCTTACCGTCCCATTGAACTGATAGCTGTAGTATGCGGGAATCGTGGTCGTAAACGGATTGCCGGTATTGAAAGCCTTGTCGTTGCCCTGGATAAAGGCTTGCCCGTGCAGCTTGTCGGTTCCGGGCTTGGTAAGAATTTCGATGCGCCCATAGCCCAGGCGGTCGAACTCCGCCGAGAAGGGGTTTTGATTGATGCGAATCTCGCGAATCGCCGACTTGGGCGGCAGTTGCCCGCCGCTGAAGCCGTCGATGTAGATCTGCCCGCCGTTGGGTCCTGCCGAGGGCCCCGCTAATGCCGTGAGTTCGTTCGACAGTTCGTCTGGATCGTCGGAAAGCGCCTCAAGATCTTTGCCCTTGAGTACGAGGGCGCTGGCGTTTCCGCCTGCTTCAACGTTGACGGTTGGCGACTCGTCGGTGACCTCCACGCTCTGTTGCTCCACTTCCATGGCCATAGAGATGTCCACGCGCTTGATCTGGCCCGCTGTCAGCGGAATGGCGGGGGACTGAAAGGGCGCAAAGCCGGGGAACGACGCCTTCACAATGTAGCCGCCGGGGGGCAGGCCGGTTACATGATAGGCGCCTGTTGAGTCCGCGGTCGTGGTGGTCACGGCGGTTCCTGCCGAGGTGGTGATGGTAACGGTTGCACCTGGAATCAGCGCGCCCGTGGGGTCGGCGATGTGACCGCGTAATGTGGCTGTAGTAACTGGCGCCACTGGCGCGGTAGTTGTATCAGCCGCTGTGGCTGGGACTCGCGCGGGAGTTTGTGTCGTCGGGGCCGGCGTTTGCAGGGCTGGCGCTGTGGCTGGCGCGGTCGTTTGCCCATGCGTCGGAAGCGCCCAGAAAAAGCCAAGCGCCAAAACCATCAAATAACCATGAAAACTATGCAATTTTGAATACACGAGTCCCTCGTTTGTTTCGAATAAAAGTTTGAGCGTGCCTACTGGGCTGCCGCGTCTGCCGCGCCCGAGCCGGAGTTCATGCTCCAGTTATTCAGCAGGCTCTGGCTGGCCGCGGGAGCTTCGAGCAGCGGCTCAACGCCCGCCAGCAGCGTGATTGCGGTGACTTCTGTTGCGCCGTCCGTTGAAACCACCATGATGGCGTCGCCCTTTTTCAGGTCAGCCAATTGAATGGCTGGCGCGCGGTTGAGCATCTGCTGTGGATCGCCTCCGCCGCCGCGCTGGCCCGATCCAGCGCTTCCGGTCCCTGCGCCGCCAGATCCGTTCGAGGTTCCTTGCAGCCGTATCGCCAGCATCCGCGCCATCATATCCGGCAGGCGGCGCATCTGCGCGTCCCCAGTAATATGGATTGTCATCTGTTTCTTCGTGGCCAGGTCCTTCACAATCAGCGTTGAGCTGGCCGCATCCACAGACGAAATCGCTCCAGAGATATTGCGGAAGGTACCCGAGATGACTTCTTCAGCAGCAATCTCGGTGCCATCCGGATTCTTTGCGCCGCGCGCCCGCAACTGGTCGCCTGCGTGAATCGCATCGATCGGCGCTGGCAGAGCGGCATCGAATCTGACCGATGCGGGAGCATACCGCTTCAGCATGGTGGCCTTGGTGGTGTGAATGGTGATTGTCTTGGCTGTAGCTCCCGTGCCCGAGGTCAGCACAATGATGCCCGCCGCACTGTCAACGCTCTTTACCAAGCCGCCTACGCCTCGCCGCTGCCAGTCCTCACGGTCCTTTTGCTGCTTCAGCGCCACGTCGGCTTGCTTGATGGCGACAATTTGCAACGCCTGCGGCGTATCAGCGGTAGAGTTTGGGTCCAGCTTTACCAGAACGCGATCTCCAACGGCCAGATCGGTGAACTGAATCGTATCCGCCGTGCTCAGATCCTTCTGGCCGGGGGCGATCCGCTTGAGCGCCGCCGTGGCCGGAACCTCGACCTTGCGATCGCCGTCTCCATCGGTCTTAACCGTGAGCGTATTGCCGCCGATGTCCGTGATTGTGCCCACAAATCTTGAAGGCGCCGGCGCCGCTGGAGCCTGAGCATAGGTTGAATGCGCGGCCAACGGTGCTGTAATCAACAGAGCAACCGACAACAACCCATGCGCTATCGAAGCGGAAACCCGAATCTTCATCTTGCTCTTCATAAGCCATTTCTCCACGGACCAACTCCTGTTGGCGTCCGGGACGGGAAAGTAATTGCCATTTTTGTAGACGAACCAGTTGGCCAAAAGGTTGAAGAACCATTCCACAGTCTGGCGGATTGTGGCGGATTTACCAAAGAATTGAGATAAGGCTATCAGTACCTATGGCTTAGGGGCTCGGACAACGCCACACATGGCGCCTATTTTCTCTTGCGGTCTGAAGCCCAGACCTGATGCGGGTTGTTTGGAGTATCAAACCCTGGATGGTACGAAGGCAGGGCTCTTCAGCGCGTCAGTTCCGCCGTCTCCAGAAACGTGTAGCTGCCCGACCGCGAAGGCGTGACGTGGGTCAGCCGCCGGTTATGTACCACAACCGTATCCCGGTGCCAGAGATTGATGGCTGGCAGATCGCGAGCCAGAATCTGTTGCGCCTCAACATATTCGCCGCGACGCCGGGCGGTGTCCTGACCCTCAGACGCATCGCTGAGCAGGGCGTCGAGCCGCGGGTTCGAGTAGTGGCTGCGGTTCACGCCCTTCGGAGAGAAGCTGGCTGTTGAGAAGGCGAAGCTGAAGATATCCGGCTGCTCGATGCCGACCCAGCGCAGCGAATACATTTGAAAGGCTCCACGCGTGACGTCGGCGTAGAAGGTGGCGAACTCGTAGCTGCGAATGTCCAGCACGATTCCCGCGGCGGCTAGCTGCTGTTGCAGCACTGCGGCCAGCAGACGAGCTCCCTCGTCGTTGCTGGTCTTCATGACAAGATGGATGCGGACTCCATCCGCACCGGGCCGGTAGCCGGCCTCGCCCAGCAGTTTGGCAGCTCGCGCCGGATCGTAGTTATACTGCGCTACATCGCCGGTCCAGGCCCAATGGCTCGCGGGCAGCAGGCTGGAGGCGGGACGCGCATGGCCGTCCAGCAGTGTCTTGATGATCACCTCGCGGTCAATCGCGCAGGCAATGGCCTGGCGTACACGAGCATCTTGAAGCAGCGGATCACGCAGGTTGAAGCCCAGGTACTGAATTTCGGTACCGTCCGTCTCTTCAATCTGGAGATTGGGGCGCGCGGCAAGCACCGGCAGAGAATCCATGGGCAGGGAATTAACGGCCACATCGCCTGAACCTTTCTCGAGTTCAAGCGACGCTGTAATGGCGTCGGGCACGACGGCGAAGCGCACTCGATCGAGCATTGGCATGACAGACCAGCTGAGCGGATTGCGCTCGAGAATCACATCCTGATCGATCTGCTGGCTCACAAATCTGAAAGGCCCGGTTCCCACCGGATGCTGCCAGAAGTCGCGTCCGCTGCCCTCGGGAACAATTCCGATAGCGCCCGTGGAAAGATTGGTGAGCAGAAAGTTGTCGGCGTGTTTCAAATGAAAGACTACCGTCCGCTCGTCTGGAGCTTCGACGTTTTCAACCGCCGCAAACGACGCGGCTCTTGGCGAGATGACCGCGCCAGCACGCCCAGGGTCGATCATGGATTCGATCGTCCATACGACATCGCGCGCCGTCAGCGCCCGGCCATCGTGAAAGCGCACTCCACTGCGCAAATGAAAGGCAATCGTCAGCGGATTCGGCTGCTCCCAGCGCTCGGCCAGGGCCGGTGTAAATTGAAAGCTGGCATCGTGAGCCACAAGGCCGTCAAAGATAAGGCCGTCGATCCGCTGCGACTGGGCGTCTGTGCCGATGCGTGGATCGAGGTTCGCAGGGCTGCTCTCGATGAGAAAGACAACCGTGCCGGGATCCCTTTGCGCGCCATGGCAGCCGGCCAGTGCGAGCATTGCGAGTAGCGCTAAGATTCTACGCATACGTCACCTGGCCCAGGATTGCCGGCTGCGTCGCGCCTGTAGCCGAAGGAACATTGCCGGCCAAATGATGCCAGGTCTGCCAGGCTAGCAGCGCAAAGGCCGCTGCCTCTTTGGCTTCGACCGGCAAACCGAATTGCTCGCTCGCGGCCAGGTCGCAGCTCAGCGGCTCCAGCCTTTGCGCGAGCATGGCCATGAGCGTGTGATTACGCGCTCCGCCGCCGGAGACGATGTAGTCCACTCCGCCCTTCATCTTAGGGCGACAGAACCGCTTGTAACTCTGCGCGATGGTCTCGGCGGTGAGCGCGGTTGCCGTGGCCATTGCATCTTGTGGTCTGCTGCTGTATCGCTTGTAAGCCGCCAGGAACTGCGCGGCGTATTCGCGCCCAAACTGTTCCCGCCCAGCCGTGCGTGGAGGTTTGAGCTGAAAGTAGGGATTGCGCAACGCTGCCGACAGCACGGGAAGAAGCACGGTGCCTTCGGCAGCCAAAGCCCCATTGAGGTCGTAAGCTTTGCCGAAGAGCTCCTGAGCCAGTGCGTCGATCACCATATTGCCGGGGCCGGTATCGAAGGCGATCACTTGGTCCGCCGCTGCCCCAGCTGGAATCGCTGTCAGGTTGGCGATGCCGCCGATGTTTTGGAGCACGCGCCCACGCTTTGCGTCGGCAAAAAGCACGTAGTCAAGCAGTGGGACCAACGGGGCGCCCTGTCCGCCGGCCAGCATATCCGCGGGGCGGAAGTTTGAAATGACCGGAACGCCAAGCGCAGCCGCAATCACCGCCGCTTCGCCCGCCTGCCAGGTGCAGGCAAACCGCCGGCCGGCATACATCGCTGCGCGCGGCTGATGATAGAGCGTCTGTCCGTGGCAGCCAATCAGGTTCGGCTTTACATTGTGGAGGTCGATCGTCGCGCTTACGGCTTCGGCGTAGGCCAGCCCCAGCCGCCAATTGAGCTGCGCAAGCTCGGCCGTCGAGGTCGATGCCGCGTTCATCGATGCCAGCACTTTGCGCCGCAATGCCGCCGGAAAATGAAAGCCCTCATGCGCAAGCAATGTGAGCTTGGGCCGGGCCTTGCCTGCCGCGATCCGCACTACGGCCACGTCGATTCCATCGGCGGAGGTTCCGCTCATGATGCCGGCCACGATCATGGTCTTCGCGCTCATGCGGGTTGCACCTCCGATGTGGGCTGGGCTTTTGCAACCATCGCGTTGAAGCGCAGAATCCGCTCGCGAAGCGCCTCGAACTGCCGCGGCGAGAGCGGCTTGGAAACACCGCCTGCAAACAGCTTCGCGCGCGCCCGTGCTGTCTTCGTTGCCCGCGCGAGCAGCAACTTGCTAAAGGCCGCCGAACGCTCGCCCTCGGCAATCAGCGCCTCATAGGCGCGCAGGATCAGCTCCGGGCTGTGGCATATCTCCAGCAAATCCATTCCCGCGCGGATCGCCGCTACCGCGGCCTCGTCGATCGGCATGAACTTGAGAATGCCGCCCATCTCCAGATCGTCGCTGAAGATAATCCCCCGATAGCCGATGCGCTTGCGAAGCGCCGCTGTTATCCAATACGGCGATACGCTGGCCGGCCGGTTCTTACCCGGCGTGTCGGGATAAGCTGCGTGATTCACCATCACCATCGGCAGCCGGTTGCGCAGCTCGCGATAGGGAGCCAGATCCTCTCGCCAAAGATCGCTCCCGCTGCGCCGGATCGCAGGAGTTTCGAGGTGCGAGTCGAGCGCGCCGCTGCCCAGGCCAGGAAAATGCTTACCGCAACCGACGACGCCGTACTTTGCAAGTCCGGCGAGAAAGCCACGCCCATACTCGACCACTCCTGCGGCTGTTGGCGCTGCTGTCCGCGTACCCATGACCTCGGCTGAGGCTGGGAGAGCGAGATCCAGCACGGGCGCAAGAGTCGTGTTGAAGCCGAAGGCTTTCACACTCTGGGCAACCAATTCACCCTGCTCACGAATCAGCTGCATCTTTTTCGTGTTTGCGGCGGCTTGCATTACGGCCCGCGCAGAGGGTATAGGCGCAAGCGCCTCGCGCAGGCGGTCAACCGTGCCGCCTTCCACGTCCACGCAGCGAAAACCGTGCGCCGCGCCGAGCCCTGTTGCCTCGTCGAGCAGAGACCGCGTCTGGCGCACGTCCGCTATGTTGCGCCGGAAGAGAATGATCCCGCCCGGCCGCACCAGCTTAAGCCACGCGCGTTCGAGACTAGTAAGCTCCGTGCCGGCGAGACCCACCACCAGCAGGCTTCCAGCGGCGTGTCGCAAGTTAGCTGTCATCCCTTCTCCTTCAGTTCTTGTTGCAATTCCTCAAGCAGATTCAGCGCCTGTAGCGGAGTCAGGGAGTTTACGTCCGTGGCTTCAATGCGATCCACGATGCGCTGCGACAGCGGCGTAAAGATGGTCAACTGCACAGGCTCGGCTGTCTCCACCTGCACGCTCTGCCGCTCGGCTTTCTCATGCTGTTTGAGTACCCGTTTGGCCCGCTCGATGACCACCGCGGGCAGTCCAGCCAGCCGCGCCACTTCAATTCCATAACTCTTGCTGGCCGCGCCGGGCTCTATGTTATGCAGGAAAACGATTCCGCCAGCCGCCTCTTTCACGCCCACCCGCAGATTGCGCACTCTGGGCAGCTTCTCGGCCAGCATGGTCAACTCATGATAATGCGTGGCAAAGAGCGTGCGCGCACCGGTCTCCGCGTGCAGATATTCTACTGTCGCCCAGGCCAAGCTCAGTCCGTCGAAGGTTGCCGTCCCGCGGCCCATCTCATCCAGCAGGATTAGCGATTTATTCGTCGCGGTATTCAGGATCGTGGCCGTTTCCGTCATCTCGACCATGAAGGTCGATCGCCCGCGCGCCACATTGTCGCTGGCGCCGATGCGCGTATAGATGCGGTCTACCAGCCCAAAGCGCAAACTCTCGGCCGGCACAAAGCTGCCCATCTGGGCAAGAAGCACAAGCATTGCAGCCTGACGCAGGTACGTACTTTTGCCGCCCATGTTCGGCCCGGTAATGAGCAGTAAACTAGGGCCATCGCCCGAGGCATTCAGATAGAGATCGTTGGCAATAAAGCGCCCTTCGCGGGTCTCTTCCATCCACTGCTCGATCACCGGATGGCGGCCTGCAACGGCCTCGACCACCCGCTCCTCGACGATCAATGGTCGCACATAGCGCCGCAACGCAGCGAGATGCGCAAAGTTAGCAAGCAGGTCTGCCTCGGCCACTGCGGCGGACGTTCGCCGTATGCGCCCCGCCGCCTCCAGCACCGCGCGCCTCAACTCGACAAAGATCCGCTTCTCAATTTCGATGGAGCGGTCGTGCGCTGTGAGTATCTTGCGCTCGTACTCCTTCAGCTCAGGGGTGGTAAACCGCTCCGCATTGACAAGCGTTTGTTTGCGCTCATAGTCCGCCGGCGCCAGAGCCATGTTGGCCTTGGTAATCTCGATGTAATATCCAAACACCGAGTTATACCGAACTTTCAGAGAAGCTATTCCCGTCCGTTGCCGTTCCCGTTCTTCGATGGCCGCAATGGCCTGCCGCCCGGTCTTTGAAATCGTGCGCAGCTCATCGAGTTCCGCATCCACACCGGGAGCAATCGCGCCGCCGTCCACGAGGGTCAGCGGTGGTTCCTCCACCAGTATCGTGCTAATGCGCGACGTAACATCCGCCAGTACGTCGAGCCCCTCGGCCACTGTGCGCCAGAGCGCCGCCTGCATCGCGGCCAGCGCTGATTCCAGCCCCGGCAAGCGGCCCAAACTCGCGGCCAAAGCCCGCACATCGCGCGGACCCGCTGAGTCGAGGCTCAGCCGCGCTAAGAGCCGCTCTAAATCCAGAATGCCCGCAAACGCCCGGCGAATCTCCTCACGCCGCAGCAAGTCCCCATGTGCCTCAGCGACGGCCTCATAGCGGGCCTCCAGCGCGCCGGCATCCAGCAAGGGCCGCAGAATCGTGGCCCTCAGCAATCGCTTGCCCATTGGCGTCTGGCACGCATCGAGCGTATGAAACAGCGTTGCGCGGCTGTCCTGACCCACGAACAGCGGCTCCACGAGTTCGAGGTTGCGCACCGTCACCTGGTCTAGCTCAAGCGCCGTCGAATGCTCCTCAAACCTCAAACTATCAATGTGCAGAGCCTCGATCTTCTGGGTGGTACGTACATAGTGCAGCACCGCTCCCGCCGCAATTGCCGCTGCCGGATGACGATCGAGCCCAAATCCTTCCAGTGACCGCACATTAAGCTGCCGCTCCACCAGTGGCACGGCAAAGTCGCGCGCCCACACCCAGTCCGGAACCCGCGTACGCGCCGGAATCCGTTCCAGCTGCGCTGGCAACTCGGCTGATTCTGCCACCAGAACCTCGCTCGGCCCCGCCTTTACGATCTCGTCCACTGCCTGCTGCCGTGCGGCCGGGCCCTGAAACTCCGCCGTGCGAAACTCGCCGGTGGAAACGTCGAGCAACGCTACCGCACAGACAGGATCTTTTCCCGGCCCGGTCTCAAACAGCGCTGCGAGAAAGTTGTTCTGCTCCTGCCCCAGCGCCGCGTCCAGGGCTGTCCCCGGCGTCAAGACACGGGTCACTTCGCGGCGGACAATTTTCTTTGTGAGCTTGGGGTCCTCCATCTGGTCGCAGATGGCAATGCGGTAGCCTTTGCGAAGCAGCCGCGTCAGATAGCTCTCCACGGCGTGGTAGGGAACCCCGCACATGGGCTGCGAGCGCTCCCGGTCCCGCGCTGTCAGCGTCAACTGCAGTTCGCGGCTCACCGTCACCGCGTCGTCGTAGAACAGCTCGTAGAAATCCCCCATCCTGAAAAAGAGCAGGGCATCCGGATTTTCCCGCTTCGCCGCCGTCCACTGCCGCATGAAGGGCGTCAATTCGGCAGGAGCCTTGTCGATAGCTTGGGGATGCGTTTCGCCGGGTTGGTTCTCGTTCATATTCACGTTGCCTTAAGATTACCGTGGCGGGATGCCGGTCCGCTTGCTGTGCCAGACAGGGGTTCAGGCGAGTAGAATTCTTTAGTTTGGAAACTGCCGTCAAATCCACGGGACTTGCGGATCAAAGAGGAATTGAATGACGACACGCCAGCTTGCAACAGGAGCGCTTCTTGCGGTGAGCCTCGCCGCCGGCAACGGAACCGTCAGCGCTGCAAAAGCGCCCAAACCGGTTAGCGCAAAGACATTCGACGGCCTGGCCAATGCGGCTCTTGCGGCCATGCAGAAACGCGCTGCCGAAGTGAAGATTTCCGGCGTAGCAGTGGTGGCCTATTCCCAGGGCGACAGCGTTCAAGGCTGGACCTCGAAGATGGTGGTGGTGGGCCGGATGAAAGACGCCCCCTCGGCAACCGACAAGGGCAATAACCTGCTGGGCATCGCCTACGCCAAGGCTGCTGAGATGGCCGACACCCTCCAGGACAGCGGCACCGCAAAGCGCCCGCCTATGACTGGCGAGTTTGCTTGGCAGGGCGGCGTGATCGCCCGCGTGAAAACCGGCTACGTCATCGTGGCCTTTAGCGGCGGCAAATCCGAGGATGATGTTGAAGTTTCCCGCTCAGGCCTGGCAGTACTTAAGGGTGGATTGTAGATTTCTAGCGGATGTGTCCAAAAGCGGAGCCGTTGAGCCGGCCTGGGATTGCCTGGCCGTTCTTTCCTGAAGGTCGATTCCTGGCTTTTGGTGATTTACATCACACGTATACTGTGTAGTTACGCCTTAAGGTAAACAACGATATGTATCTGCTCTGGCTCCGAGTTGCGGCCATTCTCTATGCTTCGGCGAGTGTCGCCGCCTTCCCGGCTGTGCTGTATGGGCTGACACCGTGGCGCAAAACCTGCGTCCACCTGGGCGGGATGGCTTTCTTTTTCCACTTCGTCTCGGTAGTGGAGATGCTGGCGCAGGCGCATCGGTGGATGCCGGTCGGGGTACGCGAGATCGAAACTCTGCTGGGCTTCACCGTGGCAGGGCTGTTCTTTCTGGTTTGGTGGCTTTACGACGCCATATCCCTTGGTATCTTTGCTTTACCGGCGACATTCTTCCTGGTGTTTGTGCCCGCGCTGGGGCCGGACCGCTATACATTTCCCTCCGAGGGAGTGCGCACCAGTTGGCTGGTGGCCCACATTATTGCGCTCATGATGGCCTATGCCGCCCTCTGCTTCAGCCTGCTGGCCTCTGTTCTTTATCTCATTCAGGAACGGCGCATCAAGAGCAAGCCCAAGCCTGGGCAGGATGCCTGGTGGGCGCCGTTTGAGTGGCTTCCGCCCCTCGATACCCTGGAACGAATCGCCCACGCAACGCTTGAATTCGGCTTTCCCTGCATGACCGTAGGCCTGGTGATCGGCTCGGTGCTGGCGCAGGAGACGCCGCTGGGCGCTGCCTATTTTCTCGATCCCAAGATCATTGCCGCCTTCGTCAGTTGGGTTGTCTACGTTGTTCTGCTGCTGGTGAGGAGGAGCGCGGGTCTGCGTGGGCGCAAGGCGGCGTATCTCTCAGGCGCGGTCTTTGCTGTGGTGGTTTCGGTTTGGGCCGCCAACCTTTTCAGCCATGTACACAGGTTCGGTGCCCGATGACGCTGGCGCTCATTGGAGTCAACTACAAGACCGCGCCTATCGAGCTGCGCGAGCGCATCGCTATCTCTCGCGAGGATCTGCCAGAAACCACGCGCGCCCTGGCGGCACTACCGGGCGTGAATGAGTGCATGATCGTTTCCACCTGCAATCGGGTGGAGCTGCTGGCCGCCGTCGATTCGCCGGAAACGAATCTGGCCGGTTTTCTGCATGGCCGCTTCGGCCTTGACCCGGCGCTGCTGGCGCCGCATATCTACGAGCGGCACGATCGCGATGCGGTGCGGCATCTCTTCCGTGTGGCCGCCAGCCTGGATTCGATGGTGGTGGGCGAGCCCCAGATTCTTGGCCAGGTGAAGGAAGCCTTTGCCGTGGCACGGGCCTCGGGTACTGTGGCAGGAGAGCTGGAACACCTGCTGCAAAGCACCTTCGCGGCAGCCAAGAAGGTCCGCTCAGAGACCGAGATAGGGTCCAGTTCCGTTTCCATTGCCTCGGTAGCCGTGGACCTGGCGCGCAAGATCTTCGGATCGTTGCAGGGACGCACCGTGTTTCTGGTGGGCGCGGGCAAGATGAGCGAACTGGCCGCGCGGCACTTGGTGCAGCAAGGGGCCGGGGCGATTCTGGTGACCAACCGCACACTGGCCCGCGCCCGCAGCATGGCCGAGCCATTCCAAGGGCGCGTGATCCCTTTCGAGAACATCTACGATGCGGCCAGCGAGGCGGACATTGTGATCAGCTCGACCGGTGCGCCGCATCCCATTTTTCGCCGCGAGCATGGGCAGGCGTTTCTACAGCGCCGCCGTAACCGGCCCATGTTTTTCATCGACATTGCCGTGCCCCGCGATGTCGATCCGGCGATGAACAAGCTGGAAGGCATCTTCGTTTACGACATCGACGACTTGCAGGCAGTTGCCGCAGCCCACATGGCGGAGCGCGGCCGTGAGGCCAGTGACGCCGAGACCCTGATCGCTGGCGAGGTAGAACGATTCCAGCAGCGGCAGCGGACGGTGAATGTAGCTCCCGCGATTGTTGCTTTGCAGAAGCAGGCTGAGGAAATTCGCCAAGCTGAGCTTCGCCGCATGCAGCCTCGGCTGGGATCACTGAGCGCGGAGCAGATTGCGGCGGTTGAAGCACTTACACGGGGCTTGGTGAACAAGTTTCTGCACCCGCCGATGCAGGCCTTGAAGCAGGCCGCGCGGGAAAACGATTCGGTCAAGGTGGACGCGCTGTGCGAGGCGTGGTCAGTATCTGCCGCGGCGGGAAGCCAAGCTGAGCCGGATGTGCCGACCGTTGCTACCGGTCCGAAGAGTCCCGAACCAGAGAAAGCGAAAGACCAAACCATGAAAGAAGCCGACGCCGGCGTGGAGACGCGCCGATGAACCTGCGTATTGGAAGCCGCGGCTCACAACTTGCTCTTTGGCAGGCGAACCACATTGCCGCTTTGCTGCGCGGCCAGGGGCACTCGGTCGAGATCGAGATCATCAAGACGACGGGAGATCGGCTACAAGAGGTTACCTTCGCTCAAGTAGGCTCCAAAGGCATGTTTACCAAAGAGATTGAGGAGGCGCTGGCTGAGGGCAGGGTGGATCTTGCCGTGCATTCACTCAAGGACCTGCCGACGGAGTTGCCGGAGCTGTTTGCGCTGGCGGCTACACCGCCAAGAGTCGACCCGAGAGACGTCTTTGTGTCGGTAAAGTATGAGAGTTTGGCGGCGCTGCCCCAGGGCGCGCGGGTAGGAACCAGCAGCCAGCGGCGGCGGGCTCAGTTGAAGGCGCTGCGGCCTGACATCGAGGCGGTTGAGTTTCGCGGCAATGTGGATACGCGACTGCGCAAGCTGGCCGAGGGACAGGTGGCTGCGATCCTGCTGGCTGCCGCCGGACTGGATCGCCTGGAAAAGACCGAATGGGTACGGGAACGGCTGGAGCCGAAGGATTTTTGCCCGGCTGCCGGACAGGGATCGCTGGGGATCGAGACCCGGAAGGACGATGCGGCAACCATCGCGGCTGTTGCATTTCTCGACGATGCGGCGACGCGTTTTGCTGTGACCGTTGAACGGGCGGCGCTGGCGGCACTGGGCGGCGGTTGCCAGGTGCCGATCGGCATCCATTGCCGGGCCAGTGATCGGCCGACTGAAACAGAGAAAGAGCTGTGGGTTGAGGTCTTTGCGGTGGTGGCTGCGCCGGAGACCGGTTCGGCTGTGCGGGTTTATCATCGCGCGCCTCGTGCCGATGCGGACTCGGTGGCACTGGGAAGCCTTATTGCGCAGAAACTGATTGAAGCGGGCGCTGGACCGCTGCTTGAGGCGGCGGGCGAGGGCTTGCGGTGAGTTCGCTACCCTTGGCGGGGCGGCGGGTGTTGGTGACTCGCGCGTTACATCAGGCTGGGAAGTTCAGCAAAGAGATGCGTGCGCTGGGTGCCGAGCCGGTCGAGGTTCCGGTGATAGAGATCGGTGCGCCGGAATCCTATGCGGCATTCGACGATGCGATCCGGCATTTGGATCGATATGACTGGCTAATTCTGACCAGTACGAATACCATCCAGGCGCTCTGTGGGCGGGGAAGGCGCTTCGCTGTAGATCCGGCGAAGGCCGAAGGACTCAATGTAGCCGCAGTAGGTGGAGCGACGGCTGAGGCAGCACAGCGTTTTGGGTTTAGGGTTGCAGTTGTGCCAGATGCTTACGTCGCCGAGAGCCTAGTATCGGCGCTAGGTGATAGGGTTCGCGGCAAGCGCGTTTTGTTGCCGCGCGCCGCTATCGCCCGGGATGTGATTCCCGATGCCTTGCGAGAGGCGGGCGCCAAGGTGACAGCGGTGGATGCTTACCGCAATATCCTGCCGGAGGCCGCGCCCGAGCAGCTTCGCTTGGCTCTGGCGGAAGGAATTGACGCGGCGACTTTCACTAGTTCGTCGAGCGCAACGCATCTGGCCGAGGCGGCTCGTAAGGCTGGGGTCGCTTGGCCGTTGGCGGGGGTTCCGGCTGTGTCGATTGGTCCGATTACCAGCCAAACGCTGCGGGACTTGGGTTGGGAGCCTGCCGTTGAAGCGAATCCTCACGATATTCCTGGGTTGCTTGCCGCGGTAGTTCAATTGTTTCGCCGCTAGGTCAAGTTTGCTGTGGCGAACGAAGCCTTGGCTGCCGGAGTCAATGACGCAATCGGCTTATGGTCTCAAGGATACCCCCCAGGGGGTAGGGGGTATTAATTTTGTAGTCAACAGGCCCCAATACAGGCACATCGACTCCACTCCTGCTATCCATCTCCCATTGTGCACCGACGGAACGTTATTTTACGCAATCCCGGCCTTCACGACTGCCAGGTTTTGTTCTTGGAGTGGCAGAGCTGTTCGAGGTTACAGCGGTCGCATTTGGGCTTGCGGGCATCGCAGACCTGGCGGCCATGGTGGATGAGTTGGTGGGAGAAGTCGATCCAGCGGCTTGGGGGGATGATCCGCATCAGTTCCTGCTCGACTTTCTGGGGCGTGTCGCCTTTGGCCAGGCCGAGTCGGCGGGCGATGCGGAAGACGTGCGTATCCACCACGATGCCCTCAGCCTTCTTGAAGCAGACACCGAGGACGACGTTGGCGGTTTTGCGGGCGGTGCCGGGAACGGTGATCAGCTCCGCAAGGGTTTGCGGCACCTGGCCCCCAAAGTCCTCGATCACCTTGCGGGCGGCGCCCTGGATGGATTTGGCCTTGTTGTGGAAGAAGCCGGTGGTGCGTATGAGAGCTTCGAGTTCAGGCAGAGTGGCTTTGGCCATTGCGGCTGGGGTGGGGAAGCGACGGAACAGCTCTGGCGTTACCATGTTGACGCGCACGTCTGTGCATTGGGCTGAGAGGATGGTGGCGACCAGCAGCTCCCAGGGAGAGCGATGGATGAGGGCGCACTCGACGTGGGGATAGGCTTCATCGAGGGCTTTGAGGATGGCGGCGATGCGGTCGGGGGCGAGGTCGCGATTAAGTATGCGGCCTTTGGCCTTTGGCTTGGGAGTCTTCGGAGCGGCATATCTCGGCGTTGTCTTCTTGGCGGAAGTCATTCTTCGGAGTGTATCGCGGTTTCATCTCTAAGCCGTCTGAATCTGGTGCGACTTCCTTACGGCACTCTCCCCGGACTTGTAATGCGGGCATCGTGCAATCCCACCCTAGCCGCAAAAACAAAAACGCGGCGAGGGTGGGGCACCCCACGACCTCAAGCTATCTCTTAGTCCTGCTGCGCGGGATAGCAAGTTGGCGGATTTCGGCGTCGAGGTTGCCTGGCTGTTCCCAGGAAAAGTACCGCAGAGGTCTTCAGGCCTCCGCCTCGACGCCCAGGGTTTCCGGTGTTACTGCTTTGTGGCGAACATAGTTGTACGGGGGGACGGTGTAGCCGCGCAGGATGGCGATGCCGAGCTGGATGAGACGCGGCCCGTAGGTCTCCACTTCGTGGGAGATGGAACCGATGAGAGCGCTGGAGCCGGTGCGCATCTCTTCAAGAGCCTCGGGGATGCAGTCCTGGCCGACAATGGCGAAGTCCGCTTCGCGGCCCGACTCGCGCGCGGCGTCGAGAACGCCCAGGGCGCTGGAATCGGTAGCAGCGGCTACCAGGATGCGCTGGCCCTTGAGCTTGTCGCGGAGAAACGCGGTGACTGCCAGTTTGCTGGGCACCCTCATGCCCCGGCCCTCGATATTGAGGAAGCGGTCGGCGGGAATATCCGTGAGCCGGTCGCGAATGCCCTCGAAGGCGCCGGTGATGCGGTTCTGAACGAAACTGCCGGCCTCGGCGAATCCGACGCCAATGACCCAGTCCACTTTACCCTTCCACTTGCGCAGGGCATGCTGCGCCAGCAGGGAGCCGGCTTCGACGCCCACCTCGAAGTTGTCCACGCCAAAGTACGTGGAGTTGGGGTGAGGGACATCGATGGCAACAAGCGGAATATCCGCCTTTTTGAAGATGTGCGCGACGCGCGGCGCCACGCGCTCCTCGACCTGGAACTCGATGGCCAAGTCCACGCGCTTGGCGACGAACTGTTCGGCGTTCTGGATAGCGATGTCGGGGTCGTACTGATTGTCAAGGATCAGCAATTCGACGCCGGAAGCAGCGGCGGCGGCCGTGACGCTTTGGGCAACAGCCACGGAGAAGGGCATCTCGGCGCTTTGGGCCGCAAAGCCGAAACGCAGTCGCCGGGGGCGCGAGACCAGCCGGTAAAGGCCATTCTGGGACTGGGCCACATAGCCGCGATGCACGAGGGTTTTGAGGATGCGATAGACGCTAGTCTTGGAAATCTGCGTCTTCTGATAGACATCTTCAAGGGCAACGGGGGAATGATTCTGTTCGAGCAGTTCGAGCACGTCGAGCGCCTTGGACAGAATAGGAATGAGGTACAGCCGTTTGATCTTGGCTTTGGGCAACGGATTGTCTCCTGGCGCGCAATTCCAATAGCGAAATTGCGCGCACTTAAGGATAACGCGTTTCAGGCGTAGCTGTTAACAGCAGAAGTACGACTTCCGCGTTGCTGGCCTATCCGTTCGACGTATCCGCTGGCGCGAAGAGCCGCCAGGGGGTCGGCGGGCAGGCCATGGGCTTCTCGCCAAGCCGCGGCGAGCGGACGGACATCGGCCCAGAAAGCGCCACGGAAGAGTTCCTCGGCGGCGACCAGGTCACAAGACTGCTGGTGGACGGCCAACTGCTCGCGGTCGATGAGGGCGGCCTTGAGCCAAAGCTCCTGAGCTGTGACGACGGTTTGGACAGAGGCCTCGATCTTGCCTTTGAGGTTGTGGCTCTGATCGATCATGAAGGCAATATCGAGATCCGGATTTTCGGCAAGGCCGGAGTGAATCTCATGGAAGATGCGAAAGATCTGGTAGGGATCGATGGAGCCGAGGGTGAGGTCGTCGTCGGCATAGCGGCGATCGTTGAAGTGGAAGCCGCCGAGGAGGCCGGTGTGGAGCAGCCAGGCGACGATCTGCTCGATATTCTGCGAAGAATAGTGGTGACCGGTATCGACCAGGACGCGGGACTTGGGTCCGGACTGGCGCGCCAAGTGGGAGGACATGCCCCAGTCGGCAATGTCCGTGTGATAGAAGGCTGGTTCGAAGGGCTTGTATTCAATGAGGAGGCGCTGGTCCGGACCCAGCTTGTCATGCGTGGTGCGCAGTGCTTCCTCGAGCCATCCGATCCGCTTGCGGATGCTCTGGGAGCCGGGATAATTGGAGCCGTCAGGCAGCCAAAGGGAGAGATCACGGCAGCCTAGCCGCTTGGCGATTTCAATCGAATCCAAAACATGGCTCACTGCCTGTTCCCTGATCTTTTCCGAGGGATTGCAGAGGGAACCGAACTTGTACTCCTGGTCCTGAAAGAGGTTGGGATTGATGGAGCCGGCGCGAATGCCAAAGCGGCGCTCCAATGCCTTGACCTCGGGGACATCGCCGATGCCGTTGGGCAAATCCCAGAGCACATGAAGAGCGAGCGTGGGAGTTACGCCGGTGAGGCGGTTGACCTCGGCCGCGTCAGCGAACTTTTCCTCGATGGTTGAAGCGGCAGCGGCCTGGACAAATTTTCCAAAGCGTGTTCCGGTGTTGGCGAATCCCCAGGAGGGAATCTCGATCTGGAAAGAATCCAGAGCACGAGCTGCGAGGTCAAAGGTTGCGGATTCCGAATGCGTCATGGTTTGCTGTCCTTCCCGAGCCGGTTGTTTCCGGTCTCAGGTCAATGTTCTTCATGAATCAGATTTCATCGCGCACAAGAATCACATGAAGGAATTGTGGTCCGTGGACGCCTTTGATGCGTGTCATTTCAATGTCTGCCGTGGCGCTGGGCCCGGAGATGGTTGTGGCAAGAATCGGCGGCTGCTGGCAGCGATCAAAGTACTCGGGGAGGGTTTCAACAACCTGGCTGGCGCGGAGAATGCACAGGTGCCAGTCGGGCAGGAGGGTGAGTACCCGGCGGCCCTCCGCCGGTGAGTGGTGCAGGACGATGGTTCCCGAGTCGGCGACGCCGCAAAACGCCGTAGTGACGACGCCTTCAGCCAGCTCGATTTCGGCGGTTGTGAGGTTGTTGTCGACGTTCCAGTCATAACCCTTGGCGAGCCACTCGGCGGGCAGACCGGGAGGAACGACAAAAATGTGCTTGCCGCTTGCCGCCAGTTTGGCTGCAATGGTGGCGGGCAGAGCGGCGGGGGTGGATTCAACCACTTCGGCGTCATACTCGCGGAGGCGCTCGATCATCAGCGCAATGCGGGCCTGGGCGGACAGCGTGCCACGGCGGATATAGGTGCGAGGCAGAGCTGCATAGGCACTAGCAAGTTGAGGGGCGTTTTGGGCGACGGATCGGGTTGCAACGCGGATGTGGTCGAGAATCCGTTGGCGGGATTGGCCGGGAGCTGAGATGATCGCACTCATGTGGCCTCCTTACTCAACGCCGGATCAGTCGCAGGCCCGCGGGCTGCCCACCACTCGTGAAAGGTCTGTTTGGGAAAACCGCGCAGGTCGCGGGTCTGTGTCCATTTCCCGCCAACGCTGGGCAAGGAGTGGATCCATCCGTCTTTGCGGGTGAAGAAGCTGATGCCGATGCGGCCCAGGAATTGCGCGGAATGCAAAAGCCAGGCTCTGGCAAAGAGGAGATTGGCGATGCGCAGGCCCAAGTACATGGGATCGAAAAAGCGGGCGAGGTCTTTGCGTTCCTGGTTGACGACCTGGGAGCGGAGCTCGAGCAGCACTTCGGGAATGTTGATTTTGACCGGACAGACCTCATAGCAGGCTCCGCAGAGCGAAGAGGCAAAGGGGAGCGACTGCGCGTGGTGCATCTGCATCAACTGCGGAGTGAGAATGGCTCCGATGGGGCCGGGATAGACCGAGCCGTAAGCGTGGCCGCCAGTTTGGCGGTAAACTGGGCAGGAGTTCATGCAGGCGGCGCAACGAATGCACTTGAGGGTTTGGCGCTCGGTGGGTTTGGAGAGGATGGAGGAGCGGCCGTTATCGAGCAACACTACATGGAAGTTCTGGGGGCCATCGCCGGGTGTGACACCGGTCCACAGCGAGTTATAGGGGTTCATGCGTTCGCCGGTGGCGGAACGGGCCAGCACTTGAAGCATGACCTCGAGATCCTTGAAGCGTGGCAGCACCTTTTCAATGCCGGCCAGGGTAATCATTGTCCTGGGCAGTGTAAGGCACATGCGGCCGTTGCCCTCGGACTCGACCACAGCGACGCCGCCGGTTTCAGCGATGAGGAAGTTGGCGCCGCTGATGGCGGTGGGAATAGTAAGGAATTTCTGGCGGAGATAGGTGCGGGCGGCGGCGGTAAGGGCTTGAGGGTCGTCGGAGAGATCCTTGAGGCCCATGCGCCGGGAGAAGATTTCGCGCACCTGGCTACGATTGATGTGCAGCGCGGGGACCACGATGTGGGAAGGCTCTTCCTCGCCCAGTTGCAGGATGATTTCCGCCAAGTCGGTTTCGAAGACATTTACGCCGGCGGCCAGGAGGAAGGGATTCAACTGAATCTCGGCCGAGGTCATGGTCTTGATCTTGATCACATCGTTGGCGTTTTCCTGGCGAAGGATGTCGAGGATGATCTGGCGAGCCTGGGCGGCGTCGGCGGCCCAGTGAACGATGCCTCCGGCGGCGGTGCAGCGGATTTCAAATTCTTCGAGGTAGGCGCCCAGATTTTCAATGGCGTGGGCCCGGATAGCGGAGGCTGCCGAACGCAGTTCCTGCCAGTCGGTCTTCTCGGCCACCAGTTTGGCGCGCTTGGCCTGGATGACGTCGATGGCGTGCGCTACATTCTTGCGCAATTGCGGATTGCGGAGAACCGGCAACGCGGCCTTGGGGAAAGTAGCCGCAAAGACGGGGTCGAGCACGGGATGGTTTGCGGCCACTTGGGTCATAGCGTCGCCTCCGCGGGAGAGGCTTGAGTGCTGGCCAGAATTTCAGCAAGATGAATAGTCTTCATGCCAGCATATTGCCGGTGCATGGCCCCGCCCAGATGCATGAGACAACTGTTATCGAGCGCCGTGCAATACTCGGCTCCGGTAGAAACCACATCCTGGAGCTTGACGGCGAGCATGGCGGAGGAGACCTCCGCATTTTTGACGGAAAATGTGCCACCAAAGCCGCAGCAGCGGTCAACGTTGGGCAGCGTGGCCAGGTCAAGGCCACGTACCTTGGCGAGCAGGCGATAAGGGCGGTCGCCGAGGTGCAACACGCGAACACCATGGCAACTGGCATGGTAGGTAACGCGATGGGGAAAATAGGCGCCCACGTCTTCGACTCCGAGGCGGTCGATGAGAAATTCGCTCAACTCGAAAATCCGGGGGAGAAGAGCTGCGAACTCCTTGCGGAGGGAGTCGTTTCCCAACTCGTCGATCAGTCCGGGGTATTGATCGCGGATCATGGCGACGCAGGATGAGGAGGGAACGACGATGGTCTCGGTATCGCGATAGAGGTGCACCAAGCGCTTGGCCTGCGAGAAAGCCTCACCGCGAAAACCGCTGTTGGCGTGCATTTGTCCGCAGCATGTTTGTTTGGGATGAAAGTCGAGTTGCACCCCCAGTTTTTCAAGGAGGCTCACCACCGCCCGACCCGTCTCAGGGAAGAGAGTGTCGTTATAGCAGGTGATGAACAGCGAGACGCGCATAGCCGAATCCAATTGTTACAGACCTACAACACAAAAAGGGAATGATATTCGATAGACATACGAATTGTCTATTGCATCCCTATTTTTGGTAAAGGGGTTTATTTGAAAGGCTCCTGGGATTTGGTCGCGATGGGAGAAAACATCTTTCTGCAGCCCCATTATTTTTTGCTGGCTGTATACGGAGACCCCACACCTCCCTCTGCAACGCGCTTTACGCAGCCTGTGAAGCCCACATCTCAAGATAAGCTGCACCCTGCATACTGCAGCCGGAAACTATCAAACGGACTACTGTCCTGATTTTGACAATTGGATTACATTGCGGTTGAGGGCCAGATTTCTCCAGGTTGTAGCCCGGTTTGTAGGCCAGGCCGCGCTATTAGCGGCTTATTTGCACCGCCGGGGCCGCGAGACCGCATCCCGACCAGAGGCTCAATGCAGTGTTGCTTCGTTTGCCTGGAAGGTCAACTTTCTGCACTGGCGTGCGTCTAAGCAAGTTGTCTACCCTCGCTGTTACGATTGCGAGGCAGACACTTCCGTGATCACTTCTTCATACGGCATCAAAATCTCAGTCGACTTGGATAAAGGATGCGTTGACAGGCACATGGGCAGACACTCTTAACGATTCCGTGGTTCTCCTCAGAAAGCAAATGAAAGAGAGACCGGCAGCATCTCAGTTCCAGATTGCAGATTGGCTGACTTTGCAATCGTGGTCAAGAGCAAAGCGGCTATGCGCCGGATCTCTACTTGCAATTGATGACTAGAACCGCAGTTCTTTTGTGTATTCAGAGTTTTTCACCGAAGAAAGGGTCAAGGAAAACCACTATGCGTTCCCCGCGTTTACTCACTCTCTTAGCGGCAGCTTCCCTCCTGGTCTGCGCGGCAGCTGCGATGGCTCAGCAGTTCGCACCCGCAGTGCGGATCGTCAATCGGATCGACGAAAGCCAGCTTGTGACGCTCAAAGGCAACACGCCTCCGGCGGCAAACGCTAAGAACGATCTGGGCCGAGTCAGCCCCGACCTGCCGATGACCGACTTGATCATGGTGTTGAGCCGCGACGCGGCCCAGCAGGCGGCGTTCGACAAGTTTGTGGCCAGCCAGTACGATGCCAACTCTCCGAATTTCCATCAGTGGTTGACTCCGCAGCAGGTGGGCGAGGACTTTGGCCCTTCCCAGACTGACATTGCCACTGTCACAGGCTGGCTGACTGGGCATGGTTTTTCGGTGACCCAGGTTCCCAACGACCGCATGTCGATCCGGTTTAGCGGCACCGCGGCGCAGGTGCAAAGCACCTTCCATACCGAGATTCACAACCTATTGGTGAATGGCGTCAAGCACATTGGCAACATGAGCGATCCGCAGATTCCGGCGGCACTTGCGCCGGTTGTGGTGGGTGTGAAGTCGCTGCACAACTTCTTTCCGCGGCCGCTGCACCGTCTTGGCCAGCAGGTTACACGCGATAGCGCAACCGGAAAATGGCAGCGGAATGTGAGCGCCATCGCGGCTAGTTCCTCGGCCAGCACTGCAGCAGCCAGACCACTTCTTGGCGGAGGGGCACAATCTGAAGCGAAGGCCACGCCGCAGTTTGGTATCAGTGTGGGTGGTTCGACGCCCTATCTGGTGGAAGATGTCAGCCCCTGGGACTTTGCCACTATTTACAACGTGATTCCGCTTTGGAACGCGGGTATCGATGGGACGGGGCAGACGATCGCGATTGCGGGAACCAGCGACATCGAGGTCGGACAAATTGGGGAGACGGGAGCGAACGGCAACAACGATATCGCCACGTTCCGCAACTTCTTCGATTTGCCTACGAACAACGCCTGGAATACACCTCAGCGTATCTCCGGCAATAGCCAGCCACTCACTGTTTGCTCCAGCACCATCAACGATCTGTGCGGCCAAGGCGACCTGATCGAAAACTCGCTGGATGTGGAGTGGTCGGGAGCGGTTGCCAAGAATGCGCAGATCATCCTGGTTGCATCTTATCCGGCCTCGGCAACCGACGATAATCTTTATGACTCGGAGAGCTACATTGTCAACCACGTCACGGCGCGCATTATGAACGTGAGTTATGGCGAATGCGAACTGAATCTCGGCACCGGCGGCAACGTGCAATATTACAATCTGTGGCAGACGGCTTATTCGGAGGGAATTGCAGTCTTCGTCGCCACGGGCGACTCTGGCGCAGCAAGTTGCGATCAGGGGGGAGATGCAACGTTCAGCGTTCCATATCCAGCAGAGAGCGGATTATCGGTGAGCGGCATTGCCTCCACTCCCTATAACTCGGCTGTCGGCGGCACGGACTTCAACTGGTGCTCTCTCACGTCGACAGAATGTACCGCCGCCCCCTATTGGAGCTCATCGAGCACAGTTCCCCCCGGTGGAACCAATGCTTCACTCAGCGCTCTTGGCTATGTGCCGGAGGTGCCGTGGAACGATACCTGTACGAGTCCGCTTGCGCTGGGGTTTATGGAGAGCTTCTTTAGCGGCGTATACACGGTGACGGACGCCGAATCGGGATGCAATGCCTTTGTCGTTTACGCCACGGAACTCATCAATGCTGGGGACGGATCGCTTCTCAGTATTGTCGACACGGTAGGCGGCAGCGGCGGCGCCAGCAGTTGTGTGGTTGGCACTCCCGTCTATAACCCCAACAATGGGGAGTTCACCGGATGCACCGCAGGATCGACCAGCACGGGTCCTTCGACCAATCCCGACCCGCCATACAACTCCCAGGCTTCGATCAGCTTATACAACAACGGGTGGATCAAGCCAAGTTGGCAGACCGGTGTCGGCGGGATTCCAGCCGACGGCGTGCGCGATATTCCCGACGTAAGCTTCTTTGCATCGGATGGCTTTCTTTCAAGCAGCGCGTATCTGATCTGCGCCTCCGACGTGGCAGCTTGCAGTTATTCGAGCAGGAGCGAGCCAATCGCACAAGAGGTGGGAGGAACCTCGGTTGCCACGCCCGCAATGGCAGGCGTGATGGCGCTCATCAACCAGAAGACAGGCGCATCGCAGGGGAATCCCAACGCCGAACTCTACAAGCTGGCTGCAAGCCAGACGTACTCGGCTTGCAGCGCGGAGCGTGGGAACGGATCTCCGGTGACCAGCAGCACCTGCCTGTTCAACGACATCGACAAGGGCACGAATGCGATGGCCTGCGATTACAGCGCATACACGATTACGCCTTCTCCGAACTGCAGCCCGATCCACTCCGGGGATTATGTGGGCGTTCTGCCTGGTTACAGCGCAGGTACAGGCTACGATGCGGCGACGGGGCTGGGTTCATTGAACGTGGCCAACGTGGTGAACGCCTGGCCAAAGACAATTGGCGCCGGGACCGCGTTGGTGACGGTGGCACCAACGCCAAATCCGGTTGACTCAAGCGTCGCGCTGAGCGTCACTGTATCAGCGTCCGGTGCTCCCGCGGGCGGACCCGTACCAACGGGGAACGTAACTTTGACGGCGAGCGGATCGAGCTATAGTGCAACTGGAACGCTAAGCTCAGGGAGCTATACCTTCACGATTCCGGGGAATACGCTGGCAGTGGGCACGGATACGCTGACGGCGAGCTATGCGGGGGATACCAACTATGCTCCCGCAACGGGCACATCGACTGAGACGGTAACAGGCGTGGTGCTGCCCAAGCCCACCGTTACCGTGACCCCTTCGCCCACGACACTCAATTCCAACCAAATCGTAGGCATAACAGGCACAGTGAGCGGCTCCGCGGGAACGCCCACGGGCAGCGTTACGCTGGTCGCAGGCATCTATACGAAGTCAACCGCGCTTTCAGGCAGCGGCGGGTTCACATTCACTGTTCCAGCGGATGATCTGTCAGGAAGTGCAACAGGGCTGGTCAACACTCTGATTGTCACCTACTCTGGCAGCACGGCCTACCAGTCGGCTACCGGCTCGGCGAACGTCACGGTGACGCAGTCAACCTTCAGCCTTAGCAGCCCGCAGTCGGCAATCTCCCCTGCGGCGGCCGGCACGGCAACAGGAATCGCGCCCGGAGCTTCTGCCATGGCAACCGCAACGATCGCCGCGATCTCTGGATACACGGGAACTGTCACGCTGACCTGCCAGGATCTCTCCAGCACCGCGAGCGGCGGTGACGGAGCAATCTGCTCAGGCGGCGGCGCCGGCTCGCCGATCACGCTGGGGACCAGCGGCACGGTAGTCTTCACTGTGAGCACAACTGCGGCCACCACGGCTTCATTGGCACATCCGAAGAGCCTCCCTGGCAACGGCGGCTGGTTAGGCGGCGGCGCGGTTCTGGCTCTGCTCATGATGTTCGGCATACCAGCGCGGCGGCGTGCATGGCGCTCGATGCTCGGAATGTTGGCTCTCATAGCAGTACTTGGCGGATTGGCTGCTTGCGGCGGCGGTTCAAGCGGCGGCGGCGGTGGTGGTGGTCAAAGTGATCCAGGGACGCTGGCAGGCAACTACACCTTCACAGTGGTTGCCACTGGAACAGCCACGGATGGTACCGTCCAACGGCAGGAATCTACGTTCACAGTGACCGTGAACTAGCGAGCACAAACACGCGCTGCACGAAGGCCCTTCCCGCGGGAAGGGCCTTCGTGTTTCTGGGGCTGGCGGGGAAGCCGGCTTGGCGAATGGCTACTTGGCGAGCTTGTCGAGGTCGAGGTTGAGGAGAAGGACATTGACGCGGGGTTCGCCGAGGATGCCCAACTGGCGCGCGGTGATGTGCTGCTCGATGAGCTGGCGGATGCGGTCTTCGGAGATGCCGCGGGTTTTGGCGACGCGGGGGGCCTGAAAATAAGCGGCGTCGGGAGTGATGTCGGGATCGAGGCCGGAGGCAGAGGTGGTGACCAGATCGATGGGCACGGGCTTGCCGGGGTTCTCCTTGGAGAGCTTGTCGATGGAGCCCTGGATGCGGTCGATCAGAGTCTTGCTGGACTGGGCCAGGTTGGAGCCGCCCGAGGCGGTGGCATCGTAGCCGTTGCCGGCAGCGGACGGGCGCGGATGGAAATACTTGTCGGCAGTAAAGCTCTGGGCGAGCAGCTCCGAGCCGATAACCGTGCCGTCGTTGAGTTTGATGAGGCTTCCCGCAGCCTGGTGGGGGAAGATCAGCGCGGCGAGGCCAGTGACGAAGAGCGGATAGCCGAGGCCAAGCAGAATTGCGGTAACCAGGGTGAAGCGAATTGAGGTCTTCCAGATGGAGTGCATTTCTTTCTCCTTGAAAGCGTGTAGCGGAGTTAGCGTTGTTAGCGGAGTTAGCGGGTCGATCCAAACTAGCTCCGCCAACCCCGCTAGCCGCGCTAACTCCGCTTCCAATCGTCTATGCCAGGTGCGTTAATACCAGAAACATGTCGATGGCCTTGATGCCGATGAAGGGTACGACGATGCCGCCGACGCCGTAAACCAGCAGATTGTTGCGCAGCAGGATGTCGGCGGCCTTGGGCTCGTATTTGACGCCTTTCAGCGCCAGCGGGATGAGAGCGACGATGATGAGCGCGTTGAAGATGACCGCCGAGAGAATGGCGGACTGAGGCGTGGCAAGGCGCATGATGTTAAGCGCGTTGAGAACCGGGAAGACTCCGGCGAACATGGCGGGAATGATGGCGAAATACTTGGCCACGTCGTTGGAAATGGAGAAGGTGGTGAGCGCGCCGCGGGTCATGAGGAGTTGCTTGCCGATCTCGACGATCTCAATAAGCTTGGTGGGGTTGGAGTCGAGATCGACCATGTTGCCGGCCTCTTTGGCAGCCTGCGTGCCAGAGTTCATGGCCACGCCTACGTCGGCCTGGGCCAGGGCGGGCGCGTCGTTAGTGCCGTCGCCGGTCATGGCTACCAGCTTGCCCTTGGCCTGTTCGCGCTTGATCAGGTCCATCTTGTCTTTGGGCTTAGCTTCTGCCAGAAAGTCGTCCACCCCGGCTTCGCGGGCAATGACGGCTGCGGTGAGCGGGTTGTCTCCGGTGATCATGATGGTGCGAATCCCCATGGCGCGCAGGCGGGCGAGGCGATCCTTGAGGCCGCCCTTGACGATGTCCTTGAGGTAAATGACGCCTAAGGCCGCTGCGTTTTCCGCCACTACGAGAGGCGTGCCGCCAAGGCGGGCAACTTCTTCAACCTGTTCGCGGACCTTCTGGGGGAGGGCCGATCCCTGCTCTTCGAGAAAGCGGGCAATAGCATCTACGGAGCCTTTGCGGATGAGTGTACCCGGCAGGTTGACGCCGCTCATGCGGGTCTGGGCGGTGAAGGGAACAAACTCGGCGTGCATTTCACCGAGGTCGCGGCCACGCAGGTTGTACTTCTCCTTGGCAAGGACGACGATTGACCGGCCTTCCGGGGTTTCGTCCGAGAGCGAGGCAAGCTGCGCGGCGTTGGCCATGCGTTCCGCGCTTATGTCGGGAGCGGGATAGAACTCGGTGGCCTGACGGTTGCCGAGGGTGATGGTTCCGGTCTTGTCGAGCAGCAGCGTATTGACATCGCCGGCCGCCTCGACGGCGCGTCCGCTCATGGCAAGAACGTTGTACTGGACGAGGCGGTCCATGCCGGCGATGCCGATGGCCGAGAGGAGGCCGCCGATGGTGGTGGGGATGAGACAGACCAGCAGCGAAACCAGCACGAAGACGGTTTGCGGCGCCTTGGAGTAGATAGCGAAGGGCTGCAACGTGACCACGGCCAGCAGGAAGATGATGGTAAGCCCTGAGAGCAGAATGCTGAGGGCGATCTCATTGGGGGTCTTCTGGCGGGTAGCGCCTTCGACCAGAGCGATCATACGGTCGAGGAATGTTTCGCCGGGGTTGGAGGTGATGCGAACTCTAACCCAGTCCGACAAAACCTTTGTGCCACCGGTGACAGCGGATCTGTCGCCGCCCGCCTCGCGGATGACGGGGGCGGACTCGCCGGTGATGGCCGACTCGTCCACGGAGGCAACACCCTCAATGACCTCGCCATCACCTGCGATGTAACTGCCCGCCGCAACGTAGATGATGTCGCCTGCGCGTAGCAGGCCGCTGGCAATCTCTTCAAAGCCGCCGTCGGCGGTATAGCGTTTGGCGATGGTCTCGCCCTTGGCTTTACGCAGCGTATCGGCCTGGGCCTTGCCGCGGCCTTCAGCCATGGCCTCGGCAAAGTTGGCGAAGAGTACCGTGAACCAAAGCCAGAGGGTGATTTGCAGGTTGAAGCTGAAGCCAGCGCGATGATTGACGGTGTTGTCAATGAGCAGCGCCGTGGTAAGCACGCTGCCGACTTCGACCACAAACATCACCGGGTTCTTGACCATGCCGCGGGGATCGAGCTTGCGCACCGAATCAAGCAGCGCCTGACCCATGATTTCCGTATTCCAGAGACTTTTTTTCGTAGCCATATCAGTCCGTTTCTTCTTTTACCGATGCGGTGTGGGTACGGGTTAGAAAACCTGCCCTGCCTTGAGCAGCAGGTGTTCCAGAATCGGTCCCAGGCTCAGCGCCGGGAAGAAGGTAAGAGCGCCCAGAATCAGGATGACGCCGACCAGCAGAACAGCGAAGAGCGTTGTATTCACCGGGAAGGTGCCGGGTGAGGGGGGCACGCTCTTCTTGCTTGCCAGGTTGCCGGCCAGAGCCAGCACAGGGATCATCATGAGCAGCCGCCCGCAAAGCATGTCCCAGCCCAGGGCCACGTTGTACCACCAGGTATTGGCGTTGAGCCCGGCGAATGCCGAACCGTTGTTGCCCGCACCGGAGGTGTAGGCGTAGAGGATCTCGGTGAGACCGTGGGGCCCCTGGTTGTTCAGGCTGGACAACCCGATGGTGGGCGAGAGAAGAAAGGCGGCGGTGAGGGAAAGAATAATGAGCGGGAAGATGAGGACATAGAGCATGGTCATCTTTACGTCATAGGCCTCGATCTTCTTGCCCAGGTACTCGGGTGTGCGGCCCACCATGAGGCCGGCGATGAAGACCGCCTGGACAACGAAGATGAGTATGCCGTAGAGACCTGAGCCAACGCCGCCGAAGACAACCTCGCCGAGCATGATGTTGGCGAGAACCACCATGCCGCCGAGCGGTGTAAAGCTGTCATGCATACTGGTGACGGCACCGCAACTTGCGTCGGTGGTGATGGTGGCGAAGAGCGAACTGGCGGCGATGCCGTTGCGCACCTCTTTGCCTTCCATATTGCCGGAGGGAGACGTGGCTGTGCCGGTCTGCGAGGCATTATGGATCATTGCGTGGGGCTGCGATTCGGCCCAGTAGACGGTGGCAAATCCAGCTGTGAAGAGTACAAACATGGCTGCAAACACAGCCCAGCCGTGACCGGGCGAACCGGTCATGCGGCCCAGCGTATAGGTGAGGCCGGCGGGGATGATGAAGATGGAGAGCATCTGCAACAAGTTCGAGAAGGGGGTTGGATTCTCAAATGGGTGGGCGCTGTTGGCGTTGAAGAATCCGCCGCCGTTGGTGCCCAGCATCTTGATGGCCTCCTGCGAGGCTACCGGTCCTTGTCCAATGGTCTGAACCTGCCCCGGCTGTTCGAGAGGATGGGCGGTTGTATAGGCGCTGAAGTTCTGCGGGACGCCTTGAGCGACGAGCGCCAGCGCATAGACGATCGACGCGGGCACCAGCACATAGAGGATGGTGCGCGTGGCGTCAACCCAGAAGTTGCCGATGGTGCCGGAGGTCGTCCGCTTGATACCGCGAATGAGGGCCACGGCCACTGCGATGCCCACAGCGGCGCTGCCAAAGTTGTGATACGCCAGAGCGAACATCTCAGTGAGATAGCTCATGGTGGTTTCGGGCGTATATGACTGCCAGTTGGTGTTGGTGGTGAAGCTAGCGGCGGTGTTCCAGGCCAGATCGGGACCGACGGCGGCGAGTCCTTGCGGGTTCCAGGGCAAGTGATTCTGCAAGCGCTCGACTGCGTAGGTCATGATCATGCTGATGGCTGAGAAGCCCAGCACCGCGAACGCGTATTCGCGCCAGTTCATCTCCTGCTCAGAGTTCACGCCGGAGAGTTTGTAGATGAGCCGCTCGAAGGGACGAAGCACCGGATCCAGCCAGGTGCGTTCACCCTCTAGTACGCGGGCTAGATAAATGCCCACCGGACGAACGCTTGCAAGCAGAATCAGGGAGAAGAGGGCAAATTGCAGCCAGCCATTGGCGGTCATGTCAGAACTTCTCCGGGAAAAGCAGGGTGAGGGTGAGGTAACCCAGCAGCAAAACGGAAAGAACCAATGCAATAACGGTGTAGATGTCAAGAGTCATGGGGTCTACCTCAACTTCTGGCACGCCTTGACGTAGAGAAACGCCACGGCAAAAAAGACTACGGTGAACAGCAACATCACAACATCTTGCATCGCAGGTCTCACATTTCCAGCCGGTTTTAACCGGCCATGGTTGCAGGGAAACGCTATTTGACTCAGGCACAGGAGGGACTGTTTGGTGTGAACCAGATTCCCTGCACAAGAACGATTGTGGTTCACACCTCGTTTGAGTATCCAAAAGGATTCCTAAATAAAGCGTAAGGGTGGGTCTGATTGGGCTGGCGCGAGGGCAAAATAACAGGCTGGAATAATGCAGTGGTGGCCGAAGAGGCTGTGGAAAAGGTGTAATTCTCCCAGAAGGCTGAAAGACGTGTCTCAGAGGCTAAAGACCGCATTCATTTTGCAGATGCTGATGGCACGACTGACGTCATGCCCTGACACGAGACGGAGCTTCCTCTGGAGGCTCTGATGCTTGCGGATTCCGGGTAGTCACTCTTCGTTGCCGGTCCAGCCTTCGGGGATGAAACGGTAGCCGACCCAGGGCTCGGTCTGAATGTACTGCTTGCCTGTTTCGGCCTCGAGCTTTTTGCGTAACTGGCCGACGAAGACGCGCAGATACTCCGGCTGGTGAACCGACTGCGCTCCCCAAACGGTGGTGAGCAGAGCGCGATGGGTCATGACCTTGCCTGCGTTGCGGGCCAAGTGGAGCAGCAGGTCGAATTCCTTGGGGGTGAGGTGGATGGGTTTGCCGAGAACCGTGATGGCGTGAGCATTCCAATCGACCACAAAGTCGCCGGCCTCGATTGCGGCCGCAGTGCGCTCGGGAGCGCGGCGCAGGTGGGCGCGGACGCGGGCCAAAAGTTCCTGAATGCTGAAGGGCTTGGTGACGTAGTCGTCGGCGCCGGCGTCCAATGCCTCCACTTTGGAGCGCTCGTGGTCGCGGACCGAAAGGATGAGTACTGGAGTGGCAGAGCGAGCGCGAATGGCGCGGCAGACCTCGACGCCGGACATGCCGGGCATCATGAGGTCGGTTACAACTAGGTCTGGCGGCCAATCTTTGAAGACTTGGAGGCCCTCCTCGGGTTCGTTGGCGGTGCGCACGTCGTAGCCTTGTGCGGAGAGGGCGGCGCGGAGCACGCGCGTGATCTGCGGTTCGTCATCGATGACCAGAATTCTACCGGGCATGCCGTTCTTCTTTCAACAAGAGATTACATCATCAGGCTCGGGCGGTATCATGCACGGTGGGAGGATCGCGAGTATGGTCTCCGATTCGCGCGGGATTGTTCACTGGGTGGTGGGCGCGCTGATGACGGCGCTAACCACGGCTTTACTGGTGTGGCTTGGCGCCAACTCGACCGCGGCGGGAATGGTTTATCTGGTGCTGGTGGTGTGGTCTTCCACCCAGGCCGGGATATGGCTATCGCTCTATATTGCAGTGCTTTGCGCACTGTCGTTCGATTACTTCTTCCTGCTTCCCTACCACAGCTTTCGCATGGCCGGCGCGCCGGAGTGGGTGGCCATGCTCTCGTACATTGCTTGTTGCTTGGTGGTGGTGCGGGTGGCAGAGCGCGCGCGACGGCAAACCCTTCAGGCTGAACACCGGCGCGGAGACATGGAGCGGCTTTATGGGCTGAGCCAGGAGATGATGCTGCACGAGGACGCGGAGGGGCTCATCCACGAGCTGCCGCTGTTGATTCACAGGATTTTCGCTCTCAATGGCGTGGTTTTGTACGTCTCGGAAGAGGACCGATTCTATACCTCCACGTCCGAACTGCCTATGAGCATTCAAGCCAGTTTGCGGGCAATGACCCAGGGCCCCAACCCTACGCTGAATATCCCCGGTAACTTTACGGCCATGACGCTGATGCTTGGGATGCGGCCTGTGGGGGCTCTTGGCTGGCGCCCGGCAGTGCTTTCCCGCGAGGTTGCCTCGGCAGTGACGGCTCAAGTGGCCATCGTGCTGGCGCGGGCCATCGCCATCGAGGCCTCGACGCGTATGGAAGCAGCCCGCGAGGGAGAGCGGCTGCGCACGGCGCTGATCGACTCTCTGACGCATGAACTGCGGACGCCGCTGACGTCAATCCGCGTTGCCGCCACCACGCTGCTTGAGGCCGACGGGCTGGATGAAGCGGGACGGCTGGACTTGGCGTCCATCGTCGATGAAGAGGCTGCGCGCCTGGATTCGCTGATCGGCGAGGCAGTCGAGATGGCCGAGATCGACGCCAAAGTGGTGCAGGTTCATCTTGCCCCGGAGCACCCGCGCTCGCTAATCGATCAGGCCGTCGAGGAATCGCGGAAGGCGCTGGCCTCCCGCCGCATTACGGTTTCAGTCGAAGGGAGTGACGAACCCGCCTGGTTCGATCCGCACCTGCTGGGGCGGGTCTTGCGGCATCTGCTGGAGAACGCGGGCAAGTACACTCCGCAGGGCAGCCGCATTACGCTCAGCAGCAGGAGGAACGGCGACCGGCTGGAGTTTTGCGTGGAAGACAATGGCCCCGGCATCGATGCCCTGGATCTGCCGCTGATCTTTGACAAGTTTTACCGTGGCAAGCGGGGCGCAATCGTAGGCAAAGGCTCAGGCATGGGCCTGGCGATTACGCGCGCGATCTTGACGGCGCATGGCGGAGAGATTGAGGTTTCGAGCGTTCCGGGGAAGGGAACCAGCTTCCGGTTCTGGGTACCGCTGGTGGAGAAGGAACCGGCGAGCGAGCGCTCTCGGGTGCAAAGCCAAGCCACACCCGGTTCGTTGGAGAAGATCGAAGGCGTTGCATGGAACATTAGCGACTCTCCGCCGGAAGATGCGAGCCGGGCTTAGCAATGCAGGGTCGCTCTTACGAGCGGTGGTGGCGACAGATTAGACAGACCAGGTTTCTCACCTTGGATCGGCTGCACCTGCTCCGTCCTGATACCTCTGAAGGGTTGTTGCGACGGCTTCCTTGCCCAGTTTGGGATTTGCCCTCACAAAAGCATCAATCCTGCGACGGTATGAACTTGCGGTTCCTACGTAGCTTTCAATCGGAGCCGGAATCTGGGTTCTCATGCACCAGAGATACCCCTCCACGAATCCGAGTTGCTCGGCTTCGCTTACCTGACTCCACCAATCCCCATTCAAATACCAGTGTGCATTCTTCCAGATTTCCCCTTGGCCCTCATCAGACTTGCTGCCCTCGGGTTCGCCTGCAACTTTCTGCCACACGTCGATGACGTCAAGACTCGCCGATCCCGGATGCGATTTGTAGAATCTGTCGATCTTACCCATGATCTGCGATGGAGTCGCGCTAAAGCCCTTCTTGTGTGCGGTCCAGGTCATGTAGTCAGCAGCACCATCAAGAAATCCGGAACGCTCGTCCAAGTCTGACTTGAGCCACCATCCACCATCGAACGTCTGCTTAACTGGTGCAGCAACAATGGGCGGCTGCCATGCGCTTGGCCAAGCGCCTATAGCCAGCACCAACACAATCAGAGAAGAAAAGGCTCGCATAAACCCACCATTTTAATCACTCTTGCGGTTCTTTGCTCCAGTCGCATGGAATTTCGCGGCGCTGTTCGGAGCTTTCCGCGGCCCACTCGAGCAGGCGGGCTATGCGCCATGCGGCTACAGCTTCAACCGGGGCGGGGGCTTTGCCGAGCAGTGCGTCGCGGACGCCGGCGTAGTAGAGGCGGTAGTCACCGAAGATCGGCTGGACGGGGCGGGTGACCATTGCGCCGTCGGCATCGACGTGAAGCGTGCCCCAATCGGCGGGCGGCTCTTTGCCCCAGGCTGGATCTTCGATGCGGGCGACCTTGTTCAGAGCGGCTTCCTGGGGGTCGACGCCCAGCTTCCAATAGTTGCCTTTGTTGCCGCGCAGATGGAAACGGGGGCGCGGTGGAATGGAGAGGCAGTTTGCGCCGAGGACTACTGTGAAGCCGGCATAGCGGAGGCGCAGAGTGAAGGAGTCGTTCGAGCCTTCGCCATCGCGCTCGCGGGTGACGTCGGCGCTGACGGCCTGGGGTTTGCCGAAGAGCGTGAGCGCCTGGTCACCGATATGGGTGCCAAGGTCGAGCAACTGGCCGCCGCCCTGGGCTGGGTCGTCCTTCCAGGGGCGGCGAGTAGAGCCGGGACTCCAGCGATCGAAGCGGGACTCGAAGTACACGAGGCGACCCAGAGAGCTTTCATGCAGTAGTTTTTGAATCGTCTGGAAGTCACTGTCCCATCTACGGTTGAAGAATGGGATGAGTCGGACGGATTTGGCTTTGGCGAGCGCGATGAGCTGGGCTACTTCTGCTGAGGCGACGGCCACCGGCTTGTCTACGACGAGGTTCTTGCCTGCTTCGAGGATCTGGCGGGCGACCTGGAAGTGGGTTCCGCTGGGGGTGGCCACCACGAAGAGATCGAGCGAGCTGTCTGCCAGCATGGCTTCGAGGGAGCGGTAGGTAGTGATGCCGGGATAACGTTGGGCGGCATTGTCCGTGCTGCGCTCGACGACCGCGGTGAGCTCGAGGCCTTCGACGGAGGAGATCAGCGGCGCGTGAAAGACGCGCCCGGCCATGCCAAAACCTACCAAACCTACTCGAATCATGTTCTCTCCTAAGAGGCACTCAAGGAACTCTCTGAAGAGGATAAGACGGATATGATATTTAATCCAGCTGGCAGGTTTGCGAGGCCGAAAACACCTCCCAAAACCGGATAAATCCCACATCGCGGCACGGGGCCGAAACTGCCCTTGACAGGATCCCGGCGCAAGATCCTGATTCCGCTTTGGTTATTGCCCAGCTTCACCAATCGGTAAATTATGTGCAAGGTTTCGAAAATATAGGAGGGGGGTGGGGGTATTTATTTTCTAGTTAACAGCCGCGGAGCGGGTAATGAGTTGGACGATACGCACTCCTCTAGCGTAGCGGGGCTGGGGCATTTCTCTTCGTCCTCTATGAACCATTGTGCGCCGACGGAGGGTAATTATCGGCAACAGGCGGATGAACAACCGCCCGGCGTGATGGAGTAAAATTCCGCCATGACAGAAAACCCCTCTCAGACTGTCTTCGTAGTGGACGATGAGCCGGGAACCGCATCGATGATCGCCGCTATTCTGAATGCGTCCGGCTTTCAGGCGACCGCGTTCACGGATGTCGAAAAGGTGTTGCAGGCCGCGGAGTCTTGTTGCCCAAGCATCTTGATTTCCGATGTGGTGATGCCTCAAATGAACGGCATCGAGCTGGCAATCAAGTTCCAGGCTGCTTATCCGAAATGCAAAATTCTGCTCTTTTCTGGAAATGCATCCGCAAACAGGCTCATGGAAGTTGCCACAAAAAAAGGGCACGCCTTCACGATTATGAGCAAGTCGACTCTCCCGAAGGACCTCGTGGCTGCTGTCTGGAATCTTTAGTTCCTCGTCTAGAGCAATTTCGGAATTAACGTGGTCCTTTTGATTGCATTGAAAGGTGGCTTTTTCTTGAGGAAAAAGCCACTTGAGTGTGAGGTTTCGGTCTACAGCAATTCCGAAATTGCTATATTTGCCAAAGCGGAGGCCCACGCGGCGGTCACCAGCGCGTCTAGCCGGCCCTGCCGCCGCTTTTCATTGTGACACTTGCGAGAGTGCCACAATCGCTCCCCGCGGCCGCGCGCCGCCGCCCTATGATCGGACCTTGGAGTAACAAACAAGGAAATCCGATGATCCGCTGGATGCTGCAATCCACACTCTGCCTACGCACAAAAAAGTACCTGCTTATCGTTGCGATATGTCTTTCATGTTGTGCGATAAACGGATGTGTTGACTCAATCAACTATTTAGCGAGTGATTCGAGACTGCCAAAGTGGTTCACAGTCCCGCCTGGCCTCACACGCGCAGACGTTATAGTCATACGTGCAGCCATGGAACCGCGAGGTGTTGATATAAAGGCTGCTTTATATACTAAAAAATACAAAAAACTGGCGGAGGTAAGTGGCAAGACGGTTCGGTTGGGAATGTTCCTTCTTAATGTTGTAAACGGCGTACCAGAAATTACAGGGTATAAAACCCAAATTGACGAACATGGAAATCGTATGCCGTATTTCTATGTCGTTGATGACCCTGCCTTAAAGAGAAAGCTTCTGGATGAGTACGAAAAAGAGCTTCTGGATGAGAACGGAATTGATTACCCTGCTCTGAGGAAAAAGCTTTTGGAGGGCTGATTGCCCGATCCTGATCGACCCAAATGATTGGCGTTTGGGCCACGCGCCAGACTCTCAACCCTGCTGACGAAGACCGGTCTGTGGGCACCCGGCAACTATGGACACAGCAAAAGTTAGCTCAAGCGGAGGTAACAACAATGTTGAAATGCTTTTTACGCACAAAAAAGTACCTGCTTATCGTTGCAATATGTCTTTCATGTTGTGCGATAAACGGATGTGTTGAGTCAGTCTTCCCTTTAGCGAGTGATTCGAGACTGCCAAAGTGGTTCACACTCCCGCGTGGCCTCACACGCGCAGACGTTAAAGTCGAACTTGATTTCATGGAGCCAACGCGGCGAGGTCTTAATATAAAGGTTATATTTTATAATAATAAATACAAAAAACTGGCGGAGGTAAGTGGCAAGACGATAGGAACGATTCTGTCGCGAAGTTTCTTTATTGACGTTGTAAACGGCATACCAGAAATTACAGGGCTCAAATACCAAAGTGACGGACATGGTGGTAAGGACTCAGTATTTTATGTCGTCGATGACCTTGCTCGAAAGAAAAATCTTTTGGATGAGAACGGAGTTCATGACCCTGCTCTAAGGAAAAAGCTTTTGGAAGGCGGGCTGCCCGAGTCTATCGACCCAATTGATTGACATCTTGGCCACCCGCCAGACTTTCCACCCCACTGACGAAGACCCGTCTGTGGGGAACTCGGCACCGGACGAATGAGGGACGGTCGAGTTTCGTGGCTTCTCACCCTTTTCGCAAAGGAAGCGGAAAAGATGGGGCAGCCGGCACAGTTCCTGATACTAGTGATGAGTGGGCCACCTGCCCGATGCCGAGAGTACAAGCGTGAAGCTCCCGTTGCGGAGGTTAGTTTACCGTGATGCTAAACGCCTGCGTGCTCTTGCAGCCGCCGGAGTTGGTGTAAGTTGCCGTATACACGTTGGAACCTGTGCTCAGCCGAATATCGTCGATCTGGCGCGAGGTAGACGTGTATCCGTTGGGGCCCGACCAGCTCCATGATCCGCCGGATGTGGGCTGCGGGCCAAGATCCACCTGTGTGCTTGTGGAACTCACGGTGGCGGCGGTTTCCTCAGACCAGGTTGAGCCGTTATTCACCGAGATGTACGGGGTGATTGCGGTGGGCGTGCAGCCGCCTCCCGAGCTGGTGCTGAGGCTGTAGGAATTCAACGTGAAGGTCTGAGAACCGACGGTTTTCGTGATTTCAAAGCCGAAATCTGCCGTGGAGAACGTTTGACTGTCGAGCTTGCCCTCGCTCGCAAGCCAAGTCATCAACCCCAGAAGATTCACACTGCCGCTCGTCGTCTTTGAGGTGCGCAGGAAGGAAACGACGTTGTGGTTCGTGTAGCCCTGAAAGACGTCGTAAGTAACACCATCAATAGAGACGTTGGTGGCGAATGGGCAGCCGTTGACACCAAGTTGGTTGCAGCTATACGAGCTGGCGATAGGGCCGTTGTTGTTCCAATCCTCCCAGACCATCACTTCGTCCATGTTACCATTCGTCCAGAGATCGTAGGCTGCGTCGAAAGATGCGCCGCTTGGCACCGAGAAGTTGAACGACGAGTTTACGGAACTGAGGGAACTGAGATTTACGTTGCCTAAGCCGATTTCCGAATCGGGGTACGCCTGGACACTGGTGCCGTTGGGGTAATCCGCTACTGACCACCAATTGGTGGAGCTGTTGGCATATACGCACTGGCCGGATGACGCGCCCCATTCGTCGGTGTACAGGTTGTAACCGTTTTCAGTGTAGGTTGCGAATTGACTACACGAGCTCCACGAGTAGGCATTTGCCGGCACGGAAGTGACTGCGCAGAGAGCGAGCACGCCGACTGCGATTGCGCAAAACTGTTTACTCATCGAAACATTCTCCTTTTACCCGTTCTGGTCTTTGGGGCAGCATCGCTAGAGGGTCGAATTCTGCTCCGACTTGAACTGCGCGGAGTGTATGAAGAACATGCAACGAGTGTCAATAGTTTTTTCTGTACGAACTTGTTACGCTGAGGGCTGTAACATGTACATCATGAAATTGGAATCATTTGGTCGATATTCTGAAGCATAGTTGCAAAAGTTACGCGTAGACGGATGGCGCACGATTTCGATACATACTGGTTTTCATGGTCCTCACGCAGGTGGCCCACACACTGATCCTACTGTCCATTTGTCCTTCCCAAAAAAGGTAAATCTGTGCCCCATTCATCGCGGCCTTAGAACGCAAAAGGATGGGGCACCCACTTTTGAGGGAATGTTTCGATTTTTAAAGACTTAGGGTGCGCCATCCGCCGAATTACCACGGTTTGAAATCCGGCAAACGCAAGTGATTAGAGTCCGCGACTTGCCCCATTTCATTCGTAATCGCAACGTACTCCTCTCTTGTTCGTAAAGCCGCATATCTTGACTTCAAGACTTGGGCTTGATGCTCGGTGAGATAAGGTCGGCAGATGTCCAGCGATTGCTCAAAGTTCGTGTACAAATCATTTGCTGTGGCGACTCTCAGTGTCATGACAACATAACTGCCCAATATGAGAAGACCCAACGCTGCGACGGCTACTGGGACAAAACGCCGTATTACGGGCGCAAATCGCTCGATCCAAAGGGTTTTTTCGATGGAACCGTCAGGCGAGGTGGAATGTGTTCTGTTGCGGCGCATTCGCGGGCTTAGGAACACGCTCGACACGCCCCCCGACGCCATTCCAACAAACCCGGAGAGAATTAAGACAGAGAGTAAAGAAACCGCCTCATGGTTCCCTTTCGCCGCTTCTAAATAGACGTTATCTTTCAGGACCTTGGACCCGAACGTTGCGTAGGTGAGGATGGCGTGCCAAAACCAACTTCCTCCGGGTTTGACCGCAATATCCCACAACCCCGCACCCAACGCCTCAAGAACAATAGTCACGACAATCCCAACAACAACGCTTTTGGACGTGCTTGTCTGCATGATTCTGGATTTTAATGAATAAGGGGACCAATTAGTGATATTTATTTTGTGCTTCAATCCCTTTGGGGAATTCCCGCTTCTGAGTGGTAAAGAGCCTCGGGTGGTCGGGTGCTCCAGGTCTCGATTTCGAGACCTGGGAGAGCACAAGGAAACACCTCGATCCAACAAACGATTAGTACTTGACGATGGCGGTGAAGGAGTCGGGCTTGAGGCTTGCGCCGCCGACGAGTGCGCCGTCGATCTCTTCCTGGCCGATGAGGGATGTGGCGTTGTCGGGCTTGACGCTGCCGCCGTAGAGGATGCGCATGGCGTCGGCAATTTCCACACCCAGCAGCTTGGCTACCTCGGCGCGGATGATCTTGTGCGCATCGACGGCGATCTCGGGCGTGGCCGTTTTGCCGGTGCCGATGGCCCAGACAGGCTCATAGGCGATGACGATGGGCGCGGCGGCTGCGGCGGTGACGCCGACGAAGGCTCCGGCGATCTGGGTCTTGAGCACTTCGGCGGTCTTGCCGGCCTCGCGCTCGGCCAGGACTTCTCCGACGCAGACAACCGGAATGACGCCGTGCTTGAGCGTGGTGTGGAGCTTCTTGTTGACGATCTCGTCAGTTTCGGCAAAGTACTGGCGGCGCTCAGAGTGGCCGATCAGCGTGTGCGTTCCGCCAACAGCCAGTAGTTGGCCGACCGAGGTCTCGCCGGTGTAAGCGCCCTCCTCGGCAAAATGAATATTCTGGCAGCCGACGGCGACGTTGGAGCCCTTGGCGGCTGCAATCACGGTGGGCAGCAGCACGGGCGAGGGGAACAGCGCGATCTCGTCGCGGGTGTGGCCGGCGACAAGGGGCAAAAAGGCATCGACAAAGGCCTTGGCTTCGGCAGGCGTTTTGAACATCTTCCAATTGGCGGCAATGAGAGCTTTACGGGGCATTTTTTCGGGACTCCTCAGGGTGATTTTAGTGGATGGATTTCAGGGGCGGGGGTGACGGCGGGCACAGGGCGAGCGGAATCGATGGGCACGCGCGGTGGAAATGATCTGCGCCAGGTCTCTGACCGCGTGATTTCGTGTGTGACGGCCGAGTGTTGTGGTATCCCACCCTAGCCGCAAAAACAAAAACGCGGCGAGGGTGGGGCACCCAATTTTGGTACAACAACAAGCGGTCAGAGACCTAGTTCCGCGGGGTGGATGCCGGCAGTACGGACAAATCCTCGGGTACTTCGCCATTCAGGAAGGCTTCGCGGTGATCGGGGTCGCCGAGGTCCATTTTGAAGTGATGCCAGGTGGCGTCTTGCAGGACGCCCATGTTCCAGGGGCCTGAGACTGAGTCAGAAAACTGCCAGACGATGTGGAAGCCTTCCTCGTTAGTGAAGCCTTCGTTGTCAGCCTGAAGGATGGCGTCGCCGCGCTCCCACAGAGCCGAGCGTAGGGCATGGAGGGCGTTGCCGCCTTCCTCCGTATCCGCGCCTTGCAGGTGCTGGAAGGCGTAGATGGTTTTGACCTCGGCCAGATATTCCTTGAGCCAGACGACGCCGGTTTCGGGCTTGCAGTCTTCGAGTTCCTCGATGAACTCGGAAAGGTCGTGCTCATCAAAGACGGAAGTGCGTTCGAGGAGGGCGACTTCGACTTCGTCGTTGCCGGAGAGCAGGAGGGTTCCCCACTCTTCTTCTTCGCCGTCTTCGATGGTGAGCTTGAAGTCGGGATGATTGGTGCGGATGAAGTCTGCGAGTTCGTCGAAGGGTTGGAATTCGGGGTCTTTCGAGAAGACTCGGGTGTAGTAGGGCACAGGGGTTCTCCGATTGTATTCAGGCTATAGCACCGGTTCGCTGACACGTTCAAGACGATTCAAATGCCGCGATGATTGGTGTGTCGTTATCGAGAGCTCAGTTCTGAATCAGCCGAACGAGAGTGCCATCCGGGTCTATAAGAGCCCCAATCCGGCCGCCCCACGATTCAATCTTGGGAGAGTGAAGTCTCGGCTGCCCTTTGCACCCTTCGGGAATCCCTGCGTTTTTGCAGGTCGCGTAAAAGGCGTCGAGATCGTCCAGCCGAAGACAACAGCCAAACGAGCTTGTCAATGGGTCCAGGTCAGGATACGGAAAGAATTCCGGCGTTAAACTGCCACGCTTGAGAATCATCCAGCCTTTGTCGCGCCAACTTTCAGCAAAACCAAGAGCTGAGTAGAACTGTGAAGTCTTTTCGAAATCCCGCGAAGGCAGATTGGGTGTCGACGCATCACTCATGAAAGCCCTCTCCATCCTGGTAGAATTTCGCCCTTTCACATTCCGTCAGACGCAATGATACCAAGCGACATCCTTCATTATTTGACGGCCGTCTTCGATTTCCGATCCTTGGAGGCACTGGAAGGCGTAGATGGTTTTGGCGGAGGCGCGGTATTTCGTGAGCCGAGCGACGAATCGTGGGCTTGTTTGCGCCCCAGGTCTCAGAATCGAGACCTGCGGGCGCCCAGGGTTTGACAGAGAATACTTCAGTGCCGAAGGCGTAGTTGGCCACACCGCAGGTGCTACTTGTCTGTGAGCGCTTCGACGCCGGGGAGCTTTTTGCCTTCGAGGAATTCGAGGCTGGCGCCGCCGCCGGTGCTGATGTGGGTGATCTGGTCGGCTACGCCGGCCTGGTTGATGGCGCTCACCGAGTCGCCGCCGCCGATGATGGAGATGGCCGCCTTGTTGGCCGCTACAGCGTGGGCGATGGCGTTGGTGCCTACGGCGAAGCGGGGGAACTCGAAGACGCCAGCGGGGCCGTTCCAGACGATGGTGCGGGCGGTGGAGACTACCTCTTCAATGGCCTCGATCGACTTGGGGCCGATGTCGAGACCCTGCCAGTCGGCGGGGAAGTTGACCGATGTGTCCCACGGCTGGGTGGCGGCGTCGGGGGCGAACTTGTCGGCGAGGATGTTATCGACGGGGAGCAGGAGGTTGACGCCCTTGGCTTTGGCCTTGTCGAGAGCAGCCTTGGCCATGTCGATCTTGTCTTCTTCGACGAGGCTCTTGCCAGTGGTGACGCCGAGGGCGCGCTGGAAGGTGTACGCCATGCCGCCGACGATGACCAGGGTATCGACCTTGTCGAGCAGGTTGTCAATGACGTCGATCTTGCCGGAGATTTTGGAGCCGCCGATGATGGCCACAAAGGGCTTTTCGGGTGATTCGAGGGCCTTGCCGAGATAAGTGATTTCCTTTTCCATCAGCAGGCCGGCGACGGCGGGCTTGAGGAAGTGTGTGATGCCCTCGGTGGAGGCGTGGGCGCGATGGGCGGAGCCGAAGGCGTCATTGACGTAGACTTCGGCCAGCGAGGCGAGCGCCTTGGAGAACGCGGGATCGTTGGCTTCTTCTTCGACGTGGTAGCGGAGGTTCTCAAGCAGGAGCACCTGGCCGGATTCGAGCTGGCGGGCAAGCTCGGAGGCCACTTCGCCGATGCAGTCGGGGGAGAAGGCCACATTGATAGATTCGCCGAGTTCCTTGTCGAGGAGTTCGCGGAGGCGCAGGGCGACAGGGCGCAGCGAGTACTTTGGATTGGGCTTGCCCTTGGGACGGCCGAGGTGCGAGGCCAGAATGACCTTGGCCTTGCGCCGGAGGGCGTAGACGATGGTGGGCAGCGTGGCCACAATGCGGGTGTCGTCGGTGATGGTGGCGCCGTCTTCAGTGAGCGGCACGTTGAAGTCGACGCGGATGAAGACGCGCTTGTTGGCCAGTTCGATGTCGCGAATGGAGAGCTTGGGCATGATGCGAAAACCTTTCTGAGGGACTAGGGACTTAGGGACTCGGGACTGCGTCGTCGATGACGGCTTCCATCTCCATCTCAATGCGCCATTTGGGATTGAGGAGCGCGGCGACGACCATGGTGCTGGCTGGGCGGATGGCGCCAAAGAACTCGCCGTGGACGCGGCCAATGGCTTCCCAGTCCTCAGCATGGGCCAGAAACATACGGGTGCGGACAACGTCTTTGAACGATGCGCCGGCCTGGGCAAGGGCCTCAGCGGCAATCTCGAAGACGCGGCGGGTTTGGCCGGCGGGGTCCAGTTCGTCAGCGCCGACCGGGCCGGTGCCGGAGAGATGTACTGTGTTCCCCACGCGCACGGCGCGCGAGAAGCCGATGATGGGCTCGTAGGGAGAGGTGCCGGGGATGTTTTTTCTCATGGGAATCAGTGAGCAGTGGACAGTGAGCAGTGAGCAGTGGTCAGTGAACAGCGGACAGAAAACTGATCACTGTCCACTGTCCACTGTCTGCTGTTCTTACAGGCCCTTTTCGACCAGGAAGCCGATCAAATCGACGACGCGGTTGGAGTAACCCCACTCGTTGTCGTACCAGCTCAGCACCTTGACGCTGTTGCCGACGACCTTGGTGAGGGGCGCGTCCACGATGGAGCTGCGCTTGTCGCCCTTGAAGTCGGAGCTGACCAGTTCGTTGGTGTCGTAGCCGAGGATGCCCTTCAGCTCGCCCTCAGAAGCGGCCTTGAGAGCAGCGTTGACGGCCTTGGCGTCTGTGGTCTTCTCACTGATGAAGGTGAGGTCGACGATGGAGACGTTGGGGGTGGGCACGCGGATGGCAAAGCCGTCGAGCTTGCCGGAGGTCTCAGGAATGACCAGCTTGAGGGCCTTGGCAGCGCCGGTGGAGCTGGGAATCATGCTGAGGGCAGCGGCGCGGGCACGGCGCAGATCCTTGTGCGGGGTGTCGAGAATGACCTGGTCGTTGGTGTAGCTGTGGATGGTGGTCATGATGCCGCTGACGATGCCGCAGTGGGCGAGCAGAACCTTGACAACCGGCGCCAGGCAGTTGGTGGTGCAACTGGCGTTGGAGATGATGTTGTGCTTGGCGGGGTCGTACTTGTCCTGGTTGACGCCGAGCACCATGGTGATGTCTTCGTTGCTGGCGGGAGCGGAGATGATGACCTTCTTGACGGTTGCGCCCAGGTGCGCTTTGGCCTTGGTCGCGTCGGTAAAGAAGCCGGTGGATTCAACCACGATCTGCGCGCCGACCGAAGCCCAGTCCAGCTTGGCAGGATCGCGCTCGGAGAAGACCTTGATCTTCTTGCCGTCGATGGAGATAAAGTCGTCGCCGTGGCCGATCTCGTTCTTCAGGTTGCCCAGAATCGAGTCGTACTTGAGCAGGTGGGCCAGTGTGGCCGGGCTGGTCAAATCGTTAACGGCAACGAAATCAATCTCTGGGTTGCCAAGTGCGGCGCGCAAAACGTTGCGGCCAATGCGGCCGAAGCCGTTGATGCCAACCTTAACTGCCATGTGTGAATTCTCCTTTTCAAATAGGTGCGGCTGTGGTTTTGAGCTTGTACGAATTTGCTGTGTGCGGTGTCTGGTATGAACTCAGAACACAAATCCACCAAACCCATGATGGTAACACTCTTGTCAACGGAAATCAGATGAAAACTCGCGGATTTCTGTCTCGTGAGTAGAAACTCCCTCAACGTCAGTGTGCCTTTCCGGGTACGGGATGGTATGTGACGGTCTGCACAGCATTTGCAGCGCCCAAGGCAAGTATGGTATTCGGGTATCACTATGCAGTGTATGAAGGCAGCATGAGAAGACGTTCCAGACATACTCCCAATACCTCGGAATCCACAGGCAAGATTGGCCAGGAACTCCCGTCGAATCAACTAGCTCCGCTGGTTCCTTTCTATCTGGACGATGTTTCGGCGGCAGGTGCCCCGGCACCGCAAGCCCGCGCGCACCGGCCTCCGCAGCCCCCGCCAGCGGCGGCAACCCCGACTGTGGCGCGGCCCGCGAAGCAGGAGCGGCCTGCCCGGCCAGAGTGGAGCGAGCCGGCGGATTCCGGCCGCTTTGAGCTGGAGACGCAGCCGGAGATGCCGTCCTTGCCCGAGGCGGAGGCCGAGGCTGCTGAGCGGTCGCCCCAGGCTCCCAAGGGGTTTGTGGTGCTAGCCATCGGGCTGCCGGGCTCGGGCAAGACCACGTGGTTCCGGCGCCGCGGGGTCACGCCGCTCTCCAGCGATCTGCTGCGCAACATCCTTTTTGACGATGTGGAGGAGCAGCGCTACCAGGGGCTGGTTTTCTCGACCCTGCGGTCGCTGTTGCGGGCCAGGTTGATTGCGCGCATGCCGCTGAACTATGTAGACGCGACCAATCTCTCCATACACGAGCGCCGCCAGTGGATCAAGATGGCCAAGAGCTTTGGCTACGAGGTGCAGGCGGTGTTCTTCGATGTGCCGCTGGAGGTTTGCCTGGAGCGCAACAGCAAGCGCGACCGCAGCGTGAGCGAGGACGTGATGCGCAAGATGGCGGAAAAGCTGAAGCCGCCGGTGTTTGAAGAGGGGTTTGAGAAGATCACGGTGGTGCGGGTGAAGAGCGCGGGGTGATGGTGCTATCGTTGCGCAGATTCTCTACATGAGCGAATTGTGGAGAGGGGACTTCGCATGAGATGTGCGAGCTGGGTGGCGGTTCTTTGTTGTGCCGAGATTGGCGCATTCGTAGCAGGCTGCAAAAGAGCGAGCCCGCCGCAGGCTGAGCAGCCCAAGCCGCAAGTGGTAACGCAAACTCTTCAGCCGCAAGTGGCCGCGCCCACGGGCGACGATGAGAAATCCTGCCGTGCCTTTGTGCAGAAGTTCTACGACTGGTACTGGAACCAGTCTTCGGGCAATACCGATGCAGAGCAGCAAGGTGATGACAAGGTTCCCGCGCTCAAGCCAGCCGTATTGAGTCCGGAACTGATTCGTCTGATGAAGCGAGACGAAGCGCGGTCAATCGCTGCGGGTGGTTACGCGAACCTCGACTTTGATCCGTTCCTGAACAGTCAGGACCCACACGGAAAGTACGATGTAGTGCAGGTGACTGTGCATGGCGGCGTGTGCCGAGCAAAGCTGAGCCAGCTCGATATCGTCGCTGAGGCGAATAGGAGCGCTCCCGGCTGGGTGTTTTCGAATTTCTACTACAGCTACTATTCGGAGGACGGGCGCAAGAAAGAGGCGCCGGACGACGACTTGGTTCACATCTTGAAGCAACCGTGTTGTGATTAACGGAACCACACCAATCACCATCTATGGCAGCCAGAACCAGGTAACCTTGCCCTTCACCATCAACTTGACTATGCAATAAACGAGAAGAAGGCAACTCGCAATGGAGCAAATGAAGAAGGAGACTTCCCCATGAGCGCTTCCCCTATAGCTGCGCCCTACATCGAGCCGTGGCTGCGCGGAACCTATGCCGATGTTCCGGCGGCGGGGCGCGCGGTGCTGCACGCGCTCGATTTGGCGCTCGACGATTTGAGTAAGTGGACTGAGGGGCTGACCGACGCCGAGGTTCACTCTGAGCCGCTGGGGCTGACCTCGGTGGCCTTTCATCTACGCCATATTGCGCGCTCGACCGACCGGCTGCTGAGCTATGCGGAAGGGAAGCAGCTTTCGGCGGAGCAACTGGCGGCGCTCAAGGCCGAGCGGGCTGGAGACGAGACGCTCGCCGAGCTGCTGGCCGAGGTGGAGGCTTCTTTCAGCGATGCGGCGGAGCGGGTGAGGGTGCTGGCCACGGCCAACCTGGATACGTTTCGCGGCGTAGGCCGCAAGCAGTTGCCGACGTCGATTGGCGGCGCGCTGATTCATGTGGCTGACCACACGCAGAGGCATGTGGGGCAGGTGGTAACCACGGCCAAGGTGCTGAGGGCGCTGCGGGGGTAGGGAACTCTGCACACGGGAAATCCAGCATCCCGTCGTGGCCAAAAAGGCTACAGAAAAAGGCCAAGAATCATCAAGGTGAACGAAAAAACATACCTCAGTGGCTAAAGCCACCCTTGATTTTACTTGCGTTATACCGGGACTAAAGTCCCGGCCTACCGCCCGAATGAGTTTTTCCGGAGCCCGAAAGCCGTGCCCTGACCCAGGACTGAGCTGCGCTTGTCCTGGGCTATTTTCGCTTTCTCCCTCCGGGAGAATGGACGCCGCGATCCCACCCTAGCGACAAAAACAAGAACGTCGCGAGGGTGGGGCACTCAGTTTCATCGTCCGCGGGTCGGCGAAGGCGGTGGACGATTGACACAGTCTGGAGATATTGAAGCTTCCTAGCCGGCGAGGTGGACCAGTTGCTGGGCTTCGATCTTTGGGCCGAGGACGGAGATGCGGGGGATGCGGCCGCGGACCATGGCGACTTCGTCGCAGCGGTGCAGGCGCGGGCAGCTCTGGCAGTCCTTGAAGACCTTGTCGGGCAGATCGGCCTTGTCTTCGACGATGCGGAAGCCGTATTTGAAGAAGAAATCTGGAATGCGTGTGAAGAGGCAGACGGCTTGCAGGCCGTGTTCTTCCGCTTCTTCAATGAGCGCGCCGAGGATGCGGCCGCCCGCGCCCTGGCCTTTGGCTTCAGGCTTGACCACGATCGAGCGTACCTCACAGAGATGCGGGCCGTAGAGATGGAGCGCGCCGCAGCCGAGAAAGACGCCGCCATCGGACTCGGCGACGGTGAAGTCGCGGATGTTTTCGCAGATCTCAGGGAAGGGGCGCTTGAGCAGCGTGCCGTCGCCCGAGAGCGAGTTCACCAGATCGTAGACGTTGGAGGCATCGTGAAGCAGGGCCTTACGCACCAGCATGAACGGCCTCCTGCTTGTGGACTGCGACGAGAGCGGCGATGCGCTCGGAGGCTGCGGCGAGGGCCGTGTGCACGCGTTCGCGCGCGGTGCCGCCGACTACGTCGTGGCAGTCGAGGGTAGCGGTGAGGGCGACGGCGGAGAAAAAGTCGGAGTCGAATTCGGGGCCAAATGCGCGCAGTTCCGCAAGCGTGAGATCGTCCAGCTCCACGCCTTTTTCGAGAGCGTAGCGGACGGCATTGCCGATCTTTTCATGCGCGGTGCGGAAGGGAACGCCCTTGTGCACCAGATACGTGGCCGCGGCCATGGCATTCAGGTAGCCGGAGTGTGCGGCATCGTTCATGCGCTCGCGATTGAACTCAAGCGCCGCGGTGAAGCGCGCCACGAGGGTGAGCATCGCGGGCACGAATTCGACGGCAAAAGCCGGCTCCTGAGTCTCCTGCATGTCTTTATTGTAGGCCAAAGGCAGGCTCTTGAGTTGGAGTGTTACTGCTTGAGCAGCACCATGAATACGGCCGACTTTGGCGCGAACCAGCTCGGTGAGGTCGGGATTCTTTTTCTGCGGCATGGCGCTTGAACCTGTGGAAAAGGCCTCGGGCAGGTTGACGAAGCCGTACTCTGCCGTGGCAAAGAGTGTGATCTCCTCGGCGAAGCGGCTCAGGTGGAGGCCGACGAAGGTGAGCGCGTGCAAGTACTCGAGAATGAAATCGCGGTCGCTGGTGGCGTCAATGGAGTTGGCCGTGGGCGCGGTGAAACCCAGCTCGCGCGCGGCGATGTTGCGATCCAGCGCAAGCGTTGCCCCGGCTACGGCACCGGAGCCGAGCGGGCAGAAATTGAGGCGCGTCGCACAGTCGCGCAAGCGGTCGGCGTCGCGCAGAGCCATTTCAACGTAGGCGAGAAGCCAGTGGGCAACCAGCACAGGCTCGGCGCGCTGGAGGTGAGTATAGCTGGGCATCACGGCGTCGCCGGCGGCGTGAGCCTGGCCGACCAGCGCACTGGCCCAGGCGGCAAGAGACTCGACGGCAAGGCTGATTTGCGCGCGCACATAGAGGCGCAAGTCGGTGGCGATCTGTTCGTTGCGGCTGCGGCCGGTGTGGAGCTTGAGGCCGAGGGAGCCGATGCGTTGAACCAGATTGAGCTCGACGAAGTGATGAATATCTTCGGCGGAGGCGTGGTCGCGCACGAGGGCCTGGCCGGCTGCGGAGGCGTGGTCGGCGGCGATGGAGTCGAGAGCCGCACGGATCGCTGCGCCTTCATCGGGCGTGAGGATTCCAGCGGCAATCAGGGCCGATGCGTGGGCCTTGCTGGCGGCTACTTCTTGAGGGAGAAGCCGCCAATCGAAAACGATGGAACGTTGCCACGCTTCGAAGTCGCTATCGAGCGGCTCACGAAAGCGGCCGGACCACATTTTGACGGGTTGTTGTTCGTTCGACATTTTTTGGGTGTACCTCAGGCTATTCCTTGTCCTCTAAGGAACGACGGTAAGTGTGACAGTATTTGAGTAAACCTCGGCGCGCGATTTAATATCGCCATTTTTGAAATCGAGCCTGTGGATCCTTAACTTGTATACCCCCGGACCTAGATATCCCTGTTCCGTACGGAGATGCCACAGACCTCGATTGTGATAGCCAGGCTCAAGTTTCTTTTCAGGAGGCCTCAAATAAATGTCAGTGTCTTTTCGTTCATTTCCTACTACATGAAGGCTAATATCTTCTCCTTTGTTATTGATGAGCTCCACGACAGGGCCCCCATCGGCCCACCCCGCATATACGAGATGATTTGTCTTGTTTTCCGTGATCTCTTCTATTACCGGAATCTCTCCGACGTGTGTAGTCGGCGCAGGTAACGATACCGTTATCGTGAACGTATCATTGGGGGCACTCTGGGCAATGCATCCCCACCCGGATACAAACGCGGCAACACATACAAGGATCATCAACGCTGTTGTTTTCCGACCAAATTGCACCATAAAGCCCCTTTTCAATCAGACCGTGTTTCGATTGCTTCATTCCTTGTCAGGTGCGCTGTTCAATCTGGGCATTTCGCTGCCTTTACTTAGTGTGAGCAGGCCCGCCGCGGCGTAGGTGAGGAGCTTATCGCGGGTGTCTGTGATGTCGAGGTTGCGCATGGTGAGCTGGCCGATGCGGTCGCGCGGAGAGAAGGTGGATTCGGTCTTCTCCATGCTGAGGCGCTCGGGGTGAAAGGTGAGGTTGGGCGACTCGGTGTTGAGGATGGAGTAGTCGTTGCCGCGGCGCAGCTCCACAGTGACCTCGCCGGTGATGGGCTTGGCGACCCAGCGCTGGGCGGATTCGCGGAGCATGATGGCCTGGGAGTCGAACCAGCGGCCCTGGTAGAGCAGGCGGCCGAGCTTGCGGCCATTGTCGCGGTACTGCTCGATGGTGTCTTCATTGTGAATGCCGGTGATGAGACGCTCGTAGGCGATGAAGAGCAAGGCGAGACCGGGCGCCTCGTAGATGCCGCGGCTCTTGGCCTCGATGATTCTGTTCTCAATTTGATCGGACATGCCGAGGCCGTGGCGGCCACCGATGCGATTGGCTTCGAGAAGAAGCTCGACGGGGTCGTTGAATTGCTGGCCATTGAGTGCGACGGGGAAGCCCTCTTCAAAGCGAATTGAGATCTCTTCGCGCTGGATTTCGACATCGTCGCGCCAGAAGGCCGTGCCCATGATGGGGACGACGATCTTGATGGAGGTAGAAAGGTGCTCCAGGTCTTTGGCTTCATGGGTTGCGCCGAGGATGTTGGAGTCCGTGGAGTAGGCCTTCTCGGCGGACATCTTATACGCAAAGCCGCTGCGCTGCATGAAGGCGGACATCTCGGCGCGGCCGCCAAGCTCGTCAATGAAAGCGGCGTCAAGCCAGGGCTTGTAGACCTGGAGGTTAGGATTGGCAAGCAGGCCGTAGCGGTAGAAGCGCTCGATGTCATTACCTTTGAAGGTAGAGCCGTCGCCCCAGATGTGGACGTCGTCCTCCTTCATGGAGGCCACCAGCATGGTGCCGGTGACCGCGCGGCCGATGGGAGTAGTGTTGAAGTAGGGGACGCCGGCCGTGGTGATGTGGAATGCGCCGGCCTGAAGCGCGGCGATGCCTTCGCGAACGAGCGGGCCGCGGCAGTCAATGAGGCGGGCCTTTTCAGCGCCATACTCGAGGGCCGCGCGCGGGATGGCGTCGTAGTCGGTTTCGTCGGGCTGGCCGAGATTGGCCGTGTAGGCGTAAGGGATGGCGCCCTTCTGCTTCATCCAGTGCAGGGCGGCGGAGGTGTCAAGCCCGCCGGAGAAGGCAATGCCAACTTTCTGGCCGACGGGCAGGGATTCGAGAATTACGGACATGCGTGGAAACCTTTCGTAGGGGTCAGGGATCAGGGGTCATCCGGATACCGCTAACTCATTAATCTCATTCGTGAATGGTGACCGTGGAAACCATCCTGTCAATCGCGACCCAATCTTCGCCTTTCGATTCCTCTGCGATGTTGTAGGTCAGGAACACAATGGTCGATCCCTTTTTCAGCCACCACTTTTTCCAATATCGTCCATTCTGAACTGACTCAGAGGTAATTCCTGAGGTGGCACCCGATCCTATAGCTTTAAAACTCCCGGTTCCATTGACAAAGTCCGAGGCGAAATCCTGCAAATCTTCAACGGATACCGCCCCGTTCGGCTTGCGGGCAGCGCTAACTTGCAAGACTCCAGGCGAAGAGGTAGAGGTGAATGTGGTGCATTCTTGATCCTCGCGTCGAACCCATCCTACCGGCAAGTCAATTGACCACCAATCGGAGTTGTAACTGTCGTTTCGATGCAACTTGTTCCTCAACCCCGTCATCTCAAACCATCACTGTACAGGTTCTTCTTGCTCGTTCAGTATTCCCTCAGGGGCTAAAGCCCGCCTTATTTTGCTGCTCTTTCGGCACGGCTAAAGCCGTGCCCTTTCAAAACATCTGCAAAAACAACCGCAGATCCTTCGACTCACCACCCCCAGGCTGAAATGCGCCTGGGGCCCCGTTCGCTCAGGATGACAGCTTCATTGGGGCCCACACTGTGGAATGCTGTTGGGGCCCGCGGTGCCGATTGCTCTTGTAGCTTACAGTGTCGATTACTGAAAGCTCGCCGTGTTTGCCAGGCCGCCGAGTAGCAGGAGCAGCAAGGCTTTCTGCGCGTGCATGCGGTTTTCGGCCTGGTCGAAGACGATGGACTGTGGGCCGTCGAGGACTGCGTCGGTGACTTCGGCGTTGCGGCGCGCGGGCAGGCAGTGCATGAAGACCGCGCTGGGCTTGGCTTTTTGCATCAACGCTTCGTTGACCTGAAATGGACGGAAGATGGGCGCGCGCTTGGCGGACTCATGCTCGAAGCCCATGCTAACGCAGACATCGGTATAGACCGCGTCCGCGCCTTCAACGGCAGCTTGCGGGTCTTGCATCAGACGCAGTTCGCAGCCATTGGCCTGCGCAATATCGCGCGCCAGGGTGACGATCTCGATATCCGGCGAGTATCCGCGCGGCGTGGCCACGGTGACGTTTGCGCCGAGTTGCGCGCCGGTCAGCATCAGCGAGTGGCAGACGTTGTTGCCGTCGCCGACATAGGTAAAGTTCGCGCCCACCAGCGAGCCGCCGGACTGCGAGTTCAGGTGCTCTTCGAGGGTCATGAAATCGGCCAGCGCCTGACAGGGATGCTCAAAGTCCGAGAGCGCGTTGATCACCGGCACGCGCGAGTTGGCCGCCATCTCGGTAATCGTATCGTGCGCGTAGGTGCGCAGGACGATGACATCGACCCAGCGCTCGACGTTCTTGGCCACATCGGCAACCGATTCGCGCTCGCCCAGCGGTGAGCTGGTCTGATCGACGAAGATGGCGTTGCCACCCATCGTGTTGATTCCGGTCTCGAAGCTGAGACGCGTGCGCAGGCTGGCCTTCTCGAACATCAGCACCATTTGTTTCGAGTCGAGGGCGCGGCGATAGGCGCGCGGATTGCGCTTGACCGCGTGGCCCAGCTTGAGAATGGCGCGCACCTCGGCGCTCGATAGATCGGCGATGGAGCACATATCTTCGCCAGCGAGCCGCGCCGCGGCGGCAAGAACGTCGGGGTCCTGCTCGATGGGCAGGACGGGGGTTTCGAGAAGAGCTTTGCTAGCCATGGTTGGTACCTCCTGCGGCGTGCGCCGCGGTGTGTTCGGCCGCGTACTCCGAGAAGACTTGATCCAGCGCCGCAATGGTGGTGTCAACATGCGAACGCTCAAAGATGTAAGGCGGCAGGAAGCGCAGCACCGTGTCGCTGGTGCAGTTGATGACGACGTGGCGCTTGAGCATCTCCGCGACGACGTACTTGGCCAGATCCGCGGTGTTGAGTTCGGCGGCGATCATTACGCCCTTGCCGCGCACGTCGATGATGTAGGACTGGCGCTCGGCCAGCTTGCACAGTTGCGCCTGGAAGTAATCGCCGATTTCGACGACGTGATCGAGAAGATGCTCGTTCTCGATATAGTCGATGACAGCGGTGGCGACGGCGCAGGCAAATGGGCCACCGCCGAAGGTGGTGCCGTGCATGCCGGCGTGGAAGGCGCGAGCCACCTCGTTGGTGCAGAGCGTTGCGCCCATGGGAATGCCGCCGGCAAGAGGCTTGGCCAGCGTGGTGATGTCGGGCTGAATGCCGAAGTGCTGATAGGCGCACCACTTTCCAGTGCGGCCCATACCGGCTTGAATCTCATCGACAATGACCAAGGCTCCGGTAGAGTCGGCAAGCGCGCGGGCCTCGGCAAAGAACTCCTGCGAGAGCGGGCGCACGCCGCCTTCGCCCTGGATGGCCTCGAGGAGAATGCCGCAGACTTCATTGGAAAACTTGGCGCGCAGATCTTCCACGTCGTTGAACTTCACAAACTCGAAGCCGGGAACGACCGGCTCGAAGGGAGCGCGGTATTTTTCCTTGTACGTAGCAGAGATTGCGCCAAAGGTGCGGCCGTGAAAGCTCTGCTCGAGCGCGAGAAACTTGGTTCCAATTTGCTTGCCTTCTTCGCGAAGCACGCCAGCGTGCGCGCGCGCTAGCTTGAGTGCGGCTTCGACGGCTTCGCAACCGGAGTTGGAGAAGTAGACACGATCCATGCCAGTGAGCCTTGTTACGCGCTCCGCCAGCCCCGCCATCTTGTCGTTGAAGTAATAATTCGACGCGTTGATCAGCGTGCGGCTCTGCTGCGCGATGGCATCTTCAATCACCTTGCTGCCATATCCCAGCGCGTTGACGCCGATGCCGCTGAGCAGGTCAAGGTAGCGATTGCCGTTCTCGTCGATGAGATGGACGCCTTCGCCCGCGACAAATAGAACGGGAAAGCGATCGTATGTGTGGATGAGCAGCTTCGATTCGGCTGCTTGAATTTCTTCGAGCTTGGTCATTTCCGTCTCCTCAGGCCACCATGACTTCGGTGCCGTATGCTACGCGGGAACTGCACAGGTCAGGCAAGGAACCGGCAGCCTCAGCGGGTAAAATGCGAACGCGCTTGACGCCGTTCAACAACGCTTCGCGGCAGGCGCTCAACTTGGGTAACATGCCGCCGGAGATTACGGCGCTCTTGGCCATCTCGGCGATCTGATCGATGGAGAGCC
>Ga0302320_10000795_pt1 | contig 74514 bp, 58 predicted proteins | sample Bog_T0_3_FD_202130 | JGI IMG/M metagenome (GOLD analysis project Ga0302320, IMG submission 202130) | Peat permafrost microbial communities from Stordalen Mire near Abisko, Sweden - Bog_T0_3 | ecosystem: Environmental > Terrestrial > Soil > Wetlands > Peat | place: Sweden: Abisko, Stordalen Mire... | reverse complement strand
AACATTAAGGAGGCCGACGCAGATCTGAACATCACCTACATGAACACCACGGTGCGCGAGATGATGACGGCGGGGCAGGCGGACTTCCGCAAGGAACTGCCGAGCTTCGATGTCACGCGGCTGATCGGCTCGAACATTGACGTCTTCCACAAGAATCCGGCGCATCAGCGCGGCATGCTGAAGGCGCTGACCCGAACCCATGTGGGCCAGTTCGTGATCGGCGGCCGCACGCTGCGCGTGATCGCAAACCCCATGGTGGATCCCGCGGGCAAGCGTATCGGCACTGTTGTTGAGTGGGCTGACCGCACGCTGGAACTTGGCGTCGAGGCCGAGATCAGGACGCTGGTCGAGAGCGCCAACGCAGGAGATCTGACCCGCCGTATGGACATGAGCGGCAAGACGGGTGTGTTTGCCGAGATCGGCAACGGAATAAACCAGCTCGCCGAGAACATGGCCCAGGTTGTCAGCCGGGTACAGGTCGTGGCGGGAGAGGTGTCACGCGGCGCCGAGGAGATCTCGGAAGGAAACACGAACCTTTCACAGCGGACCGAGGAACAGGCCTCCAGCCTCGAGGAGACGGCCTCGTCAATGGAACAGATGACCTCCACGGTCAAGCAGAATGCCGACAACGCGAGTCGCGCGAGCCAACTCGCCGGCGCCGCGCGCGACCAGGCCGACAAGGGCGGCAGCGTCGTCAGCCACGCAGTGCGCGCCATGACCGAGATCAACGATGCCTCGCGCAAGATCGTCGACATCATTGGGGTCATCGACGAGATAGCGTTCCAGACCAACCTGCTGGCGCTGAACGCCGCCGTCGAAGCGGCGCGTGCCGGTGAACAGGGCCGCGGCTTCGCGGTGGTCGCCAGTGAAGTGCGCAGCCTCGCCGGACGCAGCGCTACCGCGGCGAAGGAGATCAAGGGGCTGATCCAGGACAGCGTCAAGAAGGTCGAGGAAGGCTCGTCGCTGGTCACCCAGTCGGGTCAGACGCTGGACCAGATAGTGATCGCCGTGAAGAAAGTCAGCGACATTATCGGCGAGATCGCCGGCGCCAGTCACGAACAGTCCGCCGGCATCGACCAGGTCAACAAGGCAGTCATGCAGCTCGACGAAATGACGCAGCAGAACGCTGCACTGGTGGAAGAGGCGTCCGCCGCGAGTCAGTCGATGGCCGGGCAGGCCCGCTCCCTGATCGAAGTGATGGAGCGCTATCAGGTCTCCAAAGAGATCACCGCCGCAGCGATTGCAGCCGCCGGCCAGGCGGAGGCGCCGCGCGGCGCTGCGCCGCCCCCGAAGGCTGATCGCCGCTCCCCGGTGCGTCCGTGGAGCGCTGCCGGGAAGAAGCCATCGGCCATGTCGCGGGTGCGCGCGGGCGCGGCGGTCGTGGGTGGGACGGACGCGGAGTGGAAGGAGTTTTAGACGCCGTGTATAGCGAACAAGCCAGGCGGATACGGGTGCTTATCGTCGATGACTCCGCTTTGGTGCGGCGCGTGCTGACCGAGATGCTCGCCGATGCGGCCGATATCGAGGTGCTCGGTACGGCCGGAGACGCCTATGCGGCGCGCGAAAAGATCAAGGCGCTGAACCCGGACGTACTGACGCTTGATGTGGAGATGCCGCGCATGGACGGGATCACTTTCCTGCGCAACCTGATGCGGCTGCGCCCGATGCCGGTCATCATGGTCTCGTCGCTGACCGAGCGCGGCGCTGACGTGACCCTCGACGCGCTGGCTGCGGGTGCGGTCGATTTCCTGCAGAAACCGGCAATCGACGTGGCCGCAGGACTTGGCGAATATCGCGAGGAGCTCATCGCGAAGCTGCGGGTGGCAGCATCAACGCGGGGGCGCGCGCTGCGCGTAACGCCGCGATTCGATGCGGATGTCGTCATCGCGAAGACAGCGCCGCGGCACTTCCGCACTACCGAGCGGATCATAGCGATCGGCGCCTCCACCGGAGGTACCGAAGCGATCAAGGAGGTGCTGCTCGGCTTCGAGCCGGACACGCCGGGAGTGCTGATCACGCAGCATATTCCGAAGGCCTTCAGCGCCTCGTTCGCGGCCCGCATGGACCGGCTGTGCCGGATGACGGTCTGCGAGGCAACCGACGGTCAGCAGGTGCTGACCGGCCATGTCTACATCGCCCCGGGCGACCAGCACCTGATGCTCGCCCGCGACGGTGCGCGCTACATCTGCCGGCTCGACGACGGCCCTCCCGTGAACCGTCACAAGCCGTCGGTGGACGTACTGTTCCGCTCCGTCGCCCAGCAGGCCGGCAGCAACGCAATCGGCGCGATTCTGACCGGCATGGGCCGGGACGGAGCGCTCGGCCTGCGCGAGATGCGCGAGGCCGGAGCGGCAACCATCGCGCAGGACGAGGCCAGCAGCCTGGTCTGGGGCATGCCTGGCGAGGCGGTCGCGCTGGGCGCGGCGGGCGAGGTCCTGCCGCTCGAGGGAATCAGTGACGCGGTGCGGCGTCTCATTGCCGAGCCACGCATCGCATCTGTCTACTCTTAAAGGAATCGATCCATGGCCGCCACGATACTTGCAGTCGATGATTCAGCCTCCATGCGCCAGATGGTCAGCTTCACGCTGCGCCAGGCCGGGTACGAGGTCGTGGAAGCCGTCGATGGGGTCGCCGCACTCGAGTATGCGGCCGGCAACACCGTCAGCCTGGTGCTGACCGACGTCAATATGCCGCGGATGGACGGCCTCACGCTGGTACGCCAGCTGCGCCAGCTGGCCAATTACCGCTACGTGCCCATGCTGGTGCTGACCACCGAGTCCGGCCCTGAGAAGAAGCTGCTCGGCAAGGTTGCCGGGGCTACCGGCTGGCTGGTGAAGCCATTCAATCCCGAGAAGCTGATCGCGACGATCGCGAAGGTCCTGTAGCGCAATGTCGATTGACCGCGAAATGCAGGAGATCCTCAAAGTCTTTTTCGAGGAAAGTCGCGAGGGACTGGACGCGATGGAGTCCGGGCTCCTGGCGCTCGACGCCGGCAGCGACCGTGAAGCGATCAATACCGTGTTTCGCGCCGCACATTCGATCAAGGGCGGCGCCGCGACCTTCGGCTTCATGGAGATCTCCCGCTTTACGCACTCCGTCGAGACGCTGCTGGATGAAATGCGTACCGGGGCGCGTGTCGTCGGGGCCGAGGCCGTACAACTGCTGTTGCAGTCGGTCGACATCCTGCGCGGCATGACTGCGGCGGCCGAGGCCGGGCAGGCGATACCGCTCGCTGATGCCGCGCTGCTCGAGGCGCAGCTCCTGCGGCTGCTCGCCGGCGGGGATGGGGGCGCAGCGCCCGCACCGGCGGCTGCGCCGGCGGCCGTGGTTGCGAGGCAGGCGGTGGGCCAGGGCCTGCGCATCGACTTCGAGCCGGACGCCAGCCTGTTCCTGACCTGCAACGATCCGCTGCGCATCTTCAGGGAACTCGAGGGCCTGGGGCCCCTCGCGGTTGCCGTTCGCGACGATGGTCTGCCGGCCCTCAGCGAGATGGACCCGACCCTCTGCTATCTCGCCTGGTCGCTGCAGGTCGGACCGCCGGCCGCCGAAAGCGACGTGCGTGAACTGTTCGAGTGGGTCGACGCGAATTCGACGCTCCGCTACGAGCCCCTCGGCGTCACGGCTGCGCCGGCCCGTCCCGCGACTCCGCCCGCCCAGTCTGCGGCGGCGCCGAAGCAGCCCGGGGATGCGGCCTCGATCCGCGTCGCGACCGAAAAGGTCGATGCGCTGATCAACCTGGTCGGCGAACTCGTGATCACCAATTCGATGCTCAGTCGCTTCGGCGAGCCGGGCGTCGCGATGGACCGTGAGGCGCTGCAGCGGGGCCTCGCGACGCTGTCGCGCAATACCCGCGAGCTGCAGGAGAGCGTGCTGAAGATCCGCATGCTGCCGATCAGCTTCTCGTTCAACCGCTTTCCGCGCCTCGTGCATGAGTTGTCGAGGACACTGGGAAAGAAGGTCGAGCTGAAACTGGTGGGTGAGCAGACCGAGCTCGACAAGATCGTCCTCGAGAAGATCGCCGATCCGCTGGTCCACCTGGTGCGCAACTCGCTCGATCACGGCATCGAGCTTCCCGGCCAGCGACTGGCCGCCGGCAAGAGCGAGACCGGCCACCTGCAACTGAACGCATTTCATGAGGGCGGCAACATCATCATCGAGGTCAGCGACGATGGCGCCGGCCTCGATCGGGAACGGATCTTCGCGAAAGCGCTGGAGCGTGGTCTCGTGGAGCCCGGCGCGCGGCTCACCGACGAGCAGATCTGTAACCTGATCTTCGTCGCCGGATTTTCGACGGCCGAGACCCTCAGCGACGTCTCGGGCAGGGGCGTCGGCATGGATGTCGTGCGGCGCAATATCCTGGACCTCGGTGGTCATGTACAGGTTTCCAGTACCCAGGGGCAGGGCAGCACGATCCGCATCCGCCTGCCGCTGACCCTCGCGATCCTCGAGGGGCAGGTGCTGCGCGTCGGCCGCGAGATCTACGTGATGTCGCTGCTGTCGATCATCGAGACCGTGCAGCCGCAGCGCTGCCAGGTGAAAACCATTGCCGGAACCACCGAAGTGTTCCGCCACCGCGACGCCTACCTGCCGATCCTGCGCCTGCATGAGGCCTTCGGCGTTGAGCCGGACGGCCTCGATCCCTGTGCCGGTCTGCTGGTGGTCGTGGAGTCCGACGGCCGCCGCGCGGCGATCCTCGTCGATGAACTGCTCGCGCAGCAGCAGGTCGTCATCAAGAGCCTCGATGCCAACTTCCGTCCGGTCCCGGGCATCGCGGGTGCGACGATACACGGCGACGGGTCCGTGGCGCTGATCCTCGACGTCCCCGGCCTCATCGCCCGCCAGGTGGCCGACACCGGCTCCCACGCGAGCCGGGCTGCCTGAGAGCGCCATGACACAGCAAACACCGCCGTGGAGGGAGTGACCGATGCACGAGAACACCTGGCAGCTGCCGGCCACACTGCGCGTACAGGACGTGACTCAGGAACTGCAGCGCCTCAGGGCCGTGTTCGACAGCGGCCGTCCGGTCACGCTCGACGTCAGCGCGCTGGTGACTGTCGACACTGCGGGGGTCCAGTTGCTGCTGGCCATTGTGCGTGAGGGGATGCGCCAGGGAATTCCGGTCGGCCTGCGCGGCGAGTCGGGCGCACTGGTCACGGCGCTGCGCCTGCTGGGGCTTCCGGCTGCGTGGCCGGCCTGTGTGACCCCGTGACGATGCATACGCCGGTCAACGAGCTGCACGCCGTGTTCGACGAGGTCGGCCGCATGCTGGACAGGCTTGGTGATCAGCTGGCCGCGACCGTGCAGGAGGCGGATCGTGAGTGCCGCATGATCGGCATTGCATTCCGCCGGCTGGCGGCAGCGAATCGCCGTAGCGCCGCGATTCCCTGCCGGGGGCAAACGGGCACGATGCTGCGTGAGAACTGCGCCGAGATCGATGCCGCGATGAGCGATGCGATCATGGCGCTGCAATACCAGGACCTGATGGCGCAGCGTGTCGTCAATATCCGCTCCGGACTCGATCGGCTGCAGGAGGCCCTGCGCGATGGCGTCCCGCGCAGCTACGGCGAATGGCTCGCGCTGCTGCGCAGCGTCGAGCGGCAGCACAACCAGGAGCAGCAGCGGCTGCTGCAGCCGCCGGTGCGGCCCGACAACGGCGTGGAACTGTTCTGATGAGCCTCACCGGGACAGCCGTCATCGCGCCCCGCGACCGGGAGTTCAGCTTCGAGGAGGCGGATTTCATTGCGCTGCGCGATCTTGTGCGGGAGGTCACCGGGATCAGCCTGACCGACGCCAAGCGGGAACTGGTCTATGGCCGGATCGCGCGCCGGCTGCGCGTGCTGGGACTCGGCAGCTTTGCCGCCTACCGCGAGCTGCTGCGGAGCGACACCGGCGGCGAGCTGGTGGAGTTCTGCAATGCGATGACGACGAACCTGACTGCGTTCTTTCGCGAGGGGCATCACTTCGAGGCCCTGCGCGAGGTGCTGCTTTTGCCGCGGGTCGCCGATGCGCACGCTTCGCGGCGGCTGCGTCTGTGGTGTGCCGGCTGTTCGTCCGGCGAGGAGCCGTATTCGCTTGCCATGACGCTGTGCGAGGCGATCCCGGACTGGAAGCGCTGGGACATCCGTATCCTGGCGACCGACATTGATTCGCAGATACTCGCCACGGCTGCGCGCGGGGTGTACCCGCAGGACCGGATCAAGGGCCTTTCGCCGCAACGCCTGCGCAGCTTCTTCACGGAACTTGAGGGCGAGCGCGGGCCCCTGTATCAGGTGAGCCCGGAACTCGCCGGCCTGATCACGTTCAAACAGCTGAACCTGATGGATCCGCTGCCGATGAGCGGGCCGCTGGACGCGATTTTCTGCCGCAACGTGATCATCTATTTTGACAAGGAGACGCAGCGCAACCTGTTTGCGCGCATCGCGCCGCTGCAGCGGCCGGGCGACCTGCTGTTCCTGGGACATTCGGAGAGTCTGTTCAAGGTTTCGGATGCCTATGCGCTGCTCGGCCGGACCGCCTATCGGCGCATCGCCGCATGAACACGGCGCTGCAGTCGTCAGCCACAACGCCGAAGGCACCGGCGCTGCCGGGCTTCGAGAAAGTCAGGCGGTTCTGGAGTCCGCATGCCGCCCGCTGGGCGGCCAAGATCCTGCCCGGGGAGTTTTTTGTGACGGCTCACGACGAAGTCATCACGACGATCCTCGGCTCGTGCATCTCGGCCTGTATCCGCGACCCGGCCCGCGGCATCGGCGGCATGAATCACTTCATGCTGCCGGAGGACCAGACCGTCGGACGCAATGCCTGGCTCGAGGGCGCGGGGAGCCTTGCGACCCGCTACGGTTCCTTTGCGATGGAGAGTCTCGTCAACGAGCTGATGAAGCTCGGCGCGGAGCGCTCGCGGCTCGAGGTCAAGCTGTTCGGCGGCGGCCGGATCCTCGCGACGATGAGCGACGTGGGTGCGAAGAACATCGAGTTCGTGCACCGATACCTGCGACTGGAGGGATTCCGGATCGCCGCCGAGGACCTGGGCGCGGACTGTCCGCGACATGTCGAATACTTTCCCCGCAGCGGCGTCGTGATGCTGAAGCGCCTGAAGGCTCTGAGCGTGCGCGACATTGCCGACCAGGAGACCCGCTATCGCAGGCGGCTGCTGGCGCCGGCGCCGCCGGAAGATGTCGAGCTGTTTGCATGAACGCAACTACAACCGGCGCCTGCCGGGGAGGCCCACCGTGAAGATCCTGATCATCGACGACTCCACCGCCATGCGCATGATCGTGCGCAAGACGCTGCGCCTCGCGGGCTTCGAGGGTCACGAGTTCGTCGAGGCTGAGGATGGCGCGAAGGGTCTTGCGGCGATCACGGCGGCCGCACCCGACCTGGTGCTGTCCGACTGGAACATGCCGAACATGACCGGGATTGAGCTGCTGGAAAAACTCAACCAGACCGGGGTCAAGGTTCCGTTCGGCTTCGTCACGACGGAGGTGACGCCGGACATGCGGCAGCGCGCGGCGGCAGCCGGTGCACACTTCGTCGTCGCCAAGCCCTTCACGCCGGAATCGTTCCGCGATGCACTCGGCGCGTTCATCCGATGAGCATAGCGCTGCCCGACGCGAGATATGCCGCGACACTGCTCGACATGCTGTTCGACGGCCTGACGGTCAAGCCGGGCGCGAAGCTGGACCTGGCCGCGGCGGCCTGGTGCGCGGTCTACGTTGGCGACGACGGCATTGCCGGAGCGTTCTGCGCCTGCGACATCGCCTTTGCGGCGAATGCCGGTGCGGCGCTGTCCATGCTGCCGCCGGGTGCGGCAAAGGATGCCATCCGTGAGCGCACCCTGACTGACGTGATGCAGGGCAACCTGCACGAGGTCATGAACATCTGTACACGCCTCGTCGTGCGGGAGAATGCGCCGCACCTTCGACTCAGCGGCGTCGTGGCCATCGCTGCGCTGGCGCCGGCGACGGCGGCGCTGTTGAAGGGCGCAAAAGCGCGGGTCGATTTCGAGATCGGCATTCCCCGTTACGGCGCCGGCCTGTTCGCCGTCCTCGCCTCGGGCTGAGCCTCGCGGCGGCCCTGGCGGCCCCCCGACAGGCGCTGCCGGGGACTTTATGCAATCGTTTGTAAAAAAGCAGAATATCGGGTATTTTCAAGCGCATGGGAGTTACCTCGACGACAGCGGGTACGATGGCCGCGGACGCATCCTTGCGCGCCATCCGCTGGCTGACCTACCTGATGTTCTTCATGTTCGCGATGACCACCGATTCGGTCGGGCTGATCATTCCGCAGGTCATCGCCGAGTTCCACCTCGACATGACGACCGCAGGGCTGCTGCAATACGGTTCGATGGCGGGCATTGCGGCGGCCGGCATCGGACTGGGGTTTCTCGCTGACCGCATCGGCCGCAAGCCGACGATCCTGATCGGGCTCGCACTCTTCGCTGCGACGGCGTTCGTGTTCCCGGCGGCAGGCAGCTTCGCCGCGATCGTTGCCCTGATCGTCGTCGCCGGCGCCGCAATCGGCATCTTCAAGACCGGCGCGCTCGCGCTGGTCGGCGACATCTCCACCTCCTCGGTTCAGCTGACCTCGACGATGAACCTGGTCGAGGGCTTCTTCGGGGTCGGTGCGATCATCGGGCCGTTCATCGTCACGGAACTGGTAGCGCGCGGAGTCTCGTGGCGCTGGCTGTATGTCGTGGCAGGCTCGCTATGCGTCGTGCTGTTCGCGATCGCGCTGCGCGCGCGCTATCCGGGACACGCGCGGACCCCGGTCGCGCCCGGGGCGGGCAGCGCCCCGGGCGGTGAACGCAACCTTGTCAGCACGCTGCGGCTGGTCTCGAATCCATTCGCGCTCGGCTTCAGTCTGGCCGCATTCGGCTATGTGGTCGTCGAATGCGCGATCTACGTGTGGATGCCGACGCTGCTGGCGATGCTGCGCGGACCTGGCGTGGAACTGGTCGGCTACGCCTTGCCGGCATTCTTCGTGATGCGCGCGCTCGGGCGCTTCGTCGGCGCCTGGCTGCTGCGCTATTTCGACTGGTCTGCCGCGCTGGCACTGTCGGCTCTCGCAATCTTCGCCTGCTTTGCCGGCAGCGCCTGGGGCGGCATCGGCGTGGCGCTATACCTTCTGCCACTCGCCGGGCTGTTCATGTCGATCATGTACCCGACGATCAATTCCAAGGGCATCGGCTGCTTTCCGACCTCGGAACATGGCGCAATCGCCGGTATCATCCTGTTCTTCACGTGTGCGGGGGCCTTCCTCGGGCCGCTGACGATGGCCAGGGTCAGTGACAGCCTCGGCGGGGCCGCCTACGGCTTCCGGTTCGCGACCGGGGTGGCTGCACTGCTCGCAGTCGGCTGCATCGGCAACTGGCTCGTCAAGCCCGCGCACCCGCAACTCGGACGCTTCGCACAGCAGGCACCCTGACGGATTCCATGAAAAACAAGGTTCAGCTCATCGCATACATCGACCGCTGCGGCGGCGGCGGCATTGCCGACCTGCACGCGCTGCTGCGTGGCCCCCTGACCGGCCTGTTCGGCGGCGTGCACCTGTTGCCGTTCTTCCACCCGATCGACGGCGCGGACGCGGGCTTTGACCCTATCGACCATACGCAGGTCGATCCGCGCCTGGGGACCTGGGACGACCTGAAGGCCCTTTCCCGGGATTTCGAGGTCATGGCGGACGTCATTGTCAACCATATGTCCGACCGCTCGCCGCAGTTCCGCGACTTCGTGGGCAAGGGCAGCGAGTCGCAGTACGCAGAGCTGTTCCTGACGCTGGGCAAGGTATTCCCCCATGGTGCGACCGAGCGCGACCTCGCCGCGATCTACCGGCCGCGACCCGGCTTCCCGTTCACGTTGGTGACGCTCGCGAACGGCGAGCGGCGCGTGCTGTGGACGACGTTCACGCCGCAACAGGTCGACATCGACGTGCGCAGTGGCGAGGGCGCCAGGTACCTGGAGGGCATCCTGGACCGGCTCGCCGGCAGTGGTGTGCGCATGATTCGGCTCGACGCAGTCGGCTATGCGATCAAGAAGGCGGGTACGAGCTGCTTCATGACCCCCGGTACCTTCGACTTCATCGGCGAGTTCGCGACGCAGGCGCGCCTGCGGGGCATCGAGGTTCTCGTCGAGATCCATGCCTACTACCGCCGGCAGATCGAGATCGCCGCGCGGGTCGACTGGGTCTACGACTTTGCGCTGCCGCCGCTCGTGCTGCATGCGCTCGCCTACGGCAGCTCGCGGCGCCTGCGCGAATGGCTGGCGATCCGCCCGGCGAACTCGCTGACGGTCCTCGACACGCATGACGGCATCGGCGTCATTGATATCGGTGCCGACAGCGCGGACCGCCTGGGGAGTCCGGGTCTCGTGCCGCCGGCCGAAATCGACGGGCTGGTGACCCGCATCCACGAGCTGTCGCGCGGCGAGAGCCGCCAGGCGACGGGAGCCGCCGCATCGAACCTCGACCTCTACCAGGTCAACTGTACGTTCTACGATGCCCTTGGCCGCGATGACCGCAGGTACCTGATCGCCCGCGCGCTGCAGTTTTTCATCCCCGGCGTCCCGCAGGTCTACTACGTCGGTCTGCTGGCTGGCACCAACGACATGGAGCTGCTGGCACGCTCGAGGGTGGGCCGGGACATCAACCGGCACCATTACTCGCGCGAGGAGATCGTTGCCGCCACCGGCCGGCCGGTGGTCACGGACCTGTTTGACCTGATCCGCCTGCGCAACTCCCACCCGGCATTCGACGGCAGCTTCTCGGTCGAGCCGGCGGATGACGCGACGCTGTCACTGCGCTGGAGCGCCGGCGACCACGTCGCGACGCTGCGCGTGGGTTTTCGCGACTCGAGCCTGGAGATCAGGATCAGCGATGGTGGCGGGGCGCGATCGCTGCCGCTGCGCAGTTTCGGGGCCTGAGCACCGCTAGCCGCGGATCCGCGTGTTCTTCGGGTCGTAGAAGGCTTCCAGCTGCACGTCGACCGGATGCCGCTCCCAGGCGACCTCGACGGACCAATCGCCCGACTGCAGCCAGTCGCGCGTCACGCCGGCCGCGCAGTGCACGTAGCCCATGCCGAGCGAGCGGCCCACGCGATGGCCCCAGGCGCCCGATTTGATCGAACCGACCAGCACGCCGTCGCGCAGCAGCGGCTCCTCGTGGAACAACAGCGGTGCCGCGTCCGTGACGTCCCGGAGGGCGACCTGGACCAGGCGCTTCGGCAATACGCCTGCGGCCCGCTGCGCAGCGAGGGCCTCCCGGCCGATGAATCCGCCCGGCTTGTCCCAGGCCACGGTGAAGCCGAGACCCGCTTCGAGCGGCGTATCCGCATCGCCGATGTCGTGGCCCCAGCTGCGATAGCCCTTCTCGACGCGGCAGGCGCCCATGGCGTAGTACCCCGCGTGAGCAAGCCCGAACGCGGCGCCCGCATCGATCAGGCGCTCATAGACCTCGAGGATATGCTCGGTCGGCAGGTACAGCTCGTAGCCGAGTTCGCCGACGTAGGTGATGCGGCTCGCGCGCGCGCGCGCATAGCCCAGATCAATCTCGCGCGAGACGGCGAATGGGTGGGTCGAATTCGACAGGTCCGCACCCGAGATCTTCTCCAGCAGCGCACGGCTCTCGGGTCCCATCACGGCGAGCATGCCGAGGCCAGAGGTGACGTCGGTTACGGCACAGCGATCCTCATCGCCGATGTGGCGTCGCAGCCACGCAAGGTCGCGCACCTGCGCAACCGCAGCGGTCACGACGAGATATTCGCGCTCGGCGAGGCGGGTCACCGTGAGGTCCGCCTCAATGCCGCCGTGCTCGTTGAGCCACTGCGTGTAGACGATCCGCCCGGGAACGACGTCCATGTTTGCGGTCGAGATCCGGTTCAGGACGCGGCAGGCGTCGCTGCCCTGCACCAGGTACTTGGAAAAGCTCGACTGATCGTAGAGCGCGACGCGATCGCGCGTCGCGAGGCTCTCACGGCCGCAGGCTGCATGCCAGTACTGGCGGCCGTAGCTGTAGCGGTGTTCCGGCACCTCGCCGGGACCTGCGTACCACATCGGCCGCTCCCAGCCGGCCGTCTCGCCCATGCAGGCCCCGGCCGCGATGACCTGTGCGTACAGCGCCGTGCGGCGCACGCCGCGGGCGGTCGTGCAGTGGTAGTACGGCCAGTGCATGGCGTACAGCAGGCCCAGTGTCTCGACGGTGCGGTCGCGCAGGTAATGCCGGTTGCCCTGGAAGCGCAGCGCGCGACGGATGTCGACGCCGTCGAGATCGGGTGGCGGCCTGCGGTCACGGATCCACTCGGCCATGACCTTGCCGACGCCGCCGCTCGCGGCGATGCCGACCGAGTTGAAACCGGTGGCGACGAACAGGCCCTGCACCTCCGGGGCCTCGCCGATGTAGTAGCGATCGTCGGGCGTGAAGCTCTCCGGCCCGTTGAAGAACAGCTGGATCCCGGCGGTGGCGAGCGCCGGCAGGCGCCGCACGGCCGCTTCGAGGATCGGCTCGAAGTGTTCGTAATCCTCGGCCAGCGTGTCGAAGCAGAAATCCTCGGCGATCCCGTCCATGCCCCAGGGCTTGGCGACCGGCTCGAAGCAGCCCATCAGGATCTTGCCGGCGTCCTCCTTGTAATACGCGCACTCGTCGGGAACGCGCAGTACCGGCAGCCCGGTCGGCAGTCCCGGAATCGGCTCGGTGACGATGTAGAAGTGCTCGGCCGCATGCAGCGGCACGGTGACCCCGACGGTTGCGGCAAGCTCGCGCGACCACATGCCGCCGCAGATCACGACGACGTCGGCGCTGATCGTGCCGGCCTCGGTCTCCGCGCCGCTCGCGCGGCCTTCATTGACGAGGATGCGCGTCACCTTCGTGTTTTCGAAGATACGCGCGCCGCGCATTTTTGCGCCCTGGGCGAGCGCGCGGGTGGTGTCGACCGGATTCGTCTGGCCGTCCTTCGGCATGAAAATGCCGCCGGCCAGGTCATCGACGGTGAGCATAGGCCAGCGCTCGCGGATCTGTCCCGGCGAAAGGACCTCAACCGCGAGGCCGAAGTTCTTGCCCATCGAGGCGCCGCGCTTCAGTTCCTCGAGGCGCGCCGCGTTCGTCGCGACGCTGACGGCGCCATGCTGCCGGAAGCCGGTCGCCTGTCCGGTCTCCGCCTCCAGGTTCGCGTACAGCGACGAGGTGTACTGCGCGAGCTCGGTCAGCGTGCGCGTCGCGCGCAGCTGCCCGACGAGACCGGCGGCATGCCAGGTGGTGCCGCAGGTCAGCTGCCGGCGCTCGAGCAGCACGACGTCGCGGATCCCGAGTTTGGTCAGGTGGTAGGCGATCGAACAGCCGGCGATGCCGCCACCGACGATCAGGACATTGGCATGGGCAGGTAAGGCGGGTGACATGGCGACCTTCAGGCGCGCAGGCGCAGATTATCGGGATCGTAGAGGGGTTCGGTGCCGACGACCGCGCGGTGCCGGCTGCCGAGGATCTCGATCTCGAGTTCGGTGCCCGGCTGCGCGAGGTCGGCGCGCACGTAGGCGAGGGCTATGCTGCGGTCGATCCGGTAGCCATAGCCGCCTGAGGTGACGAGCCCGACCACGGTTCCGCGGTGAAACACGATCGAGACCGCGGCAGCGTCCGCATCGGCTGCATCGACGATCAGCGGCACGAAGCGCTCCCTCGGTCCGGCTGCTGCCTCGCGCTGCAGTGCCGCCTGGCCGAGAAAACCGCCGGGCTTGTCCAGCACCACGAAGCGGTCGAGCGAGGCCGTGAACGGTGTGTAGTCGCGCGTCAGGTCCCCCTTCCAGCCGCGGTAGCCCTTCTCGAGGCGCAGGCTGTCCATCGCATACAGCCCAAAGTCGGCGATGCCGTGCCGGCTGCCGGCGTCCCAGACCGCTGCATAGACCTGCGCAATCTGCGCCATCGGCACGTGCAGCTCCCAGCCGAGTTCGCCGACGTAGTTCACGCGCATCGCGACGACTGCGACCCCCGCGACCTCGATCCTCTGTACACACAGCCACGGGAATGCCGCGTTGTCGAGCGCGGCCGGCGTGATCGCGGCGAGTACGTCGCGTGAGCGGGGGCCGACGACGATCAGCGTGCCGAACTCCGCCGAGCGGTTGGCGATGGATACGGCGGCCGGGTCCTGCGGCAGGTGATCGCGCAGCCAGTCCTCGTCATGGCGCTCGCCGGCTGCCGTCGTCAGCAGCCAGTAGCGGCCCGATCCCAGGTGGCTGATGGTCATCTCCGAGACGATGCCGCCGTTGTCGGCGCAGAAATAGTTCAGTGCCGTGCGGCCGTCCTTCTTCGGCACGCGCCCGGCCACCATCGTGTCGAGCCACGCCGCCGCACCGGGACCGGTGACTTCGAACTTCGTGAATCCCGGCAGATCGAGTACCGCGACGCGCTCCTGCACGGCCTTGCATTCGCGCGCCACGGCCGCGTGCCAGTGCGGCCGCCGGAAAGACCATTCGGGCCCCTCGGCCGCGTCGCCTGACTGCGGGAAATACACGGCACGCTCCCAGCCGCCGCGCGCGCCGAAGCGGGCACCCTTGGCCTGCAGGAGCGGGTAGGCGGGCGAGCAGCGCAACGGCCGACCCGCCTCGCGCTCCTCCTGCGGGAAGCCAACGCCGTATTCGTTCTCATAGGTCTCGATCGCCTTGGCGAGCGCGAACTCCCTGCCGGCGTAGTCGCCGTAGCGGCGGCCGTCGAAGGCCCACATATCCCATTCCGGCGCGCCATGGACCAGCCATTCGGCCATGCACTTGCCGGCGCCGCCCGCCTGCACGATGCCAAAGGTGAACGCGCAGCAATGGAAGAAGGTGCGCTCACCGCGCGCCGGCGAGATCAGCGGGTTACCGTCCGGGGCATAGGGGATCGGGCCGTTGATCACGGACTTGATGCCGACAGTGCCGAGGATCGGCGTACGGTCGCAGGCCGCGACGATGTAGTTCTCGATGCGTCCGAGGTCGTCCGGGAACAGCTCGTTCGCAAAGTGATCCGGAATGCCGTCCAGCCAGTGGGCGCGCGCAGTATTCTCATAGGGACCCAGCAGCAGCGCATAGCGCTCCTGGCGCAGGTAGTAGCTGACGTCCGGGTCGCGCACGATCGGCACGCGGTTCTCGCCGCGCTCCTTCAGCTCCGGAATCTCCTCGGTGATCAGGAACTGGTGTGACAGCGTGACGATGGGCAGGTACTCGCCGATCATCGCCGCAACCTCGCCGCCGCGGTAGCCGCCGGCATTGACGACATATTCCGCGACGATCGTGCCCTTGGTCGTCTCGATGCGCCACTCGCCGTTCGGCTGCTTCGCGATTGCGGTAACCCGCGTCTGGCGGTGCACCTCGGCGCCGAGGTCGCGCGCGCCCTTGGCCAGCGCCTGGGTCATCTGCGCGGGATCAATGTCGCCATCGAACGGATCCCACAGTCCCAGGCGGATATCGTCGAGTTCCAGGAACGGGTGACGCGCGTTGATCTGCGCTGGCGACAGGAGCTCGAAATCGATGCCCTGGGCACGCGCCTGCGAGGTAACGTGGCGGAATTCATCGACGCGCGCCGCGGTGTGCGCGAGGCGGATGCTGCCGGTCGGGTGGCGGTTGATCGCGTAGCCGACTTCGGCCGCCAGGCGGGCATAAAGGTCGGTCGAATACCGGTGCAGCTTCAGCAGGTTCCACGAGGTCGAAAAATTCGGGCAATTTCCCGCCGCATGCCAGGTGGAACCCGAGGTCAGCTCGTCGCGCTCGAGCAACACGGCGTCAGTCCAGCCGAGCTTTGCCAGGTGGTAGAGGGTGCTGCACCCCACCGCGCCACCACCGATGATCACCACCTTCGCATGCGTCTTCATTCAGCCACTCCTCGGTAACCCGCGCATTGTGGCGAAGCGAGGCCCCGCGGTCGAGTGTTTCGCAGCTGCTGGCCGATTTGCGCTATCCTTCGCGCTTCGAATCCGGGGGTTTGCGCAATGAGTGAAATCGAAGTCAAGGTCGTCCGTCGTAGTGCGCGCGAGACTCGCCGCGCGGCGCGCGCGGCGCCGCTGCCCGACAATATCCGGCCGGTACGGCCCGGGATGCCGGGCGGCAACTACAAGCCGCTGTCGGCAGCCGACGTACTGCGCATCCACCATGCAGCCCTCGACGTACTCGAGAATATCGGTCTTGCCGACGCGACCCCGAGCGGCATCGACTACATGACGCGGGCCGGTGCGAAGCTCACGCCGGAAGGGCGGCTGCTGTTTCCGCGCGCGCTGGTCGAAGACACGGTCGCCAATGCCGCGCGGCATTTCGTGCTGCATGGCCAGGATCCGAAGCACGACCTGGAGCCCTGGGGTTCGCGGGTTTATTTCGGCACGGCGGGCGCCGCTGTGCACATCGTCGATGCGCTGACCAGTGGCTACCGCGATTCGACCACGAAGGATCTGTATGACATCGCGCGGGTCGTCGACACGCTCGATCACCTGCACTTCTACCAGCGCTCCGTGGTGTGTCGCGACCTCGCGCTGCCCCTCGAGATGGACGTCAACACCGCCTATGCCTGTGTGTCGGGCACGACCAAGCACGTCGGCACCAGCTGGGTTCTGCCGGAACACCTGGACCGCAGCTTCGAGATGCTGCACCTGATCGCCGGCGGCGAGGACAAGTGGCGCGAGCGCCCCTTCGTCAGCCAGTCGAACTGCTTCGTCGTGCCGCCGCTGAAGTTCGCCTACGACGCCTGCCTGTGCCTCGAGGGCGCAGTACGCGGCGGGATGCCCGTGTTGCTGCTGTCCGCAGGCCAGGCGGGTGCGACGGCGCCGGCGGCGCTCGCCACGGCGCTGGTCCAGGAGGTCGCGGAATGCCTGGCCGGCCTCGTCTACGTCAACTCGATCAAGCGCGGCGCGCCGGCGATTTTCGGCACGTGGTGCTTCGTCTCGGATCTGCGCACCGGCGCGATGTCCGGCGGCAGCCCGGAACAGGCGCTGCTGTCGTCGGCGAGCGCCCAGTTCGCCCAGTTCTACGACCTGACCGGCGGAACCGCGTCCGGCATGAGCGATGCGAAGCTGCCCGACATGCAGGCGGGATACGAGAAGGCGTACAACCATGCGCTGGTCGGCAATGCCGGCGCGAACCTGATCTATGAGTCGGCGGGCATGCTCGCAAGCCTGCTCGGCTTCTCGATGGAAGGCCTGATCATCGACAACGATGTGATCGGCGCTGTGCAGCGCACGATCAAAGGCATCGAGGTCAACGACGAGTCGCTGTCGCTCGAGACCATCCGCAGGACCTGCCTCGAGGGCCCGGGTCATTACCTGGGTGCCGACCAGACACTGCAGCTGATGCAGCGCGAGTACATCTATCCGTCGATCGGCGACCGCTCCAGTCCCAACGAGTGGGTCGAGAGGGGGCGCCCGACGACCGTCGAGCTCGCGAGGCGCAAGCTCGACTCGATCCTCTCGAGCCACTACCCGACGCATATTTCCGACAAGGTCGATGAGGCGATCCGCGCCCGCCTGCCGATCAGGCTGCCGCGCGAGGCGATGCGTCCGAAATAGCCTGAACGTCGCGCCGGTACCGGCTGCCTGCGCGCTCAATACTCGAACTGATAGGACAGGCCTATGCTGCTGCCGGGGTCATTGTCCGGCGTCGTGCCTTGCGCGATGGCTGTGCCGTTGCCGAGGCGCGTCTGCACCTTCAGGTGCCGGGTGATGTCGACGTCCACCTGCACCTGGGTCGTACCGGTCGTGCTCTGCTTGCCCTCCACATAGATCCGCTTCGTCAGATAACGGCCTGCGGCTACACTCGCGCCGGTCGGCGCGGTGCTGCCGGGAGCGGTCGCCGTGCCGGCTGCCGCGCCGAAGGACAGACGATCCAGGCCCAGCGAGCGTTGTAGCCTCGCGAGGGGATTCAGGCCCTCGCCGGTGACGCCGCTCAGTGTGGCGAGCGCGGCGCCGATCTGTGCGGCCTGCAGGGCCGACAACTGCGCCGCGTTCTCGCCGAAGAACAGGTGCGCCATGATCTCGTCCTGGGGCTGGGGCGGGCTGCTGCTGAAATCGAACACCGGTGAATCCGCCGCGCCGGTGATGCGCAGCGTGATCGTGCTGTCGGCGAGCGTCGTGGACGCCGTGAAATCCAGCGAGGGATCGATCTTCTTCGTCAGTCCGGTACCTTCGAAGCCCACGCGGCCGGCGGTGAACATGAGCTTGTTTCCGGCGAGGGAGAAGCTGCCGCGCTGCAGGTCGAAGCCGCCGCTCACCTGCGGCTCATCGGTCGTGCCGCCGAGGTGGATCTCGCCGCCGAGCTCCGCGTCCAGGCCACGCCCCTGGACCAGCATTTCCTGCGGCGCCCGCACGGTCAGATCCATTCCGACGACGAGCTGGCGGTCGGTGAGCGCAGGCCCCTGACCCCGGCGGTGCACGTTGAGCACGACGACGTTCGCTGGCAGGCTGTTCGGGATGCCGATCACGGTCCTGTGCAGCAGCATGTTTCCTGTGATGTCGATACGTTCGCGCAACGTCCCCCTGACTCCGACGTCGGCGTCGAGGGTCGCGGTGATGAGGCTGCTTGCGATCGGTTGTGCATCCCTGGCGGTCAGCTGCAGGTCCACCGGCATGCCCGCCTGCAGGATGCCGAGGCTGCCGGCGAGCCGCAGCTCGCCGGCGGCTGCGTGGCCCGTGAAGCTCCTGATGGTAAGCGCTGGCCCGGCGCCGGCGATGTCGGCCACGATACCGGTCACGCTGATGCCACGACCGTAATCACGCCATTGACCGTCAGCGATGGCGATGCTGCCGGCGAGTTGCGGCGTCACCGGCGTCCCGGTGACATGCATGTCGATCCGCGCCCGTCCGGCCACCTGCTGCCCGCGTGCCTCGAGCAGAGGACTCACGAGCGCAAGATCCACGGTCCCGCCGATCGACAGGTCAGCGGCACCGGCCTCATCCAGCGCCACGTCGCCGGCCACGTTCAACTGCGATCCTGCGCCTGCGCTCAGTCTGGCGTCGAGCCCCGCTGTGTCGCCTTTGAGATCCGCCGTTGCATGCAGGGCGAGGGGCGGCAGCCCGGCCGCGCTGTCGGCGCCGAAACGGATGCCGGTCGCCTCCAGCTGCACGCGACCCTGCGGCGAGGCGAGGCTGCCGCGCACTTGCGCCTGCGCACCGATGCTGCCCGCGGCAAGCAGGTCCGGGAAGACCCGATCGAGCAGTTCCGCGTTCAGCTGCTGCAATTCTCCGTGCAGGTCGAGCACAGGGGCGAGCTCGCCGCCCAGTTCGACCACCGTGTGGCCGGCGGCGAGGCGCAGCTGGTCCACCATGATCCCGTCGCGAAATGACAGCCTCGCCGGGGAGGACAGTGCCAGGTTTGCGCCGCGGTAGGCGAGTGCGGCCTGTACGAACTGCAATCGGTCCTGATCGAGATTCAGCTCGGCCGCCGCGTGCAGCTGCACGGGCGCGCCCCGCCAGGCAGGCATCCGGGCGGCGAGGTCGAGATGCATCGCGTCGCTCGTGCCTGCCCCATCCAGGCTGAGACTTCCGGCGTAGCCGCCGGACGCCAGATCCTCGGCCGCGAGGTGCAGAATCGCGTGCGGCGGGCCGCCCTGCTGGCTCAGCGAGAGACTGCCGTCGATCCGTCCGTGCAGGTCGACGCCGAGGAGATGCCCGATGTCCGCGAGGTCCGCGATGCGCAGATGCAGCTGACCCTGCGACCTTGCGGATCCGCTGCCAACGGCGGCATCGCCTTCGGCATGCGCGCTCTTCCAGTCGGCCGCGCGGATCGCGAACTCCCAGGCGCCGCGTTGCCACCGTCGTGATTCCAGATTGACGTGCAGGGGCGCGCCGTCGAGCATGCCGTCGGCCTGCAGTTCCCCGGCGGGCTCGGCCGGCAATCCCCGCAGGTGCAGCTTCGCGGTGATGACACCCGGGGCCGAGCCATGTACCGACAGCCGGGCGGTGGCGGTGGCATCACCCGCGAGGGCCTGCAGCCGTCCGGCCAACGATCCGCCGGCGTCGAGACTGCCGGCCAGCGCCGCCGACCACAGGCCAACATCGCCGAGATGCAGGCTCCAGCGTGCCTGCAGATCGCCCCAGGCCGTGACACCCCCGGCAGGCAGGCGCGCGAGGCTCGAATCGCGCAGCGTGAGGACACCTGCGGCGCCACGCAGCTGTGCTGTGTCGACCGCGATCGAAGTCGCATCGAAGCTGCCCGATGCCTGCAGCGCCGGCTGCGCGCCGAGCAGCGTGGACCATCCCGGTGTGCCGCCGCGAAGCACGGCGCCGCCTGCGATGTTCAGGGCGACTCCCGACGGCGCTGGCAGCATACCGACTTTGAGGACGGCGCTGCCGCGCAGATCGGCGCCTGCGATCCGGGCGAGCGGCGCGAGATCTTTCCAGTGCAGCTCGAGCTCGGCGCGCCGCGGCGTCGCTGCATTGCCCGTGGCCTTCAGGTCAGCCCAGCGATGCGTTGCCTGCAGCTCGAAGGGGCGGCCCGCCTCGTTCAGGCGGATCGAGGCATCGAGCGACACAGGATCCGCGGCGAACAGCGCGCCGCTGGATCCGGCAAAGCGAAAGCCTGTGCCTGCTGCATGGGCGCTCAGGCGGCCCTGCGCGGCGTGCAGCTCCGCGCGCAGACTCGCGAGCTGCAGCTCGCCGGGCAGCTGCAGGCCATCGACGGCAAGCTCCGCCGCGGCGGTCGGCGTGTTGAGGTCGCCGCGCCAGTGCCCGTCGAGGGCGAAGCTGCGCCAGGCCAGGTCGGGGCGCGGTTGCAGCGCGGGAGCGTGAATCGACACGTCGAGATCGACGGCACCCGCCGCGAGGTCGAGACTCCCCTGCGCGCTCGCATGCAGCTCGCCCGCAGCAAGTTCGGCGGCGACGACCGCCGCATCGCGTGGGCCGTGCAGATTCACGCTCGCCGACAGGGCTCCGAGTCCGGGGAGCTGCAGGATGTTCTCGAGCGGGCCGCCCGCCGGCTCCTGCAGCTGGAGCGACGCATCCAGCCGTCGCGCATCGAAGCGCAGGTCGATGACATAGCGGCCGTCGCCGTCGATGCGGGCGAGATCCGCGAGGATCACCGCGTCGTTGACCGAGTGCAGCGTGAAGCGGCCGTGCCCGCTGAGCGAGGCGGACCGCCCGGCAAGCGCGGTCCCCAGCTCGAGCGCAGGCACGTTCCACTGCGCCACGTCGATCCGCGGGAGGGACGGCCAGTGCGCGCGCGGGGCCGCAGTGCTTATCGGCAGTCGTTCGACGTGAATGGCATCGATGGTGAGCGCATCGATCTGCACGCGATCTTGCAGCAGGGCGAAGGGGTGCCAGGAGAGCGCGATATGATCGGCGGTAAGCCAGACGCCCGCGCGGTCGCGCAACTCGAGATGATCGACGGTGAGCGCAGTCGGCCAGTTCCCCCCGAGCCCGCGCAGACTGACGGCCCCGCCCGTGAGCTGCGCGGTCAGTCCGGCGATCAGTGCGCGCCCGCCATCGGTCCTCCCGACGAGGAGTAGTCCTGCACCGGGCGCGGCGAGGAGCAACACCGCGAGCGCCGCCGACCACCCGAGGGCCTTGCGCCAGCGCCGCATCAGAACGCCTGCCCGAGGCCGATGTAGATCTGCAACGAGTTGCTGCCCGGGATCCGCTGGGTGGGCACGGCGACGTCGAAGCGGATCGGGCCGATCGGCGTGTAGTAGCGCAGGCCGGCGCCGACACCGATGCGAAACACGTTCGGCAGGTATTGCAGGCTGGAGCTCACCTGACCCCCGTCGACGTAGACCGCGGCGCCGTAGCTGCGGCCGAAACGCTGGCGGAACTCGAGTCCGCCTGCGAGGACCGCCGTGCCGCCGACCGGATCGGTCGTGTTCGCGAACAGCGGTCCCACAGACTGATAATTGTAACCGCGGATCGTGCCGCTGCCGCCGGCATAGAAGCGCTGGTCGGGTGGCAGGCTGAATTCGCCGGCGCCCTGTGCGAGCCCGACGAGGCCGCGTGCGGCAAGCACCGAACGTCCTGCGGGCAGGGCGGCAAGCAGATCGTGCATGTCGAGATAGGCCGCCGCCTTGATCTGGCTGATCATGAAAGTGGCGTTCGGCTTGCCGATCGAGACGGTGGGCGTGACGCTGGCAGCGGCACGGATGCCGTGCCGTGGATCGTCGAGCGGCGAGGCGAGGTCCGTCGAATCGTAGGTCAGCCCCAGCGGCAGTCCGACCAGTGTGTAATCGTGGGTGACTCCGTCCTGGATGATCTGCTCGTCGGCGGCCGAGACGCCCGCGCTCGCCGTCCACCGGGATGTCAGCCTGCGCGTCAGTGTCACCGCGCCGGTGCGCGCCCGCTGGTCGTAGGCCTGCAGCGCCTGGTGGTTCGCGCCTGCGGACACCTGCAGCGACTGGTCGGGCCGGCCGAAGTCCGGCAGGATGTATTTGACACTCGTGTCGTAGCCGATGCCCGTCGTCGCCTTGCCGTCGATGTTGGTCACGGAGCCGGCGACGATCAACTGGTCGGCGCGGCCGAAGAGATTGCGGTCTGTCCAGCTCGCACCGCTGCTGCCGCCGAGATCGGTCGAGTAGGCGGCGGTCAGGTTGACGGCGTGGCGCGGACGCTCGCGCACCGTGAAGGTGACCGGCACCGCGCCCTGCGGGTCCGCATCGGGTCCCACCTGGACGTTGACGCTCGCGAACACGCCGAGATCGAGCAGGTCGCGGCGCGCCCGTTCAATGTCGTCCGGACGGAAGCGCGCCCCCGTCCTGAGCTTGAGGCGGCGGCGGGCGGTCGCCTCCCGGACCCGCACGAGGCCCGCAAAGCCGATCGTGCCGATCCGCACCTGCGCCCCGCTCGCGACGTTGAAGGTCACATCGAGCAGCGGCAGCTTCGCGTCCTCGTCAGCGACGGGAGGATCGACGCGTGCGAAGGCGTAGCCGCGCTCCTGCAGGGCACTCAGCACGCGTGCGCCGGCGGCGACCACCTGCGAGGCCACGGCCGGGTCGCCCGGGTGCAGGCCGAGGACGTCGCGGACGTCGGCCGGTACCGCACCGTCGATGCGGATGTCGCGCAGGTGGTACAGGGGACCGAGTTCGAAGGCGATCGCAACCTGCGCCTCGCGCTCCTTCGGCAGCGCCTGCAGGCGGTCCGCGAGGTCCAGATCCCGCAGCGGCGCACCATCGATCGTGATATCCACCCTGGAGGTGTAGTAGCCGTAGCTCTCGAGGACGGACTTCAGGCGGTCGCCATCGCGGCGCGCCCGCGCAATCAGGCCGAAGGGACTCACCGTGGCCGACGAGCCGAGCGATATGAGTTCAGAGGCGGATTTCAGGGTCGAGTCGATGTCATCGTCGCCGGTACTCGCGAGTGCCACGCGATAGGCCTGCGCGTCGGCCGCCTGGGCGCAGTCCATGGCGGCTGCCAGGACGAAGCAGAGGACAAGGATCCCGACGATGGCAGGGCGCTTCGCCCGCGGGATGCCGAATGCATTGATTCGCGAACCTGCAGTCTGTCGCATTCAGCCCGCCATTCGGATGTGCCGACCGTTCACCGCCGGACGCGTGCCGCGCAGCCGCAGGTCAGGGCGCCGCGAGGTCAGCGGTCACATCGTCGACCTGGAGCCGGTAGCCGACGCCGGCTTCGGTGATCAGGTAGCGCGGCTGGCGCGGATCCGGCTCGAGCTTCTGGCGCAGCATCTTGATGTAGCTGCGCAGCCCGCGGCTGTCGCCCAGCCGGTCCGGCCCCCAGGCTTCGCGGATCAGCTGTTCCTGCGTGACGATCATCCCGGCATTGCGCGCCAGCGCGTCGATGACCCGGTACTCGAGCGGCGTCAGATGCACACTGCCCTGCGGGCCCTGGGCGCTACGCTTGGCCAGATCCACGTCAATTGCGCCGAAGCGCAACAGCGGCAGCTGGTCGCCGGCGCGGGCATTGCGGCGCAGCGCTGCGCGGACGCGAGCGAGCAGTTCCGGCGCACTGAAGGGCTTTGCGACGTAATCATCGGCGCCGGCGTCAAGCGCCGCAATCTTGTCGGTCTCCATCGTGCGCGCCGACAGCACCAGGATCGGCAGCGGCGAGAAGCGGCGGATCTCGCGGATCACGGACAGCCCGTCCTTGTCCGGCAGCCCGAGATCGACGACCACGAGGTCAGGACGGTGATTGCGCGCCTCGATGGCGCCGCGTGCCGCGGATTCCGCCTCGACGACGCGGTAGTGCTGGCTCTCCAGCAGCATACGCAGCACGCTGCGGATGCCGCCGTCGTCCTCGATAACCAGGACGGAGAACATCGCCTGGGTCATGCAGCCGGTTCCACGGTGGGCAGCGTGAAGACGAAGCGGGCGCCGCCGCCGAAGCGCTGCGTGGCGCTGATGCTGCCGCCATGCGCATTGATGATGGCACGGCAGATGGCGAGGCCCAGGCCCGCACCTCCTGCGTTGCTCTCCTCGCGGCCGCGCTGGAACTTGGCGAACAGCTTCTCGGGGTCGCCCGGCGGCAGCCCGGGACCGTTGTCCTCGACGCCCACGCTGATCCAGTCGCCGTCGGATGCGGCGGTGATGCGGATCTGCGTCTCCGGCGGCGTGTGCTTCACGGCGTTTTCCAGCAGGTTGACGATGACCTGCGCGACCAGCGGAGCATCGACATGCACCGGCGGCAGTTCCCCGGGTAGCGCAACGTCAAGGGTCCGGCCGCCGAGCCGTCCCTCGAGCCTCGAGAGGGCCGTGCCCACCAGGTCGTCCACGGTCTGCCAGTCGCGGCGCAGGCGCACTTCGCCGGACTCGAAGCGCATCAGGTCGAGCACGTTGGAGATCAGTTCCGACATCTCGTGCGCCTTGCCGTCGATCGAGCGGACCAGTTCCGCCCGCGCCGCCGGGTCGAGCTGCAGGTGCGGGTCGTTCAGCGCACTGCTCGCCCCGGTGATCACCGCCAGCGGCGTGCGCAGGTCATGCGAGATCGATGCCAGCAGCGTATTGCGCAGGCTCTCGGTCTCGGCGACGACGCGCGCATGCTCCGCTTCCTCGGCGAGTTGCGAGCGCTCGACCGCCAGCGCGATCTGGCCGGCGAAGGTCTCCAGCAGGTGCCGCTGTTCGGGGAGCATAAGCCTGCGCTTCTGCGTCGGCCGTACCGCGAGGACCCCGAGGGTACGCCGCGCCCCGGTCAGCGGCAGATACTGCGCGAGCGCCGCCGGCAGCGTGTCGGTGCCGAGTCCGGCCGGGCGCCCGTGGTCGAATACCCACTGGGCCACGGACAGGTCCGGCGACGGCAGCGCCTCGGTCGGGGCCGTGCCGTGCGGCAGCCGCAGATGTCCCTGCGCGTCCGGCATCAGGATCGTCGCATTGCTCGCGAAGGTCTCGGCCACGTGGCGGATGGCGACGCGGGCGAGATTGCCGAAGCTGCGTGTTGCGGCGAGTTCCCGGCTCATCGCGTACAGCGAGGAGGTGCGCCGCTCGCGTGCGCCGGCGACGCGGGTCTGGGCGCGCACATTCGCGACCAGGCTCGCGATGACCAGGGCAATCACCAGCATCACGCCGAAGGTGACCAGATACTCGAGATTGTTGGTCGAGAACGTGAAGCGCGGCGGCACAAAACAGAAGTCGAGTGCGACGACGTTCAGGACCGCCGTGAGGCTCGCGGGCCCGCGCCCCAGGCGCAGCGCGGCCACCGTCGCGCCCAGCAGGTACATCATCACCAGGTTGGTCAGGTTGAAATAGGGATACATCAGCTCGGCGATGCCGGTGCACAGCGCTGTGATCGCGAGCGCCGCCCAGTAGCGCTCCCAGCGGATCTGGCGCGGGCCGATATCGGGCAGTGCGCGCGGCAGCGACCCTTGAGTATCGCGGGTCGCGATCACCGAAACGTCGAAACCCGTTCCGCGGCGCACGAGTTCGGTCGCGGTCGAGCGGCGCAGCAAGGTGCGCCAGCCGGTACGCTTGACTTCACCGACGACGATGCGGGTGATGTTGCGCAGCCGCGCATACTCGATCAGCGCATCGGCTGCGGACGGTCCGTCGAGCGTGACGGTCTCGGCGCCGAGCGATTCGGCGAGGCGCAGTACGTCGATGCGCCGGTTGCGTTCCTGCTCCGACAGCCGCAGCAGAGCCGGAGTCTCGACCGAGACCACCATCCATTCCGCATCGAGCGCATCGGCAAAGCGCTTGCCGAAACGCACCAGCTGCTCGGCCTGGCCGTCCGGGGCGACCGCGATCAGGAAGCGGTCGCGGGCGAGCCATGGACGGGAAACACGCTCCTTGCCCTGGTACTCGAGCGCATCCGCATCGACCCGGTCCGCCGTGCGACGCAGTGCGAGTTCGCGCAGCGCCAACAGGTTCGGCGTGCGGAAGAAACGTTCGGTCGCCGTGCCGACCTGATCGGCGACGTAGACCTTGCCGGAACGCAACCGGGCGAGCAGGTCGTCGGGCGTCAGGTCGATCAGCTCGACCTCGTGGGCCTCGTCAAAGATACGGTCAGGGATGGTTTCCTGTTGGCGGATGCCGGTGATGCCGGCGACGACGTCGTTGAGGCTCTCCAGATGCTGAACGTTCAGCGTCGTCCAGACATTGATGCCGCCATCCAGCAGTTCCTCCACGTCCTGCCAGCGCTTGGCATGGCGCGGGCGCGGCTCGCCCTCGGTCAGGTTGGAGTGCGCCAGCTCATCGACGAGAATCGTTGCCGGTGCGCGCCGCAGCGCCGCATCGAGGTCGAACTCGCGGCGTACGATCCCCTTGTAACGGACGTCGAGGAAAGGCAGTACCTCGAGACCCTCGAGCAGGCGCTCGGTCTCGACCCGCCCATGGGGCTCGACATAGCCGACGACGATGTCGGCACCCGCGGAATGCGCGGCACGCGCGGCTTCCAGCATAGAGTAAGTCTTGCCCACGCCGGCCGAGGCGCCGAAGAAGATGTGCAGCCGGCCGCGCCGCGCGCGCTCTTCCTCGCGCTGCACGTCAGCCAGCAGTTCATCCGGATTGCGGCGTCCACCGTCTTTCATCAGGGCAGTATAGCCGACCTGAAACTCCGAGCCGCCGTGGCAGGTTATGCCCGCACCGTGGCATCAGTCAGCCGCGACCTCATCCGGCACGACTGTGCGGGTCGCAACCGGCAGCAGGATCTCGAATCGGGCGCCCCCGCCCGGGTTCGCAGTGGCCGTAATATCGCCCCCGTGCAGCCGTGCGCAGGCCCGGCAGATCGCAAGTCCCAGCCCTACGCCGGCAAGGCCCTGGCCGCGACGGCCCTGGCGGAACTTTTCGAACAGCAGTTCCGGATCGCCGCACGGCAGACCCGGTCCGTCATCCGCGACCGTGAGTCGCATCTGCCCGGCTTCAAATGTCGATGTGATCGCGATCGTCGTGCCCGGCGGTGTGTATTTGACCGCATTCTCCAGCAGGTTGTTCAGCATCTGCACCACCAGGTTCGCATCGACCAGAACCAGCAAAGAGCCGGTGTCGGAGTGCACCGCGACCCGCCACCCGGCAAGCCGCACCTCGTTCGTACGCAGAGCGATCGCAATCAGGTCCTCGATTGCATGCCAGTCTGCGCGCAGTGTTGCCCCTCCCTCCAGGCGAGCCAGTTCCAGGACGTTCGCCAGCAGCGCGGCCATCTCACCTGCCTTGCGCTCGATCAGTTCCCCGAGCATGGTTCGGCGGTCGCCGTTCAAGGCATACCCCGGCTGCGCGAGGAGGTTGCCGGCACCCGCGATTGCCGACAGCGGCGTGCGCAGGTCATGCGATATCGAGGCGAGCAGAGTATTGCGCAGCGTCGCCTGGTCAGCGGCAAAGCGTGCCGCATCCGCAGCTTCCACGAGGCTGGCGCGCTGCATCGACAGTGCCAGCTGGGACGCAATGGCGTCGAGGAGATCGAGTTGCTCCGGCTGCAGCTGCGATATACCGGCCGTGAGCCGGACCAGCATGAGTCCGTGGGTGCGTCCGACACCCGGCAGCGGCAGGTAGATACCGTCCGCGAGCCGGCGCTCGCCATTGCGCATGACCTCGGCGGCGATGGCCATGTCGGGGGACAAGGCGGTGTCAGTTGCGGCCATTCCTGACAGTCTGTCCTCCGCGCTGGCCACGAAGACCGCGACGGCGCCCTGGAACGTCTCGCTGACATGGCGGGCCGCCGCCGCGGCCATTGAGGCGGCATCGGTCGCCACGGCCAGTTCGCGACTCATCGAATACAGCACCGCTGTACGCCGCTCGCGTGCGTCGGCCAGCTCCTTGTGCCGGCGGATGCCGACCATCAGGTTGGAGATTACCAGCGAGACGAACAACACCACCGCAAGCGCGGAGAGATAGCGGGCATCCTCGACCTCGAAGCTGAACGCGGGCGGCACAAAGAAGTAGTCATATGCCAGCATGTTGGCGAGCGCAAGCAGGACCAACGGTCCGCGCCCCAGGCGCAGCGCGCCGATCGTCGAGCCCAGCAGATAGACCATCGCGATGTTTACGAGGTCGATGCCCGGATACCAGGGAAAGACGAGCAGGGTGCAGGCCGTGGAGATTCCGAGGGCACGCAGGTAGTCCGACCAGTGACCGGTGGTGTACACGCTCGAGGCGCGCGGCTCGGCAGGCGTCTGCATCACCGTTTACCCGCAGGGCGTGCGCGCCATGCTGCTGCGGATCTGCGCAATCAGCCCGGCGGTGAACAACAGCTGCGTGTTCGGCACAGCCGCGGAGGTGTCGATGCCATTGCCTCGAGAGCCCGGTATCATGCCGATGGCCGCAAGAGCCTGCGGATCGTCGCCGCTGTAGAGCGGGCCGCCGGACATCCCGACGGTCGTCTGCAGCGTCGATTCGAGCAATGCGCCTCCGGGCCCTGCAGACTGCACGTCGATGACCTGTCCGCGCGATCCCCACAGATCCTTGAAGTTGAAGCCATCGGGGCGCAGGGACCGGTGGTCGACCGGGAAGCCGGCTGACGCGACGCGGGTGCCATGCATCAGGAATCGCAAGCCGCGCGCAGCACCGCGGCTGGTCTCGCCTGCGGTGTGGCCGACGGCGAATGCCACGCCCTTGCCCGGCGGCAGGGACTGGGCCGTCTGGCCCGACGACACCGCCAGGCAGGTAGCTGCCATCAGTCCGACGCCGCGGTACCGGACGGAGCCGCCTAGAACTTGACCATCACGCCGCCTCCCCAGACGACCTCGCGGGTGCGCAGATCGGGGAACCAGTCGCCAGCCGGGCATTGCCCGGTGGTCGCATTGGCGGAAGCACCGACGCAGCTCGAGGGCGAGCCGGTGTTGCCGGTGGTGCCGCCGGAGAAGGGCGGCGTCATGCCGCCGGAACCGGTCCAGTACGGCACGTCCGAGTGACGGAAGGTGACCTCCGTCCACCAGGTGATCCAGTCCTTCGGCATGTACTGGAAGTTCAGCTGCGTGTCCCACTGATAGAGCTTCTGGCCCGGCTGTTGCGTGAAGTACGGACTGCCGGTAGCTGCCGTGGCGCCGTTGATCGGCGGGGTCAGCGCGAGATAGCGACCCGGGTTGTTCATGAACCCGCCCCCGAATGTGATCGCGTAAAGGTCATTGTTGAACCAGGTGCGGTCGTAGGCCATGATTCCGAAGAAGCTCTCCTTGTTCTTGCCACCCGTACAGCTGACTCCGCCGCCGTACTCGCATCCGAGATCGGCCGTGAGCGAGAACGCCATCTTCGACACGCCGGTTCCGCCCTTGCCGTGGGCATCGTAGTACTTGACCAGGATGCTGTCGTCCTCGTGCACGCGCGTGACCTTCGACCAGTTGACCGGCGGACCGCCGCCGACGTAGGAGCCGGAGGGCGCGTTGCCCGGGCCGCCGTTCTGCGGCTGGCACAGCGAGTCCGCGGTACCTATGCCGTTGTTCGCGTTGGACTGGCAGTTCAGGTTGTCCTGGCCGATCGAATACGTGTTGAACACCATCTTCAGCGAGTCGTTCGGGATCCACAGGATCTGGCCGCCGAAGCCGGGTTTGCTGTTGAACTTGGCGTAGGACTGCCAGCCATTGATCAGCCACGGCTCGATCTTCAGTGTCTGGGTCGGGAACCACTGCACGCGCAGCCCGTTGAAGAACCATGGCGTGTTCGAGGAGACGAACGAAGGCTGGTAGGTCCAGTTGTCAAAGTTGTAGTAGCTGAACAGGCCGATGTAGGAAACGAACACACCCATGTCCACGTTCAGGCCATGGTTCACGTCGAAATGGTAGCCGGCGTTCGCCTCGGAAAAGTACTTGTAGGCGCCTTGCAGATCCCACTGGCCGACAGCAGCGCTCCCGTCGTTGCGCGGCGTCGTGGTCGCGAAGTCACCGAACATCGACAGGAAACGCGCCTTGACGTTGTTCCAGTGGAAATCGCCCCCGAAGCTGACCTGCTCGATCTGGAACTCGCCGGAGCGGAATTCCTCGGTGGAGCCGCTGATGGTGTGATCCTGGGGATGGTTGCCGCTCTGCAGGTAGTTGACGTCCATGCGGATTTCCGGCGTGAAGAACTTGGTGTCGAAGATCGGTGCCTTCTCGCGCGTATTGCCGTTCATCCAGCCGATATCCCCCACCGCAAACGGTGTCTGGGTATCGACCTCGGGGGCCGGCTCCGGAGCCTCCAGCGCCTCGGGGATCACCTGCGCCGCTGCGCCGGGTTGCATGGCTGCGGCCACCAGTGACGGCGAGGTGGCCGCCACACCATTCATGACAATGTCCGAGCGCGTCGCCTTCCTGGGCACCACCGTCACCTTCGGCAGGACCACATCCGGCAGTCCGTCCGCCTGCGCGGTCACGGCCCACTCACCGGCCCCAAGGTCGGCAAACGAATAGACGCCGTCGCTTCCGGACAGGGTCGAACGAATCGCACTGCCATCGGTGCGGGCCGCTGTCACCGTCGCGTAGGCCACCGGCAGGCGCGCGGAATCCCTGACGATGCCGACGATCGTCCCGGCGGCAATCTGCGTCGCCGGCGCATTCGCGACATCGGCGTATGTCGCGGGGGCTGCAAGGGCTGCGGCGAGGGCGGCAACCAGAAGAATATTCGGACGCTTTGTCTTGTTCATGAATCCCGGTCCTTTCGTGTTTGGACGCATTCTGACTGTCGCTACTCGACGCTTTCGCCGTGGAGGGCGATATCGAGACCGATACGTTCCTCCTCCTCGGTCACCCGCAGCCCGATCGTCAGATCGATCAACTTCAGGAGGACGATGCTGATGACGAAGCCGTAGAGGACGGTTGCGCCGACACCCCACAACTGCGTGACGACAGATCCTTCAGAGCCGCTGATTTCCCTGCTCGCGAACACGCCGGTCAGCAGCGCACCGATGATTCCGCCGATGCCGTGGACGCCGAAGGCATCCAGCGAGTCGTCGTAGCCGAGCAGCGACTTTAGCCACGTGGCGGCGCAGAAACAGCCCACGCCGGCAACCGCTCCGATGATCAACCCTGCTGAGGGCCCGACGAAGCCCGAGGCCGGCGTGATAGCGACGAGGCCCGCGACGGCACCCGAGGCAATGCCGAGGACGCTGGGCTTGCCCTTGCTGAACCATTCCGTGAACATCCAGGCGAGTGCCGCGGCGCCGGTCGCCATCTGCGTGGCCAGCATGGCCATGCCGGCGCGGCCATCGGCGGCTCCGGCTGAGCCGGCATTGAAGCCGAACCAGCCCACCCAGAGGAGCGATGCGCCGGTCAGGGTCAGGACAAGGTTATGCGGCGCCATGGCTTCGCGGCCGTAGCCGAGGCGCTTGCCAAGCACGAGGCAGCACGCGAGGCCGGCTATTCCTGCGTTGATGTGCACGACAGTGCCGCCGGCATAGTCCATCACGCCCTTGACTGCGAGCCAGCCCGTCGGCTCCCAGACCCAGTGGGCGATCGGTGCGTAGACGACGATGGACCAGACGGATACGAACACCAGCATGGCGGAGAATTTCATGCGGTCCGCGAATGCACCGGCAATCAGTGCCGGAGTGATGATCGCGAAGGTCAGCTGGAACATCGCATAGACCGTCTCCGGTATCGTCAGCGCAAGGTGCGAGACGGTCAGCTGGTTTGCATCCTTCAGGAAAACCATGCCCTTCAGCAGGATGCGCGAGTTGCCCCCGAGCCACGGCGAGCCGGGGGTGAACGCCAGCGAGTAGCCGACGAGCCACCACAGCAGTGTGACGACGCAGGTGATTGCGAAACTCTGCATCAGGGTCGCGAGAACGTTCTTCCTGCGTACCATCCCGCCGTAGAACAGCGCGAGGCCGGGAATCGTCATCAACAGGACCAGGGCCGTGGAGGTCAGCATCCAGGCGGTATCGCCGGCGCTGATCTTGTCGATGCCGATCAGCTGCGGTTCGGTCGGCGCGGCGGGGGCGGCCGCTGGCTCTGCGGGGGCAGTGGCCGCCGCCGCGGGGGCCATGGCCGGCACCGCGGACGGTGTCGGATCCGGGGGCTCCGACCAGGAGGGTGCGACCGCCAGGCCAAGAAGGCCGATGCACAGGCACGCTGGCAATTTTCCGGTCAACTTGTGATCTCCGCATAAAGTTTTTGTTGCGGCCCAGAAGTAGCACCCAGGAAATAAACACCGTGTTAAGAAAAGCCCGAGGGTGTTAAATCGGTATTAAGAAAATTGCGATGCAATATTCCGAGTCACGAAATTTCTGCCTTTGCCTTCACTTGGTGCAGAAAATCCGTCTCTCAGCGGCGCAGGTCCAGTGCAAGATTCAACTCGAGAACGTTGACGCGGTTCTCGCCGATGAGGCCCGCGAGCCGACCGCGCGCGTGCCCGGCGATCAGCTTTTCAATCTCCGCGGGTGCAATGCCGCGGGCGCGCGCGATACGTGCGATCTGGTAGCGCGCGCCGGCGAGGCTGATCTCGGGGTCGAGGCCGCTCGCCGAGGCGGTGACCAGATCCACCGGCACCGGGCCTCCCTGGTCCGGATCACCCGCATGCAGTGACTTGAGGTTCGCGCTCACCTGATCGATCAGCGCCGGGTTCAGGGGCCCCAGGTTCGAACCGCTCGAGGCGAGGCCGTTGTAGGCCTGCGGGGCGGTTGCGGAAGGGCGGCCCCAGAAGTACTTCGGGTCCGAGAACGCCTGCCCGATGAGACTCGAGCCGATGACCTGCCCATTGCTGTAGAGCAGGCTGCCGGAGGCCTGGCGGGGCAGCGCGAGCTGTGCGATCCCGGTGATCACCAGGGGGTAGGCCAGGCCCAGCAGCACGCTCATCACGACGAGCAGGCTCAGGGCGGGACGCAGGTAGCGGGTCAGCATGGTCAGTTCTCCGTCAGGCCCAGCCGGCTGCAGCGATCAGCATGTCGATCAGCTTGATCGCCGGGAATGGCACGATGATGCCGCCGAGGCCGTAAATCAGCAGATTGCGACGCAGCAGGGCAGCGGCACCCATCGGCCGGTACTTCACGCCGCGGATTGCCAGCGGGATCAGCACGACGATGATCAGCGCATTGAAAATCACGGCCGACAGGATGGCGGAGTTCGGGGTCGCCAGATGCATGATGTTGAGGCCCGCGAGCTGGGGATAGGTCGTCGCGAACGCCGCCGGGATGATCGCGAAATACTTCGCGACGTCGTTGGCGATCGAGAACGTCGTCAGGGCGCCGCGCGTCATCAGCATCTGCTTGCCGGTCTCGACGATCTCGATCAGTTTGGTCGGGTTCGAGTCCAGGTCCACCATGTTGCCGGCTTCCTTGGCGGCCTGGGTACCGGTGTTCATCGCCACCGCCACGTCCGACTGCGCCAGCGCCGGCGCATCGTTGGTGCCGTCGCCGGTCATCGCGACGAGACGTCCCTGTGCCTGGTGTTCGCGGATCAGCCGCAGCTTGGCTTCCGGGGTCGCCTCGGCGAGGAAGTCATCGACGCCGGCCTCGGCGGCGATCGCCGCGGCCGTGAGCCGGTTGTCGCCGGTAATCATGATGGTCTTGATGCCCATCTGGCGCAGGTCCGCGAAGCGCTCGCGGATGCCGCCCTTGACGATGTCCTTGAGCTCGATGACGCCGAGCACCCGCGCGCCCTCGGCCACGACCAGCGGGGTCGCTCCCTGGCGCGCAACGCGCTGCACGATGTCGTTGACCCCGGCCGGAAACTGCGCACCCAGCGCGACGATGTATTTCGCGATGGTGTCCGGCGCACCCTTGCGGATGCGGCGGTCGCCGACGTCCACGCCGCTCATGCGGGTGTGCGCCGAGAACGGCACGAACACCGCGTCGAGCGCCCCCAGGTCCCGTTCGCGCAGGTTGTAGCGTTTCGCGAGCACGACGACGCTGCGACCCTCCGGCGTCTCGTCGGCGAGCGAGGAGAGCTGCGCGGCATCGGCCAGGTCCTGTTCGCTGACGCCCGGGGCCGGGAGAAAGGCGCTGGCCTGGCGGTTGCCGAGCGTGATCGTGCCGGTCTTGTCCAGCAGCAGTACATCAACGTCGCCGGCTGCCTCGACCGCCCGGCCGGAGGTTGCGACGACATTCGCCTGCATCATGCGGCTCATGCCGGCAACGCCGATCGCGGACAGCAGGCCGCCGATTGTCGTCGGGATCAGGCAGACGAGCAGCGACACGAGCGCCGTGATCGTGATCGGGCTGCCGACCTTGCTGGCGGCGGCGCTGAACATCGAGAACGGCAGCAGCGTCACGATGACGATCAGGAACACCAGCGTCAGCGCGACCAGCAGGATGGTCAGGGCGATCTCGTTCGGGGTCTTCTGGCGCTTCGCAGCCTCGACCATCGAGATCATGTGGTCGAGGAAGGTCTCGCCCGGATTCACGGTCACGCGCACGACGATCCAGTCCGACAGTACCCGCGTGCCGCCGGTCACGGAACAGAAGTCCCCGCCCGCCTCGCGGATGACCGGCGCGGATTCGCCGGTGATTGCGCTTTCGTCGACCGAGGCTGCGCCCTCGATGACCTCGCCATCGACCGGGATCACATCATGCGTCTCGACCAGGACGATGTCGCCCTTGCGCAGATCGTCCGCCTTGACGCTGACCGTCGCGCGCGGCGCCGCGCCCGCAACGGCGCGCGCCGCATCCTTCAGCTGCTTCGCGAACACCGTCTGGCGCATGCCGCGCAGCGACTCGGCCTGAGCGCGGCTGCGGCCCTCCGCGAGCGCCTCGGCGAAGTTCGCGAACAGCACCGTGAACAGCAGCCAGACCGTGATCGCGAGAATGAATCCGGCCGGCGCCTCGCCATGACCGCCGAGCGCCTGCGCATACAGCACCGCGGTGACCATGGTGCCGAGATAGACGACGAACATGACGGGGTTGCGCCACTGCACCCGCGGATCGAGTTTCAGGACGGCCTCGCGCAGAGCCTGACTGAGCAGCTTGCGGTCGAGCAGGGAGAGTTGTTGACGTGCCATGGGTGTGTCTTTGGTGAAACAGCGCTAGCGTGCGGCGACGAGCATGAAGTGCTCGACAATGGGCCCCAGGGCCAGCGCCGGGACGTAGGTCAGGACGCCGATCAGCAGGATCGAACCGAGCAGCAGCGAGACGAACAGCGGACCATGCGTCGGCATCGTTCCTTCGGTGACCGGGATGCGCTTCTTGGCGGCGAGGGAGCCGGCGATGGCGAGCGTCGCGACGATCGGCCAGAATCGCCCGAACCACATCGCGAGTCCGGTCGCGATGTTGTAAAACGGCGTGTTCGCGGACAGGCCGCCGAAGGCGCTGCCGTTGTTGTTGGCGGCCGATGAAAATGCGTACAGGATCTCGCTGAAGCCGTGCGGCCCGGGATTCGCGATTCCGGCGACGCCGGCCGTGCACATCACGGCAACCGCGGTGCCGAACAGCACGATGAAGGGCGTCGTGAGGATGAACACCGAGGCCATCTTCATCTCGAAGGCCTCGATCTTCTTGCCGAGATACTCCGGCGTTCGGCCGATCATCAGGCCGGCGATGAACACGCCCAGCACCGCGAACATCAGGATCGAGTAAATGCCGGTCCCGACGCCGCCGGGCGCGAGTTCGCCGAGCTGCATCAGGATGAGTGGCACGAGGCCGCCCAGCGGCATCAGCGAGTCATGCATCGTGTTGACCGCGCCGCAGGACGTCGCCGTCGTGACCGCGACGAACAGCGCCGAGGCGGCAATGCCGAAGCGCGTCTCCTTGCCTTCCATGTTGCCGCCGGACTGCAGGTCGCTCGCGACCTGATCGACGCCCTGTGCGGCGATCAGCGGGTTGCCCGCCTGTTCGCTGCGGAACGCGACCGCCGTCAGCGCGACAAACAGTACCAGCATCGCCGCCAGCAGCGCCCAGCCCTGGCGCGTGTCGCCGACCATGAGTCCGAAGGTATAGGTCAGTGCGAACGGGATCACCACGATCGCGAACATCTCGAGGAAGTTCGTCAGCGGCGTCGGGTTCTCGTAGGGGTGCGCGGAATTGGCGTTGAAGAAGCCGCCGCCGTTGGTGCCGAGTTCCTTGATCGCCTCCTGCGAGGCGACGGGACCCATCGGCAGCGTCTGCGTCTGCGTTGTCGCGGACACGGTTACTGCATTCCCGGCCGCATCCCTCAGCGGATTACCGGCGGCGTCGAGCTGCGGGTTCTGGTAGGTCTGCACTTCGAGCGTCTTTGCGTCGCGATAGGCATCGAAATTCTGGATCACGCCCTGGCTCGCCAGTACCAGGGCCAGCACCACGGACAGCGGCAACAGCACATACAGTGTCGAGCGCGTGAGATCCGCCCAGAAATTGCCGATCGTCCGGCTACTGTGGCGGGCGAAACCGCGGATCACCGCGACGGCAACCGCGATGCCGGTCGCCGCGGACAGGAAATTCTGCACTGCAAGCCCTGCCATCTGCACGAGGTAGGACAGCGTGGATTCGCCGGCATAGCCCTGCCAGTTGGTGTTGCTGACGAAACTGACCGCCGTGTTGAACGACGAATCGGCGCTGACGGCCGGCAGATGCTGCGGGTTCAGCGGCAGCCAGACCTGCAGTCGCTGCAGTGCATACAGCACGAGGACACCGAGCCCGTTGAACAGCAGCATGGCCAGCGCGTAGCGCGACCAGCTCATTTCCTCGGCGGGATCGATGCCGCAGACCCGGTATAGCAGTCCCTCGACGGGACCGCCGATGCGCCGCGCCAGGTTCGCCTCGCCGTCCATGCAGCCGGCGATGTAGCGGCCGAGCGGCTTGACGCAGGCGAGCACGATGACCAGGAAGGCGCACAGCAGCAGCGAGAACTGCACGGTGGGGTTCATCAGAAGCGCTCCGCGTTCAGCAGCGCAAAGACGAGGTAGCCGAACAACCCGAGGCACATCAGGCCGAGGAATATGAACATGCCGCTCACGACGGCCCCCTGAGGCGATTCAGGGCCCAGACCAGCCCGACCGTCAACAGATACACGCCCGCCACCATCCCCAGATACACCGCATCCATCGGGCGGCACTCCTCAGGTTTTAAAGTGCGCGCACTTTACTGCGGGGCGGGTGATAAACCTGTGAAAAAACTCACCGCGACTACAGGCCGGGGCGGCGCAATGGCGTCAAATCGACCCTTCAGGGCATGCAGAGGTCAATTTCCGAGATACTGGACGTGGACGTAGGTGCCGAGGCGCACGTTGTAGGCCAGATACCAGCCAGCGTGGTCGGGGTCGGCGTAGATCACGATGTCGTCGTTGTCCCACAGCCAGCCGTCGCAGTACGCGAAGTCGGCAGCCGCGACAGCGAAGAAGAACCCGCCGACCGCGAAGCGGTTGTAGTCCCCGCCACCGAGGCGCCAGATGTGATTCGGTCCGAACCGTCCGGGGAAATGACCATGTTCCCAGGGATGGTCGAGATGGTAGTTAGCGTCCGCGCGTCCCGAGCCATGGCCGACCCACTCGCCGGTGTCGGCGTGGACATGCGGGGCAGCGGGGTGACCCTCTTCGCCCGGACGCTGTGCCGAGGGGGCCTGGCGGGACGGGTGCGCGGCGCGCGACGGGGGCGGCCCATGCGAGGGGATGAACCCGCCGCCGACGCTGTGACCGTCGCCACCGGCGTGGCCGCCGCCTCCGTCGTGCGGCTCACCACGTTGGGCGACCGCTGCGGAGCCGAGTACCAGCACCAGCGCCAGTTCGACGATCAGCATTCTCTTCGCATCCATGGGTTTATTTCTCCGCAGGTGCCTGCGATTCGACGGCCAGCGGCTGCGACTCGAGCGGGTAGGTGCGTACGGGCTCCGCCGGTGCCGGCGCGGTCGCGCCGCCCGCTGCCGCGGCGGGCACGTCGGCCTGCGGCGCCGGCGAGTTGCGCACTGCGTTGCCCGTCGTCTCGCTGAGACGCTGCAGGAAACTCTGTGCGTTGGGCGGTGCCGCCGGCGATTGCGCGGAGAAGATTTCCGTCGCAGTCACGCCGGGTCTCCCGTACAGCGCCGCATTTCCGGAGCGGTCGATATTGATGACGCTGCCGTCGAGCGCGATCCCGCCGAAGAGGCCGCGCGTACGCGCGTAGGAATAGATCTCTGCATTCAGGCCGATGTCGGTGCTGGCCGAGGTCTGCCGTCCGACGGGACCGGTCGCAACCGAGGCGTCTGCGCCGAGCGCGAGTTTGCCGCCGGCGATGCCTTCGACTCCGGTGCGGGTCGTGAACACGAGGATGATGTCCGAACTCTGCGCGCCCGCCTGGAAGCCCACGCTGCCGCCGGTCAGCGTCACCAGCACCGGATTGCTCCACGGTGCGGTCAGCGAGTCGCGTACCGTCAGCACGCCGCGACCGCGTCGGCCGCCGAACAGGAAGGCCACCTTGGTGACATCCGGGATCACGGCGATGCCGTAGGCGCGCGCGAGCAGGTAGTCGGGTACCCGCTGGTCGGGCATTCCCTGGACTTCCTCGAGGACCTGGGTCGCCGTCAGCAGCACGGCCTCCTCGCGGCCACCGGCGCTGGCGATCTGCGCAACTGCGAACAGCGCGATCAGGCCCGCGACTACGTTGAGTCCTCTGTGACGTAATGGATGCATCGTTGTTTTCCCCTGTTGTATTGACTTTGGGACACGCGGCAGGCGCGTAAGTTCCACCTGGGGCCTAGCTTAACGCCTCATGGCCGCTTACAGTACCGCCCCATGGGGGAAGCCATCGTCATTGCTCATCGCGGCGCCAGCGGCGAGCGACCCGAACACACGCTCGAGTCCTACCGGCTCGCGATCGCACAGGGCGCCGATTACATCGAACCGGACCTCGTGATGACGCGCGATGGCGTGCTCGTGGCGCGTCATGAGCCCGAGATCGGCGGTACCACCGATGTGGCTGCACACCCCGAATTCGCCGCGCGCCGCCGCACCCAGGTCATCGACGGCGAGACCATGGAAGGCTGGTTCACCGAGGACTTCACGCTCGCCGAGCTGAAAACCCTGCGTGCGCGCGAGCGGCTGCCGCTGATCCGTCCGGCGAATACGCAGTTCGACGGCCGCTTCGAGGTGCCGACCTTTGACGAGATCCTGCAGCTGGTCACTGCGACGAACCGCCAGCGGCCCGGAATGACCGGCCTCGGGGTCTACCCCGAGACCAAGCATCCGCAGCACTTCCGGGAGCTCGGGCTCGCGCAGGAACAGGCTGTACTGGATACGCTCGCACGTCACGGGCTTGGCGATCCGGGCGCCCCGGTGTTCATCCAGTCCTTCGATCACCGCAATCTGCGGATGCTGCGGGGGATGACGCGGCTCCCCCTCGTGCAGCTGCTGGAACATGAGCTCGGCGACCTGAAGGATGTGGCCGGATATGCCGATGCGATCGGCATCTACAAGCCGCTCGCGACCGCCGAGGGCGTGCGTGCCGCGCATGCCGCGGGGCTCAAGGTGCATGTCTGGACGTTCCGCGCCGAGAACGAGTTCCTGCCGGACGAATTGCGCATCGGGACCGACGTCACCGCACGCGGCCAGCTGCGGGCGGAGATCGAGCGCTACCTTGCGCTCGGCATCGACGGCTTTTTTACCGACCATCCGGCCATCGGCGCGCAGACCCGCGATGGCTGGCGCCGCAGCGTTGCCGGCGCCTAGAAGAACATCGACACGTAGAACTGGTAGATCATCGCGTCGAACTGGTAGAACGGTTCTTCGCCCGGTTTGTACTGCGGCTCGCCGTAGTCCTTGATGTTGCGGAAATCGCTGTATTTGGTGTCCACCCGGCTGACGTCGACCGTAGCCGTACCGCGCTTGAATACCTTCCAGCCCTCGGGCAGGAACGCATAGGTGGCCTTGGCGCCGATGGTCAGGTCCTTGTAAGCGGCCAGTTCCTTGTCGCGCGCCTCGAAATTCTGCGCATTTGCCTGTTCGAACAGGTCGCTGTAGAAGGTCGCGTGTCCCTGGGTGTAGTAGCGCACGCGGCCCTCGAAGATCCACACGTTCCTGATCGGGTGCGTGTAGTCGAATTCCGCGGTGTTGGCCCTGATACCCCAGGTATCGGTGAAGTAGCGGTAGGAGAGGGCCGCGGCCGCACGCCAGGGCAGGTAGTACTTCACGCGTCCCTCGATCGCCGTGCTGGTGCGGGTGTCGGGGTAGACCTGTTCGCCCTGCGACCAGCCCTTCCCGCTGGTCGGATCGATGTAACGCACGAAGCGGTACGGGTTCTGCAGGTAGCCGGCGTCCGTGATCACGTCGACGGTGACGCCCGCGATGAGGTTGCGCGTCAGGATCTGCGAGAGCCCGAAGCTGTAGCTGTGGCTCTGCGAGGTGCCGACCCAGGCGACGTTCGGCACGAGCGCGGTGCCGTTGTTCTCGCCGATCCTGTTGCGGGTCGAGCTGAAGCCGAGCGTGATCGTGGTCAGATCCCCGAACATGTCCTGGCTGATCGTGAAGTGCGGCGTGTTCGAGATGTAGTCGCGCTCGGCGCTGTTGGTGAAGCCGATGTTGTAAGTCGTCTTGTCGCGGATATAGGTGACGCTGACGCTCTTCTGGTGGCGTTCGTCCTTGATCACGCTGGCCTGCGAGAGCACATCGACCGAGGCGCCGCTGACCTTGTCGATCAGGTAGTCCGCCTCGACGCCGATGTCCTCGGTGACCTTCGCCTGCAGCTTGGCATCCGCGGTATCGATGTGCATCCCGCCGCCGCTGTACTGGCTTAAGAACATGTCGGCGCGGTCGTCGGGCAATACGCCCGCGACGGCGCTGGCGCTGCACGCCAGCAGGACGAGCCCCGGCAGGGAGCGCCGCTGCGGCATCAGTTGCATCCGCAGCCGCCGCCCGCGGCGCCGGTGCCGCCGCGCGAGCCTTCGCGGGATTCATAGACGTGGTCGAGGAAGGCGCTGGAAGCTGCATCGCGGTCCCACAGCATGATGGGATCGGCGAGCCGGTCGCGCTCGTAGGGCTTGACCCAGGGCTGGATGCCGCCGCTGCAGCCCTGCAATGCCGCGAGGGCGCACAGCGTCGCGGGCAGGAGCAGGGCTCGGTGGCGCAAGGTGGGCATGTCCTACTCCCGGATCAGCTGGCGGATGCGGTCCTGGTACTCGTTCTCGTCGCCAGGCTTGTAGCCGCGGTGCAGGTAGCGGATGTTGCCCTTGCGGTCGATCAGCACCGTGCTCGGCATCTCATCGATGTGGTAGGCCTTGCTGACCTGGCTGGCCGGATCCAGCAGCACGGGAAAGCTGACCGGGCGCTTGGCGAGCAGGGCCCTGACCGGGGGCGCCTCCTTGTCGACGTTGACGCCGACCAGCGTGAACCCGGCCGGCTTGTACTTCTTGTACATCTGTTCCAGCAGCGGCATTTCCTGCTGGCAGGGACCGCACCAGGTCGCCCAGAAATTCAGCATCACGACCTGGCCCTTGAACTGGCTGAGGTTGGTCGCCTCACCCGTCACGGCGTCGAGCTGGAAGGCCGGTGCCGGCCCGCTGGCGTCCGCCGCCGTCGCGGCGGTCACGAGACTGAATGCGAGGCAGAGCGTGAGGCCCAGCGTCGAGGGGATCCTGCCAAGGAGATGGTTCATGGATGATGCCTCCGGAAATCTAGAAAAATACGCTCAGTCCCAGGGCCGCCTCGACGTTGTGCGTGTTCTTGGTCACGCCGAAGAGGTCCGACTCGAAAATGTGGTCGCGAACGTCCAGGTGCATGGACAGCCAGTCGGTCACCAGGATGCGTGTGCCGACACCGAAATTCAGCGCGAAGTGGTCGGTCTCGGCGAACTTCACGGCACCCATGCCGACGGTCGCATACAGCGCCGTGTTGTAGGCGCGGCCCTTGCCGAGGAACACTTCGCCCGGAAGGAAGTTGTAGCCGACATCCGCATCGTAGTATGTGAACTGCCGCCCGGACTCGCCAACGACGGTGATCTGCGGGAAGACTTCCTCGAGGCTGCTCTTGCCGGCCTTGGAACGGGCCACATTGCCCTGCAGAAAGACGTCCTCGGTCACGTGGTAGGCGACGCTCGCGCCGTACAGCGGATTCGTGCCGAAGTCCTCGATCGACAGCGCACCGTAGTAGGCGCCGAGCTCGAAGTCCTTGGCCTTGATGTGCGGGGTCTTCACCTCGCGCCGCGTGACCTGCGGCTGCACGATCGGCGGCTCATCCTGCGACGACTCGGCCACCACCGGGGGTGGTCCCTTGTCGCCGCGGTGGAACCAGCTGCATCCGGACAACAACAGGGAGACTAAAAGAATACTGCCAGGCCGAATTTCCATTCTTCCAGTTCCTCGTTCTTGTTCAGTTTGTTGAAGACGATGTAGGGCCGCCAGTCGAACCGCCACATGAACTTCTGGTTGATGAAGCCGCGCGCGCCGAGCGATGCATACATCATCTCGTTGCTTTTCTCGAGCGGGGCGGGCGGAACGACCTCGATCAGGCGCTGGTAGCCGGTTCCTATTCCTGCGGTCGGCGAAAACCATTTCCACTCCGGCACGAACGTGTGGCGCAGGCCGATTGTCGCGATCGTGCGGTTGTCGAGCGTGCCGAAGGACTCCTGCAGCACGCCCTCGACGTCGAGGCTGTTGGTCAGCGCAAAATCGATCCACGAGGTGACGAGGTTGGAACGGTTATAGACGCCGTAGCCGGCGCCGAACTCCCAGCGGTGGGTCGCGAAATCGGGATAGGGCGGGATCGGTGCGGGTTCGCCCGACGCGAGCTTCGTGCGTGCCAGATCGCTGCGCCGCACCCAGCCTTCCTCGCCGCGCGGCGCGCGCACCCGATACCAGTCGGTGCGGCTGTACAGCACGACCACCGACTCATCGCGGCCGACGACGTAGACCACCGGATAGCCGCGCCCGGGGCCGCTGTGCATCTCGATATAGGGGTCCGAAACGATCAGTTCCAGCGGCTGGTCGCGGGCGCGCGCCGGCCCCACACCGCAGGCCTGCAGCACCAACAACAGCACCAGGAACCGTCGCATCAGCTTCAGTTCGCGACCGGCGCAACGAAGGGATCGTTGTAGTACTGACCACCGATGTCCAGCCATTCAGAGATCAAGCGCAGCTCCGCCGGTGTCAGGTACCCCGTGTGATCAACCGTGGGGCTAGCCGTCGTACCGTCAAAAATATCCAAGAACGCCCCCGAACCGGCGGCGCTGCCCGCCGCCATCGGCGGCGCCAGCGACACAGGCACCATGATCGTCGTCGGCGCGCCGGTTACCGGGTTTGGCGGACCCGGCGCCGGCACCAAGACATTACTTAATATACCCATATTAAGCGTCTGTTCGTCGTGAGGGAACAGCAACAGCTCATATGAGCTGACGACGGTGGGATCCGCGGTCGACGCCTGGGTGCCCGTCAGGTCCAGCTGGCCCGCCGGGACCTGGAGCCCCTTGGCCGCCGCATTGACGGTGGTATGGCACTGCTCACAGGCGACATTGGTGGTGGACGATGCGCCCGGCGCGACCGACAGGCGTGGGTTCAGGTCCCAGATATTCTGCAGGAACAGCGGTGCTGCCCCGGTGACGGGCGCATTGGCGTAATGAATCGTGATCCGGCACGGCGCGGTCCAGGGGACGCAGTTGTTGTTGGTCGGCGCCGGCTCCGACAGGCCCAGCGCCGTCGGATCGTTGGGGCGCGTCGGATCGTTGTGGTAGAGGTAGGTGATCATCGGGTCGGTCGTCCCGGCGGGCAGCGTCGTGCCGGCCGTCCATACCGGCGTGTAGATGACGTCGCTGCTGAGGACCTGCGAACAGGCGGCTGCCGTTGGCGACTTGCCGCAGGCTGTCGCGGTGGCGAGTGTCGTCGCCATCGTCTCACCGGCGGCGCCGGCGGGCAGCGCCGGGCTCGTGCTCGGGAACGGCTGGCCGGCGGTCGGCGCGCCGTTGTTGACCGACTTTGTCAGGAAGCTGCGGCCGTGCGACGGCGTCAAACTGGTCGGTGACGCCACGTGGCAGCCGTTGCAGGTCTTCGTCTCGCCGGGCAGCACCTGCAGCCAGCTCTCGTGACGCGCCGTGATGCGCCGCGCCTTCGCATCGAGGATGTCGATCGTGAACGGTACGTTGGCGGGCACCTGTACCTGTACTGAGCCGTCAGGCTGGATCGGCGCATAGCCGAGGATTTCGCGCATTCCCATTCCCGCCGGGCCGAAGGCAGAGCCGCTGATCTTGCGCACTTTCTCGCTCGGGATCTCGACCGCCTTGACGATGCGGATGAAGCGGTATGGCCGCACGGCGAAGGCAGGCTGTGCAGGATCCGCCGTCGCCTCGATGCTCGGTGTGCCCGTGTCCACGCCGTCGAAATCGTAGACGCTGGCGATGTTGAGAATGCCGACGCCCGCCCCCAGCAGAGCCTGCTGCGTCGCGGTCAGCGTCGAGGAGGCCAGATCCGGGATGAAGGTCGGAGCGGGCTTGCGCGGCTGCAGGACCACCGCGTCCAGGGTCATCGTCCCTGACTGCGCCGCGAGTACCGGACTCAGCGTGCTCTGTGCGAAGTCGTACAGCCACAGCGTGTACTGGGGCGGAGCGAGGGTGACGTTTGTGCCGCTCGTGTTCGCCGCCGTACAGACGTTCGTCGCGGCCGGCGTCACGGTGGTGTCGAGGACCAGGCACGGCGACCAGCTGACGAGCATGCGGTTCGTGCCGTCGTAGAGCGGGTAGGCGGAGGCGAAGCGACCACCCAGCGAGGGCTTGTCCGGATCGGTCGTGACGCCGAGCAGCGTCGCGCTCGCCTGCCCGGGACCGCTGGCGCCGGCATTGGCCAGCGTCGGCTGGTGGATCTCGACATAATTGTCGGCATCGATCAGCAGCGTGTCGCCACCGAGTTGCGTACCCTTTAGCGGCCGGTCAATGGCGAGTACCTTGCCGTCGTCGCGCTGGCGCGCGCCGAGGAACTGGATGACGGTTTTGTTCGTACCGGCGAGGTTGGCGCCGGTCGCATGGCTGTTCGCGCCATACAGCAGTTCGAGGCCCGTGCCGTCCGGGTTGCAACGATAAAGGCTGATCGTGGTGGTGCCACCCACGATGTTCCAGCGGGAGAATACGACCTGGCCGTTATTCATCACCGATGGCGCAAAGTCATGGTTCGTGTTGAAGGTAATCTGGTGAATTCCCGTGCCATCGCCGTTCATGACGTGCAGCAGGAAGATCGGCGAGCTGCGATCGTCGGTCTGCGCCGCGTACTGCGGCCGTCCCTCCGCGAGAAGGATGGACTGCGTCGCCACCTGCCGCGTCGAGGAGAACACGATCCGGCCGTCGGGCAGGTAACGCGGGCTGATGTCGTGACCGGACTGGATCGAGTCGTTGGTCAGCTGCGTGACGGTCCTGGCGAGCACGTCATAGACGTAGAGGTGCCAGTTCGGCTGTTTCGGGTCGTCGTTCTTGAGCTTCGGGTCGAGGGGGAGGCGCAGTGCGAACACGACTTTCGTGCCGTCGGGCGAGACATCCGGATCGCGCACGTCGCCCATGCCGCCGGTGATCGGCTGTGTCAGGTTGATCTCGATGCCCGCCGCGCTCGCCTGCGTACGCAGGAACAGGTCGCCGCCGGTCGTCGAGGTGATCAGGTCGGTTACCTCGATGTCCTGCGTCGGGAACGGCCGGCGTACGTAGACCATCGGGTAGTTCGTCGTCACCGGGATCAGCGACTCGCCGCCGGCGACTCCGGGAGCGTGGCCGCTGGAGGCACTGCTGCACCCGGTGACCACCAGCAGCGGCGTGACAATAACCGCGAGGAGTGTGACCCATGCAATGTTCGCGAAGGCGGGCAGGCGGGTCGTTGAAATGGCCATGGCGTGTGTCCGATTGCGCAGATGACGTATTTAGCCATCATCCCGCGCGGTTTGCTGGGAATCTGTTAAGCCACTCACGGTACGCACCGCAAACTTGAGCTCAACTACCGGTATGCGGGGCAGAGGATATAGGCAGCACACCTGCGGCCGAATTGTCGCGAAAAACCGACGTCGGCTCTTTGAGACAGCTGCGAAATGCTTGAAGCGCTTCGTATATTGCACTACGTCGAAAATTTCAGAGGAACGGCAAATGCATCAGGGAGTCACGGGAGCTGCACGCAGCTTGACGCGGATCGCGCTCGGCGCAGGCGCACTCTGCCTGTGCAGCGCGCTCGCAAGCGCCGCCGGCATCACGAGCGACCAGGCCTTGCGCATCTACAACCGCGTTGCCGGGGTGCCGGCTCCCGCGGCCGCACTGAGCCAGATGACGGCAGCGGGTGACCCGGTCAGCGCCGCGCTCATCGCCACCAACGATCCGTCGTTCTACAACAACACCGTCCGCAACCTCGCCGCGCCGTGGACCAACCGCGCGCAGTCGGTGTTCGTGCCGCTCAACGACTACACGGCGACCGTCGTCGGCATGGTCCGCGACAACGTGCCGTTCAATACGCTGCTCAGCGCCGACCTCGTCTACGTTGCCAACCCGAGTCTCGGCACACCGGCCTATTCGATCGCCAACAACGACATGTACCAGACGATGGACGACAATGGCACCGACCTGAGTCAGGCGCTGGTCCCCGCCAAGCAATCCGCGGTCAGCGGACTGCCGGTTTCGGCCGTGGCCGGTGTCATCACGACGCGCGGCGCGGCTTCTGCGTTCTTCATCAACGGCACCAACCGCGCGATGTTCCGCTTCACGATGATGAACCACCTGTGCAGCGACCTGCAGACGATCATGGATACGACGCGGCCGCCCGACCGCATCCGCCAGGACGTCACGCGCAGTCCGGGCGGCGACAGCAGCCTGTTCCTGAACAACTGTATCGGCTGTCATAGCGGCATGGATCCGATGGCGCAGGCCTTTGCGTTCTACAACTTCGACCCCGTGGCACTGCAGATCGTCTACACGGCAGGCCAGGTCCAGGCGAAGTACCATATCAACAACACGAATTTCCCGCAGGGCTTCTCCACGCCCGATGACAGCTGGAACAACCGCTGGCGCGCCGGGCCGAATGCGGTACTCGGCTGGAGCGCGGCGCTGCCCGGCGCCGGCAACGGCGCGCAGTCGCTCGGCACCGAACTGGAGAACAGCGCGGCGTTCAACAACTGCCAGGTCACGCGGGTGTTCGCGTACGTCTGCCTGCGCCAGCCGAGCACGACCGCCGACAACACCCAGGTCACCTCGATGATCGCCTCATTCCAGGCACACAACTACTCGCTGCGCCAGGTGTTCGCCGAGTCAGCCGCTTACTGCATGGGGAACTGAGCATGACGACCCTGTCCTTCATCCGTTCCGCAACCCTGGCGCTCGTCGGCGCCGCCTTCCTCAGTGCCTGCGGCGGCGGCGGCGCGCCGACCACCACGACGCCGCAGTCGGCCCCGACCAGCTCCGCGAATTCCTATACCGGCCCGCCGGCGGCGACGCCTGACGTGACGGCTTTCCAGCTCAATTTCTGGAACAACGTGCGCAGCCAGAACCGCTGCGGTCAATGCCACAACGCGACGACCCCGGCGCAGATGCCGAACTTCGCGCGCAGCGACAACGTGAACCTTGCCTATGCGCAGGCGAACACCGTCGTGAACCTGGGCCAGCCGTCGACATCGATCATCGTCACGAAGGTCGCCGGCGGCCACAACTGCTGGCTCGCGGATCCGAATGCCTGCGGCCAGATCCTGACCACCTGGATCAGCAACTGGGCCAATGCGTCCAGCGATGGCGGCAAGGGCACGGTCGTGCAGCTGAACCCCCAGCCGGGTGAGTCGGTAAGCCAGAGCCTGAACTTTCCAGCCTCGCCCGCGGATTTCGGTTCGACCGTATACCCGCTGCTGACGCAGTACTGTTCGCGTTGCCACTCGCCGAACGCCGCGGTACCGCAGTCGCCGTATTTCGCTTCCCCGGTGCTGGCGCAGGCCTACCCGGCAGCGATCCCGAAGATGAACCTGAACACCCCGAACCTGTCGCGATTCTACGAGCGGCTGGCGAACGAGAGCCACAACTGCTGGAGCAACTGTGCGGCCAATGCCGCGACGATGCTGACCGCGATCCAGACGTTTGCCGGCATGCTGACGCCGTCCAGCATCGATCCGAGTCTGATCGTCAGCAAGGCGCTGTCGCTGACGCAGGCACAGGTTGCCAGTGGCGCCAGCCGCTTCGATGCGAACGTCATTGCCAAGTATGAGTTCCAGACCGGCAGCGGCTACGTCGCCTACGACACCAGCGGCGTCGATCCGGAAGCCGACCTTACGCTGACGGGCAGTGTCCTGTGGGCCGGCGGCTGGGGCATCAACGTCGGTGCCGGCGGCAAGGCACAGGTCATGACCGGCGCCAACTCCAAGTTCTACAGCATGATCCAGAGTACCGGCGAATTCACGATCGAGGCCTGGGTCGCGCCGGCGCTGGTCGCCGCGAACAACTCCTACATCGTCAGTTTCTCCGGCAGCGACGCCTCGCGTGACTTCACGCTGGGCCAGACGAACCAGCAGTACGACTTCATGCTGCGCAGCACCAGCGCCACCGGCCTCAACGGCATGCCGCAGCTGCAGACTCCGGTCGGTGCGATGGTACTGCAGGCGAGCCTGCAGCACGTCGTGCTGACCTACGACGCCGTCAAGGGTCGGCAGATATACGTCAACGGCGTCAACACCGGCGTGACGGACCCGCAGGCGGGTGGTGCGCTGTCGAACTGGGACAGCACGTTCGCGCTGGTGCTCGGCAACGAGGTGTCCGGCGACCGCTCCTGGCAGGGCCTGATCAAGTTCGTCGCGATTCACAACCGTGCGCTGACCGCGACGCAGATCGTGCAGAACTACAATGCGGGCGTCGGCGAACGCTATTACATGCTGTTCAACGTCGAGAGCGTCACCAGCATCCCGCAGTCCTACGTGATGTTCACGGTCAGCCAGTACGACAGCTCTAGCTACCTGTTCAACCAGCCGACGTTCATTTCGCTGGACTCCACCGTCACGCCGAACAACGTCGCCGTCCAGGGCATCCGGATCGGCGTCAATGGCACGATCCCGAACGTGGGCCAGGCGTACATTCCGCTCAGCACGACCGTCACCGGGGCCAACTACACGCCGCAGGGCGAGGTACTGTCCAATATCGGCACCGTGATCCCGCTGCAGAACGGACCGCTGAGCGACCAGTTCTTCCTGACCTTCGATGTCCTCGGCAGCGCCCAGCACGTCGTCGTCGAGCCGGCGCCGGCCGCGCCGCCGCCGCCCGCGCCGCTCGCGCCGGTCGCGGATATCGGCGTGCGCACCTTCGCCGATGTCAATTCGACGCTGTCGGAGCTGACGGGAGTGCCGACCACGAACGCTGCCGTCAATGCAACCTACCTGGCGGTCCAGCAGCAGCTGCCGTCCACCTCGACGCTGGAGAGCTTCCTGGCATCGAATCAGGTCGGTATCGCGCAGCTGGCAATCCAGTACTGCACGACGATGATCAACACCCCGTCGCTGGCAGCCAAGGTGTTCCCCGGCATTACCTTGGGGTCGTCGCAGTTTTCGACGCAATCCGGAGTCAACGCCGTGTCGAGCGGCATCGCCGCGATGGTGCTCGGCAACGGTCAGTTCCACAGTCAGCCGGCCACCACCACGGTCACCAACGAGCTGAATAACCTGATCGGTGTGCTGTGCGGCGGCAGCTCGCCTTGCACGAATTCGCAGCGCGTCCAGGCGGTCACTGCCGCCGCGTGCGCTGCAGCCCTGGGTAGCGCCGACATGGAGATCAAATGATGCGTAAACTTCCGAAAGCACTCGGTCTGCGCGACCCGCTGCGCCACCCTGATCATCCGCTGCCGCGCACACGGCGCGAATTCATCGCCCAGGGCTTTCTCGCGGGCACCGCGACTGTGCTCGCGCCGGCAATGTTCAGCCTGTTCCCGCGGCAGGCCCATGCGACGCTCGCCACCGACATTCAGGCCGCCGTCACCGCCTGTGGCATCACGACCGGCGCAGGCCTCGTACCGTTCATCTGTTTCGACCTGACCGGCGGCGGCAACATTGCCGGCTCGAACGTGCTGGTCGGCGGCCCGAATGGCCAGCTCGACTTCCTGAGCGTTGCCGGCTACAACAAGCTGGGACTCCCCGGTACGATGGTGCCGAATCCCAGCACGACGGGTAACTTCATCGACAGTACCTTCGGGCTGCGTTTCCATTCCGACAGCGCGCATCTGCGGGGCATGAAGGCACGTACCGGCGCCGCGGCTATGGCAAACACGACGGGCACGGTGATCCCGGCGGTTTCGCAGAACGACACGAACACGAACCCGCACAACCCGATGTACGGCATCTGGCAGGTTGGCGCCCGCGGCGCTCTCCTTGACCTGATCGGCACCAACAGTTCGGTATCGGGAGGCAACTCGATGGCGCCGGCCTCGATGGTCAATCCGGCGGCGCAGCCGACCAAGGTGTCGAGCTCGGCGGATGTCGTTGGCCTCGTGAACACCGGGCAGCTCAGCACGCTGCTGCCGAACCCGTCCGACGTCACCAATGTCATGGAGTCGATGAAGCGGATCAGCGACGCGAAGTACGGCGTGGTCACCGCCTACGCGGATCCGACTGCGGACGCGGCGGCAAAGCAGGTGCCGGCCTGCAGCTACACCAAGGCCTCCTACCTGATCGACAAGTACAGCAGCCCTGCAGCCATCAACCCGGACCTCGATCCGGATGTTGTCGGCCCGAGCGGCATTTTCAACGCGACCGAATACGCCTCGAACAACGACTTCCAGGCCACCGCCGCGGTCATGAAAACGGTCATCGACGGCGATGCCGCGGCCGGCACGATCCAGATGGGCGGGTTCGATTACCACACCGGGGATCGCTCGACCGGTGAGGCACGTGATTTCAACCTCGGCAACTGCATCGGGGCCTGCCTCGAATATGCCGCGCGCAAGGGCAAGCCGGTCATGATCTACGTGTTCAGCGACGGCTCGCTGGCCAGCAGCGGCATGATCGACAACTCGGTGGGTGGACGTGGCAAGGGCGTATGGACCGCGGACAATTCCAACGTTGCCTCGACCTACTTCCTGGTCTTCAACCCGGCGGGCAAGCCGGTCGCGGCGCAGTCGAATCCCGAGATGAGCCTGCAGCTCGGGTACTTCGATCCGGACGGCTCGATCAACATCAACGGCAGCCCGGCGGCCAACAGCGTCTTCAACCTCGTCCAGACGGTGGTTCTGAACTACATGGCGTTGCACAACGCGAATGCGGCTGCGAACTTCCCGAACCTGTACCCGGCGCCGAACCTCAACAATACCCTGGGCTCCGGGTCCGCCCTCGATGCGCTGATCGCCTGGCAGCCGCTCGCCGGGCTGGTGAACGGCAAGATCGTCGGCTGAGGCCCTGCGGCGCGTTGACACTGCGCGCCGCAGTGTGCGATTTTGCATAATCTGGGCGACCGCGGAGTACCCCCCATAGTGACGGATTCATTCCCGCGCGGCAGCCGCGGCGCGACATGGATGGGCCTGCCTCTGGTCGCAATGCTGGTCCTGTCGGCGCCGCCGGCCCGTTCTGCGGCCCCGCCGACGGCTCTCGTGGGCCGCGAGGCGCCGGATTTCACGCTGAAGAGCACCACCGGCCAGAACCTGCGCCTGTCCGAGTACCGCGGCCAGGTCGTGCTGCTGAACTTCTGGGCGCGCTGGGCAGGGGACTCGCGGCGCGAGCTGCCGGCGCTCGATCGCATCAACGAGACCTATGCGCGCGCCGGCCTCGTCGTGCTCGGCGTGTCGATCGAGCCTGATCAGCGTCGCGCCGGCGAGTATGCCGCGTCGCTGCATGTCTCCTACCCGGTGCTGATCGCCGGGGACGACACACTCGGGCGCGACTATGCGATCGACAGGATGCCGATGACGATCCTGATCGATCGGGCCGGGATCGTGCGCTACGTCCACGTCGGCTTCGACAACACCGACGAGAATATGTATCTCGAACAGATCCGCGCGCTGTTGCGCGATTAACCGACAGGTTGCCTATGAAGCTGCACACATCCACGATCGCGAACCTGCTGTCCGGCGGCATCCTCGCCTGCCTGCTGTCCGGCGCCGCACTCGCGCAGACCCCCGCCGCGGATGCCGCCAGCGCCCCGGCGCCGGCCGCCGCGCCGGCCGCCGCGGCCGATGACACCCGTACCCTGGACCAGGAGGTGCAGGGATTGAAGAAGGACGTCATCGATTTGAACAAGGACCTGTTCGTGCTGGAGGAGGAACTGCTGTTTCCGGCCAACACCCAGGTCGCCGTGTTCCTGTCGATGGATGTCGGCACGTTCTTTACCCTCGATTCGGTCACGATCCGCATCGACAACAAGGAAGTCACGAATTACCTCTACACCGCGCGCGAAGCCCAGGCGCTGCTCAAAGGCGGCGTGCACCGGGTCTATCTCGGCAACCAGAAGGTCGGCAAACACGAACTCGTCGCCTTCTTCACCGGCAAGGGCCCGGATGAGCGCGATTACCGGCGCGGGGCGACGCTGAGCTTCGAGAAGGGCGTTGGCGCCAAGTACCTGGAGCTGAAGATTTCCGACCGCGTCGCAAAGCACCAGCCTGAGTTCGTCGTCAAAGACTGGGAATGAGGCGTGCGACGACCGGCTGACAAGCTCTGCGGCGGATGGCTGGCGATGGCGGCGTGCCTTGTCGCGTTCGCGGCGCCGGCCGTGCAGGCGTCGGCGCCTAAGGCGAATCCGGAGGCACTTGCAGCCCACGTCGTCGAGGACCTGCACTACGGCGACGTCCTCTTCTATTACTACCAGGACGATTACTTCGCCGCGATCACGCGGCTGCTCGCGGCGCAGGAACTGCATCGCGTCCCGCACACCGAGGGCGAGGCGGAGCTGCTGCTCGGCGGCCTCTACCTCTCGCTCGGCGAACACGTCGAGGCGGGACGCATTTTCGATGCGCTGCTGGCCGGCAGCGCGCCGGAGCCGGTGCGCAACCGTGCGTGGTATTACCTCGGCAAGCTCTGGTACCAGCGCGGCTACCTCGCCGAGTCCGAGGCAGCGCTGCGCCGCCTCAGCGGCAATGTCGATCCGCGCATCGATGCGCAGCGCTACATGCTGCTGTCCCAGGTGATGCTGCGCCAGGAGCGCTATGACGACGCGATCGCGGCGCTGCGGGCATGGAAGGGCGCACCGGACTGGACCGCGTTTGCGCAGTTCAACCTGGGGGTAGCGCTGGTGCGCAAGGACCGCCTCACGGATGCGCAGCCGTTCCTCAATACCGTCGGGACGCTGAACACGCGCAGCGAGGAGTTGCTGGCGCTGAAGGACAGGGCGAACCTCGCGCTCGGCTTCGCCCTGCTGCAGGGGCAGCATGCGGCGGAAGCGAAGCCGATCCTCGAGCGCGTGCGCCTGCAGGGGCCGTATTCGGACAAGGCCCTGCTTGGCGTAGGCTGGGCCGATGCGATCCAGGGGCAGTACCGGCGCGCGCTGGTGCCGTGGATGGAGCTGCGCAAGCGCAACCTTCTGGATGCCGCGGTGCAGGAGTCCTATCTTGCCGTGCCGTACGCGTTCGGCAAGCTCGAGGCCAACGGCCAGGCGGCCGAGTACTACACGTCCGCGATCGATTCGTTCGATGCCGAGATGCGGCGCATCGATGCCTCGATCGCCGCGATCCGCGAGGGCAAGCTCCTCGACCGGCTCCTCGATGCCGATGCGCAGAAGAAGGTCACCTGGGACTGGCAGCTGAAGAAGCTCCCCGATGCGCCCGAGTCGCGCTACCTGTATGTGCTGCTCGCGTCGAACGAGTTCCAGGAGGGGCTGAAGAATTACCGCGAGCTCAACTACATGAGCCGCAACCTGTCTGACTGGCATGAAAGCGTCACGGCCTTCGACCAGATCCTCGATACCAAGGAACGCGCCTATCAGCAGCGGCTGCCGAAGGCCGATGCGGTCATCGCAGCCACGGACCTCGCCGCACTGACTGCGAAGCGGGTGGAGTTCGAGTCGCGCCTGAACGAGATCGAGCAGACCCACGACGTTGCTGCGCTCGGCACCCCGGAGGAGCAGGCGACCTGGGCGCAGCTGCAGAAAATGGATGAATATCTCGCGGCGCATCCGGGGGACGAGGTGTCGCCCGAGATGCGCGATAAGTTCCGGCTCATGAAGGGCGTCATGTACTGGCGCCTGTCGGACAGCTTCAAGGCGCGGCTGTGGAACGAGCGGCGCGCGGTGCGCGAGCTCGCCGGTTCCTTGCAACAGACGCAGCAGCGTGCGCTCGCGGTGCGCCAGGCCCGCCAGAGCATCCCGCTGGACAGCGGCGCGCAGGCGGCGCGCGTTGCCGCCGTTGCCGAGCGCATGGACCGGTTGCAGGCGCGCCTCGCGGCGGTGGCGACGCGCCAGAACCGCTACCTGCAGACGCTCGCGATCGAAGAGCTGCAGGCGCAGAAGGAACGCATCGCGACCTACCAGATCCAGGCGCGCTATGCGCTCGCCTCGATCTACGACCGCGCGGTTGACCGCCAGGACAAGTCCGGGAAACCGCCATGAAGCCGCGCCGCATCGCAGTCTCCTGCCTTGCCATGGCGGGCTTAGGGGTAGCGGGGCTCGCGCAGGCGGGCAACCCGCCGCCGCCGGCGACCATCAAGGACCTCGAAGGCAAGCAGGTCGACGTGCGCAACGATCCGCCGCGCGATGTCGACGCGGCGAAGACCATGGACAGTTACCGGCGCTTCCTCGACCTCAACGCCGGCGACCCGGACCTGCGTGCCGAGGCGCTGCGCCGCCTCGGCGACCTGAACCTGGAGAGCAGCGAGTCGGCCCGCATTGAGGCCGAACTCGAGACCAACGAGACGCTGCGTGCGAACGAGGCCATCACGCTGTACACGGCGCTGCTGAAGGCCTATCCGAAGTACGAGCGCAACGATGCCGTGCTGTACCAGCTGGCGCGCGCGTACGACACCAACGTGCAGCCCGAAAAGGCGCTCGCGACGCTCGACCGGCTGGTCGCTGCGTACCCCGCGAGTCACTACCTCGACGAGGCGCAGTTCCGCCGCGGCGAGCTGCTGTTCTCGGCGAAGCAGTACCCGGCCGCACAGTCCGCGTACGAGGCCGTGATTCATATCGGCAACGGTTCACCGTTCTACGTGCAGAGCCTGTACAAGCATGGCTGGTCGCTGTTCAAGCAGGGTGAGAACGAGCGCAGCCTCGAATCCTTTGCCGGCGTGCTCGACTCGCTGCTGGTCTCGAAGCGTGACCCGAAGGCCCTGGTCGAGGTGGAATCCCTGAGCCGCCCGAGCCAGGAAGATATCGAGGACACGCTGCGTGTCATGTCGATCACGTTCTCCTATGCCGACGGGGCGAAGACGCTGGATGCGTTCCTGGCGGGGCGCCCGCCCAGGCCCTATGCGTACGTGTTGTATTCGCGCCTCGGCGACCTCTACACCGAGAAGCAACGCTACACAGACGCCGCGGACAGCTACCGCGCCTTCGTCCAGCAGGACCGCTATCACGAGAAGGCGCCGCTCCTGCAGATGCAGGCGATCGAGGCCTACGGGCGTGGCGGCTTTCCGGACCTCGTGCTGCAGGGCAAGCAGGAGTTCGTCGAGGATTACGCGTTCGGCACGCCGTACTGGCAGGGCCGGGACCCGGCGCACGAGACCAAGGTCGTCGCCGAACTGAAGGCCAACCTGCATGATCTGGCCACGCATTATCATGCCGTGGCACAGCGCACCAAGGCGGTTGGCGACTACCAGGACGCGGCGAAGTGGTACCGCAGCACGCTGACCGCGTTTCCGCACGACCCGGACGCGGCCGTCACGAACTACCTGCTCGCCGATACGCTGTTCGAGAGCCACCAGTACCTGCTTGCTGCGAAGGAATACGAACAGACTGCGTACGGCTATGAGCCGCACCCGAAGGCCGCTGATGCCGGCTATGCCGCGATCGTCGCCTATGGCAAGTACGAGGAAGGCGCAGACCCCGCGGCGCGTGTCGGGGTCCATGCACAGAGCGTAGACAGCTCGCTGAAGTTCGCCGCCACGTTCCCGGGCCATCCCGAGAGCGCCAATGTACTGATGCGCGCGGCCAAGGACCTGTATGCCGCCAAAGACTATCCGCGTGCGCTTGCCGCTGCGCGCAGCCTGTTGGCGATGCAGCCTCCCGTCGACCTGACCAAGCAGCGGGTGGCGTGGACCGTCATTGCGAACTCGGACTTCGAACAGGGCGAGTATGCACCTGCCGAAGAGGCCTATGGCAGGGCCAAGGCGCTGATGCCGGAGGGCGACCCTGAGCGGGCCGCGATCGTCGAACGCCTGGCCGCTTCGATCTACAAGCAGGGCGAACAGAAGAATGCTGCCGGCGACAGCGCCGCGGCCGTCGATGATTTCCTGCGTGTGGCACAGCTTGCGCCCACGTCGAAGATCCGTGCCAACGCCGATTTCGATGCCGCGGCATTGCTGATCGGCGCAAAGGAATGGGATCGCGCCGTCGTCGTCCTCGAGGGCTTCCGCGCGAACTTCCCCAAATCCGAACTGCAGCCGGACGTCACGCGCAAGCTGGCGGTGGCCTACAGTGAGGCGCACCGTCCGGCGCTTGCCGCGGCCGAGTTCGAGAAGATCTCCGAGTCCCCGGGCGAGACCCCGGAGGTGCAGCGCGAGGCCACCGAACGCGCGGCGGCGCTGTACGAGGAGGCGGGCAACACGGCGAAGGCGCGTACCAGTCTGGAGGCCTTCGTGCGCCGCTACCCGCAGCCGCTGGATCCTGCGATGGAGGCACGCAACAAGCTTGCGCAGATGGCGTCGAAGGCCGGCGACGGGGCCGCGGAGGCACACTGGCTGCACGAGATCATCGCGGCCGACCGCGGTGCGGGCGCCCTGCGCACCGACCGCAGCCGGTTGCTCGCGGGCTCCGCCACTTTAAGCCTCGCGGTTCCGGCGCGCGACGAATTCCGGCGCATCAAGCTGGTCGCGCCGCTGAAGAAATCCCTGGTCGCCAAGCGCGCCGCGCTCGAGGCCGCCCTCAAGGGCTATTCGGATGCGGCCGACTACCAGATCGCCGCGGTAACGACGGCCGCGACGTTCGAGAGTGCGGAGCTGTACCGCCAGCTCGGCAAGGACCTGATGGAGTCGCAGCGGCCGAAGGGTCTGTCGGGCGACGAACTCGAACAGTACAACGTGCTGCTCGAGGAACAGGCCTTCCCGTTCGAGGAGAAGGCGATCAGGCTGCATGAGGTGAACGCGGCGCGCACGACCGACGGCATCTACGACGAGTGGGTGCAGAAGAGTTTTGCCGCGCTCGCTGCGCTCAATCCCGGCCGCTACGGCCGCACGGAGATCGAATCGCTGCCGGCGGATGCGCCGCTGTCCGGTGCCGCGGCTGCGGCAACCCCGGAAGCGCTCGCCGCGAACGCCAGCGGCATCGCCGCGCGCCAGGCTGGCCGGTTCGGCGAGGCGGACGCGGCCTACCGCAAGGCGATCGAGGCCGATCCGAACTTCGCCCCGGCACACCTGAACCTCGGCATTCTCTGCGACCTGTATCGCGGCGATCCGCAGGAAGCCCTGCTGCAATACCAGCAGTACGTCGTGCTCGCCGGGGAGAACAAGCGCGTCAATGGCTGGATCGTCGAACTGCGCAAGCGGCTCGGCGTCAGCGCGCCCGCGCCCGCTGCCGCCGATGCACCGCCGCCGCCCCCAGCACCCACGACTGGAGCTGCATCCGCGCCAGCGGCGGCGCCCGAGGAGGCCCGATGAAGACCCGTTCCACACCCTGTCTGGTGACTGCCCTGATGCTCTGCGCAGGCATGGCAACGCTCGCGTTTGCCGACAACCCCCCGGTTGTTGCACCGCAAAAGAAAACCGCCCAGAGCGAGGCGGGAGAGCCGCGCGCCGCGACGAAACCGGCCGACAAGGCGGCCGACGCCCGCACCGACCGTGTCGACCTCGATACGACGACGGTCACCGGCAACCGCGAGCTGCCGAAGGTCATGTACGTCGTACCGTGGAAAAAGGCCGATATCGGCGATTTCGTCGGCAAGCCGATGAACAGCCTGCTGGACGAGGTCCTCGCGCCGATCGACCGGGACGTGTTCCGTCGTGAGGTCAGTTATTACCAGGCCCTGCAGCCCCAGGCCGGGCAGAATTCCGCACCGCCGTCGCCTCAGGGTGAGAAGTAAGTCTCAGGGCGGTTTTTACAGAACGTGATTGAATTGTCGTAGTGTCTTACCCAGGAGCGCGCAGATGAATTTCCTCAATTCGGTGATCAATTTCTTCAAGGACGGCGGGTTCTTCCTGTACCCGCTGGCGTTGATCTTCGTCGTCGGTGTATCGATCGCGATCGAGCGGTTCGTGTATCTGACGCGCGAGACGGCGCGCAACCGCAGCCTGTGGAATACGCTGGTCGCCCCGCTGGGTGCCGGCAACTTCAAGCAGGTCGCAGCCCTGACGCAGAACTCGAGTGCGTCGATCGCGACGATCCTGAACTACGGGCTCGCGCGCATCGCCAGCGCGCGGCGCCGCGACGACGTCGAGAAGGCGATGGATGAGAGTCTCCTCGAGGTCATCCCGCGCATCGAGAAGCGCACGCATTACCTGTCGTCGCTGGCGAACGTCGGGCTGCTGATCGGCCTGCTCGGCACGATCACCGGTCTGATCGGCGCCTTCAGTGCGGTGGCCTCGGCGAACCCGGCGGAGAAGGCAAGCCTGCTGTCGCTCGCGATCTCGGTCGCGATGAACAACACGGCGTCGGGACTCGGCGTCGCGATCACGCTGCTGCTGGCACACATGTTCCTGGAATCCAAGACCACTTCCCTGATCGACAGTCTGGAGATCGCGTCGCTGAAGTTCCTGAATGCGATTGTCGAGCGCCCGGCGCAGGATGCTTCGGCCCGCAGCGCCGCCTGACCGGTCATGAAGTCCAAGTCCATCCGGCGCGTCCAGCGTAATCACTCCCGGTATCATTCCGGGCGTGATGACCTGAACATCGTGCCGATGATCGACATGATGGTGATCCTGGTGTTCTTCCTGATCTTCACCGCCGTGTTTTCGAAGACCAACATCCTGCAGCTGAATCTGCCGTCGAACGCGCAGGCCGCGATGCCGGAGCTGCCGAAGGGGCTGAAGCTCGAGATCATCGTGCACCCGGGCGACATCGTCATCAACGATCGCAATTCGGGGCCGCTGAAGCTGCTCGCGAACCTGCCTTCGGGCTACGACCTCGACGGGCTGTCGCTGTTCATGCGCCAGGTCAAGTCGCAGTTCCCGGACATGACCGATGCGAGCGTGCTCCTCGTCCCGGACATCCCCTATGACACGCTGGTCCAGGTCATGGACACCGTGCGGGTCTACCAGCTCCCCGTCCAGCCGTTCTCGAAGGCGGAGCTGTTCCCGGACATCAACATCGGAGATGCGCCGACATGACGCCGTACCGCATCCGCCGCCATCGCAAGCGCCGCCACGGCGGCAGCCACTTCGCGCTGGTGCCGTTCATCGACATGATGACGATCCTCGTGGTGTTCCTGCTCGCGCACACGGCCGAGACCGAGATCCTGCCGAACACCAGGAACATCTCGATCCCGCAGTCCAACGCCGAGGTCAAGCCACATCCGTCGGTCGTCGTCATGGTGACCCGCGACACGCTGTACGTGGATGGCCAGCCGGTCGGCGCGATCGCCGACCTGGTCGCCGCGCCGGGTCCGGTCATCGAGCCGCTGAAAAAGGCTCTGCTGGCGCAGAACGACACCATCCTCGGCGAAGCGCAGAAGACCGACATTTCGAAGCGCGAAGTCACGATCATGGGCGACAAGGGCACGCCCTACAGCGTCCTGAAAAAGATCATGTTCACCTGCAGCGATGCCGACTACGGCAAGGTGTCGCTGGCAGTCGTCGAACGTGAACAGGCGGCGACCTGAGATGGCCGTCGCCAACCCCCCACTGGATTCCCTGAGCGGCCTGCCGGCGCCTTACTACCGGCGCTACGACCTGCCGTGGTCGCCGAGCGAAGAGATGGAGCGGCGCTTCCGCAAGGTGCTGCGCACCCTGATCGGGGTGTTCGTGATCCTCGCCATCACGATCCCACTGCTGCCGAGCCACAGGGTCGCCACGAACACCGATTCGCTGCCCGAGCGCGTCGTGAAGCTGGTCATGGAGCCACCCCCGCCACCCCCGCCGCCGCCGCCGCCGAAACCGGAGGTCAAGCCGGTGGAGAAGCTGCCGCAGGCTCCGGTGGCGCAGCCGAAGCCGGTCGATCCGCGCGTCAAGGCCGCGAAGAGCGGCCTGATGGCCAATATCGACGAACTGGCTGCGCTGCGTGACCAGAACGATCTCGACAAGTTTGCGAAGAACCAGACCAAGACGCCGGACCCGGGCGACGTGACCACGGTGCAACGCTCGATCCTGACCTCGAAGGCGGGCGGTACGAGCGGCGGCATCGCCACCTCGGCCCTGTCCAGTGGTCTGGCGGCCGGTTCCGGCTCGCTGAACGGCATCCGGACGAGCCAGGTCAAGGATGTGGCGCTGGCGGCCGGCAACGGTGCGCAGACCCGCTCCGGCGGCAGCGGCAAGGCTTCCCGCAGTGCGGAAGAGGTGGCGCTGGTATTCGACCGCAACAAGGGCGCAATTTATGCGCTGTACACCCGCGCACTGCGCGACAACCCGGCGATGCAGGGCAAGGTCGTCGTGGAATTGTCGATTGCGCCCAGCGGGGACATTACGTCCGTGCGTATAGTGTCCAGTGAATTGAACGATCCGGAATTCGAGGCCAAGCTGCTGGCGAGGATCCGGTTGTTCAAATTCGAGGCCAAGGATGTCGCGCCGCTGACCACGACCAAACCGATCGAGTTCTTCCCCGCCTGATGAATATCCAGTCCGAAATCGAATTCTTCAGCGAGCTTGGCGTCATCGACAAGGCGCGGCTGCTGCTGGCGGTCGCCTCCGAGATTGCCGAGGAGGCCAAGGTCGGCGCGGCGGGCGGGGAGCTGACGCGCCTGAAATTCACCAACGAGATCAACCAGCGCCTGACGCGGTTCGCGAACCAGGTGATCAGCGAGGACGCCTCGCGTCCCCAGGATGACGTGGTGATGCGCATGCTGCTCGGGAGCCGGCTGGACAAGGAGGCCGAGCGGATCGTGCGCAATGCCTATGCGCGCGTGCTCAACAGCTTCGAGAGTTTCGATACGACGGTGCTGCTCAATACGCGCTAGGCAGCGGCTGGCGCGGATCAGGGCTTCCTGAAGTAGGCCAGGCACCAGCCGTTGACACTGACGAGCTTGCCCGCCATCAGGGTGCAGGGCCGCCAGGCTTCGCCCTCTTGGCCGCCCAGCTGCGCGCAATTGCCGCACTTCTCGCCGGGCTTGTGGTCCGGATAGTCCCTCGGGCTCACGCTGTCCGCGTTCTCGTGGTAGGACAACGCCGTGGCTTCCGCATCTTCCGGCGTCAGGTGGCGTACGGGGCGGTTGGCCGCATCAATCGTCACCGAGGCCACGCTCAGCAGGCCTCCGGCGGCGACCGACAGCCCCTTCAGTGCTTCGCGGCGTGTGACGTTTTTTTTCATGTTCTGTCTCGGCCTCCGTATTTTCGAGAGCGTCGGCGGTTGGTGGCTCAGGTCTCCGGGTCAAGCGCGAGGAGCTGCGTGAACTGCGGACTCGGGACGTAATTGATCTGCGCGTCTCCCACCAGGCGATCGAGTTCGGTCAGATATTCCAGCATCGCGCCGGCCAGATTGCCGATCAGCGCCTGACGTCCCGCCGGAGCCGCGCCTGTGCCCACGGAATCCGCCTGCGACAGCGTTTCCAACGCAGATTCCAGGCGCGTTTTGAGTTCACTCAGATGGCCCTGCGAACGGCAGCTCATGTAATTTCTGATCCCCTGCGACTCTGGTCGCGATCTGCGCGGGTGCGGGTTCGTTGTCGAAATAATAAAAAAAAACTCGTCCCGTGTCGGCGGGGCAACCGTGCAGAAATCGGGTGGGCAACTCCTGCGCCCGGCAGGCGGGGGAAACCCGCCGCCCTCAGGTGGTTTGCGGCCTGCAGTTATTTATTTTTTTCCCATGTGTTGCCCGACACGCTGCTGCCTGCAGCGAGCGTGTCGCGGGATGATCAGGCGGGTCTGGCGGTCGCAGCTGCCGCCTCTTTGCAGATATACCAAATACCCAACCGTGGAACGCTGCCGATGCGCAGCGTGACGGCGTACGCACATGTGAAACGGTTCTACCGCAGCGCTTTTCTGACCCAGACCTGCGTCCCCGACCACAGCGCGTTCTCTGGATCTGGCAGCGCTGCGCCGATGAGCAGGTAAGACAGCATGTCTGCCGCTATCTCATTCGGATGAAACAGTTCGTCGCGAACCGGGAAGCGCTCCACATAGGCCGACAGGCTGTCGAGTTCAGGCGTATCCGCGGGCTGAGAGTGGTCGGCATAATCCCAGGACCTGCCCTGATGCACGATCCGGACAGCCACGACCCTGAAGTCGCCGGGCATCTTCGGATGATCCCCGTGGTCAACGAATACCGCGGGCAGCAGCCAGCGCTGCCCGGCCCCCTGGCCCAGTGAAAACGCCCATTCGGGCACGGGGGCGTCCGGATCCGTGATGCTGAGCGCGCTGATCCAGCGCGGCGGCGATGGCAGGTCCACGTGCTGAAATCCCATGACCGACGTGTAGAGCGGCGCAAACAATGCCGGATGCCGTCGCTGGATGACGTGCGTCTGTTCATGGATCAGCAGCGCCCGGACCGGAGAGGGCGTATCCAAGTTGCCCTTGCCATGGGCACGCACGATCGACGCCAGCACCGGTTCGGACAGCACTATGTTGTCGCCGCGCGTGTGCGGCAGGCCGCCCTCGACGTTCGGCGTGACTTTGATGAATGACCAGGGTGTGCGCGCATAGAGGGGCGCCTGTGCTTCCAGCAGCGGCTGAAGGTGGCCGGTCGCATCGCGCAACGCCGCTTTCTCCTCGTCGGTGAAGTCCTCGGCGGCAGCGCCAAAGGCCGCGGAGACCTGATCGCGAGCGGCAGCGAGGCTTACGTCCTGCAGTGCCAATCCCGTCCGGGCGCGCATTTCCAGCAGCTGCATATGCGAATAGAAGGCGCGCTCATCGGCGCCGGTCAAGGCAGCGCGGGCTTCATCGCGGGCAAGGAAGTGCACATTCGACGCAGTTGCAGCGAGCGTCGCGCTGCACGCGAAACCCGCCACCATGGCGACCGGCATTTTTTGCATGAGAAATGTTTTCCGAACACTGCAGAAACCGTGCGTGGCTGCACGTCGACGTAACCGTCCCTAGCACTCCGGGACGTTGACCGCGAGGCCGCCCTGTGAGGTTTCCTTGTAGATGGTCGACATGTCGATGCCGGTCTGGCGCATCGTCGCGATGACCTGGTCGAGGGAAACCTTGTGCGAGCCGTCGCCGCGCAGCGCGAGGCGCGCCGCATTGATCGCCTTGACCGAGCCCATTGCATTGCGTTCGATGCAGGGGATCTGCACGAGACCGGCCACCGGGTCGCAGGTCAGTCCGAGGTTGTGTTCCATGCCGATCTCGGCGGCATTCTCGATCTGTTCGTTGCTGCCGTGCAGCGCCGACACCAGCCCCGCGGCGGCCATCGAACAGGCGACGCCGACCTCGCCCTGGCAGCCCATCTCGGCACCCGAGATCGACGCGTTCTTCTTGTACAGCATACCGATCGCCGCCGCGGTCAGCAGGAAGCGCAGCACGCCCTCATCGTCGGCGCCGCTCTCGAAGCGCCGGTAGTAATGCAGGACCGCCGGGATGATGCCGGCCGCGCCATTGGTCGGGGCGGTCACGACCTGGCCGCCGGCGGCGTTTTCCTCATTGACGGCGAGTGCGAACGCGTTGACCCAGTCGATCGCGTGCATCGGGCCCTGCGGATCGCCGCTCAGCAGCTGGCGCGACAGCTTGGGCGCGCGGCGGCGCACGCCGAGCACGCCGGGCAGAAGGCCCTGCGCCTCGAAGCCGCGTCGCACGCAGTCCTGCATGACCTGCCAGATGCGAGTGAGGCCGGCGCGCACCTCGGCCTCGCTGCGCCAGCTGCGCTCACGCGCCAGCATCAGTTCATGGATCTCGAGGCCCTGGTCGCGGGCGATCTTCAACAGCTCGTCGGCGGAGGCGAACTCATGCGGTGCGCTGGCGCGTGCGTCGCCGCCATCGGTTGCGGCGCCCGCGCGGATCACGAAGCCGCCGCCGATGCTGTAGTACTCCTCGCGCGCGAGCAGCTCAGCGCCGGCATCGTGAGCGCTGAAGCGCATGCCGTTGGAGTGGCCGGGCAGCACCTGGTCGGTGTGGAAGAGCAGGTTCAGCGGCTCATCGAAGGCGATCTCGTGATCGCCGCCGAGGCGCAGCCGGCCACCGCTACGGATGCGCTGCAGGCTGCCCTCGACGGCACCTGAGTCGATCGTGTCCGGCGCGTGCCCCTCCAGCCCCAGGAGGATCGCCCGGTCGGTGCAGTGTCCGCGCCCGGTCAGGGCGAGCGAGCCGTACAGCTGTGCGGAGACCTCGCCGACGCGCGCCAGCAGGCCACGTTCCCGGAGGAGTCCCACAAAGTCGCGGGCGGCGTTCATCGGGCCCATCGTGTGCGAGCTGGAGGGCCCGATGCCGATCTTGAAAATATCGAAAACGCTCAAATTCATAGGGGTTATCCGCGAACTGCACCGGCGCCGAAACCGGCCCATGATACCTGTGGCGGGGCCGCTTTGGAGCGAACCTTTGGCGCCGCGGGGTGTCAACCGGGTGTGCCGTTCGTGCGTTGTGGTGGTTACCGGGTTCGTTGAGGAGTGTTACGTCCATGAGTCCTGCATCGTTGAGACTTGCCCTGCCGCTGGCTTCCCTGTTGCTGCTCGGGGCCTGCGTCCAGCAGCCGGTGCGCAGCGTCGTCGTCCCGGCACCGCAGAGCGCGCCGCCGCGCATGTACGTCTACCCAGCCAAGGGCCAGACGGAGGACCAGCTGGAGCGGGACCGCTATGAATGCCATACCTGGGCCGTAGGGCAGTCCGGTTTCGACCCGAGCCAGCCGCAGTCCGGTTACCGCACCGTCGTCGCCGCGCCGCCTCCGGGCGCCGGCACAGCGACCGGCGCGATCGGCGGTGCGATCCTCGGCTCGATCCTCGCCGGCCCGCGCGACAGCGGCTTCGGGGCCCTGTTCGGCGCTGCCACCGGTGCGATCGTCGGCTCGACCGTTGATGCCAACAACCAGGCGCAGGTCGCCCAGGCACAACAGCAGATCAACCAGCAGGCGGCAGCCGATCACGGTCGCCAGCAGGCTTACCGGCGTGCCGTCAGTGCCTGTCTCGAGGCGCGCGGCTACACCGTTGGATGATGAGGTAAGGACATCATGGACCGTCAATTCAAGCGCACACGGATACTGGCGGTCGCCCTGACGGCCGCGTTGGGTCTACAGGCGGCGGGCGTGGCGTTCGCCGAGGAACACGGGTTTCACGGTGGCCCGGCCGGGCATGCGGCGCCGCATGACGGGCGCGGCTATGTGCTCGACGGGCGCTACAACCACGGCGGCTATTACCCGGCGTTCGGCGCAGGCTTTCGCGCACTGCCCGACGGTTACCGCCCGTACTACTGGCGTGGCAGCCCGTTCTATTTCTACGGCGGCATCTGGTACGCACCGGGCGGTCCCGGCTTCGTGGTCGTGCGGCCGCCGGTGGGGCTCGTGATCTCGGTCCTGCCGCCGTATTACTCCACGCTGTGGTTTGCAGGCGTGCCGTATTACTACGCCGACAACGTCTATTACACGTCCGGTCCCGGCGGCTACGTCGTTGTCGATCCGCCGCCCAATGCCGACCAGCCGGGTGCGCCGCCACCACCGGCGGCCCCAGGACAGTCGGACCTGATCGTCTATCCGAAGAACGGGCAGACCAGCGAGCAACAGGCAGCGGACGACTACGAGTGCCATACCTGGGCCAGGAACCAGTCGGGATTCGATCCGTCGACGTCGGTCGGCGGTGGGGTTGGCGGAGCGCGCAACAACTACCTGCGTGCGAAGTCGGCGTGCCTGCAGGCACGCGGCTACGAGGTCAAGTAGTCAGCGCAGCCGCTCGGCGTGCGTGTAGAGGTTGCACTGCCGCTCCCGCAGGAACCCGGCGAGCGTCAGGTTCGCAACCTCGGCGAGGTTGACTGCGAGACTGGACGGGGCGCCGATCGCGGCAAGGATGGCGACGCCGGCGCGCAGCGCCTTCTGAACGAGTTCGAAGCTCGCCCGTCCGGACAACAGCACGATCCGGTCGGTCAGCGGCAGCCGCTCCTCGATCAGGGCCCTCCCCACCAGCTTGTCGAAGGCATTGTGGCGGCCGACGTCCTCGGCGATGTCCAGCAAGGTGCCATTCATATCGAACAGTGCAGCCGCGTGAATGCCGCCAGTGTCGCCGAAGCGCGGCTGCGCGGTGCGCATCCGCCCCGGCAGCGACAGCAACAGCGACAGCTCCGTGGTTGCGCTGCCGCCGACCCGGGTCGCCGCGGCGCGCGCGATCGCCGCGTCCAGGCTCGTCGTACCGCAGATCCCGCAGCTCGAGCCGGCCGAGAACCGCCGCGCCGGCGCGTCGAAGTGCATGTCGACTCCCGGATCGAGGCGCACATTGACGACGTTCGGGCGGCGGGTGCTGCTCTCGATCGCGACGATGTCGGAGCGGCGGCTCACCAGCCCTTCACCGTACAGCAGCCCGGCGGCGAGCCATTCATCGTCGCCCGGTGTGCGCATCGTGCCGCCGAAGGAGACCGACTCGCCGCCTAAGGCCGGGTGGTGCAGCTGGAATTCCAGAGGGGCTTCAACGACGACCTGGTCATCGAGGTCCCGCCGTCCGTCGAGCCCTGCGCGCACAATCTGGACAGTCGAGATGCCGCCGGCGGCGGCTGGGGGGGAGGCGGTCGCCATGGGGCAAGTTTTGCTGAAAAACCGTCCGAATGATACCGTTCCGGGTCTGAAAGCCACCCATTCGAGGAGCCAGCCATGTCCAAATCCAGTGATCTGAAGGCGCGCCAGGCGGCCGCCGTACCGACCGGTGTCGGTACCAAGGGAATCTTCGTCGCCAAGGCGGAGAATTCCGAGCTGTGGGATGTGGACGGGCGCCGTTTCATCGATTTCGCCGCCGGTATCGCGGTGGTCAACACCGGGCACCGGCATCCGCGGATCATGCAGGCGGTGGCGAAACAGGGCGAGCTGTTTGCGCATACCTGTTTCCACGTCGCGTCCTACGAGTCGTACATCTCGCTTGCCGAGCGGCTCAACCGCCTGAGCCCCGGGGATTTCGCGAAAAAGACGATTTTCCTGAATTCCGGTGCGGAAGCCATTGAAAACGCAATCAAAATTGCCCGCATCCATACCCGGCGCAGCGCCGTCATCGCGTTTGCGGGCGGCTTCCACGGGCGCACGCTGCTGGCGATGGGCCTGACCGGCAAGGTGGCTCCGTACAAGAAGGGCTTCGGGCCGTTCCCGGCCGACATCTTCCATGCGGACTTCCCGAACGCCTATCACGGCGTCTCGACTGTCGATGCCCTCGCGAGCCTCGATCAGCTGTTCCATGCCGACGTCGATCCGAAGGCGGTGGCCGCGATCATCATCGAGCCGGTCCAGGGCGAGGGCGGCTTCAACGTCGCGCCGCATGATTTCCTGCACGCGATCCGCAAGCTCTGCGACGAGCACGGCATCGTCATGATCGCCGATGAGGTGCAGACCGGCGTTGCCCGCACCGGCAAGATGTTCTGTGTCGAGCACGCCGGTGTCGTTCCCGACCTGATCACGGTCGCCAAGGGCCTGGGCGGGGGGTTCCCCCTGTCAGGCGTCATCGGTCGCGCCTCGATCATGGATTCGGCGCATGCCGGCGGACTCGGTGGCACCTATGGCGGCAACCCGATCAGCCTTGCCGCGGCCCATGCGGTGCTGGATGTCATCGAGTCCGAGGGACTGTATGCGCGTGCGGCGAAAGTCGGCGCGACGATGCGGGCGCGGCTCGAGCGCCTCGCCACGGACGTGCCCGCGATCGGCGACGTGCGTGGAGTGGGCGCGATGGTGGCGTTCGAACTGGTCACGGACCGCCAGACCCGTGAGCCGGATGCGAAACTGACCAGCGCGATCGTCGCCGAGGCCGAAAAGCGGGGCCTGATCCTGCTGTCCTGCGGTACTGCAGCGAATGTCGTGCGGCTGCTGTCGCCGCTGACGATTCAGGACAACATCCTCGAGGAAGGCCTGAACATCCTCGCCGAGGCGGTCTACGCGGCGACGGGGCGGAGCAGCGAGACGCGCGCGGTCGCCTGACGTCGCTCCGCCGGCATTGCCGGCCACAAGCCGGGTGCGTCCAGACGGAGCACCCGGCTTTTTTGTGGCCGCGTTATACGCCGGCTATTGCTTGAACGTCGCCGTGATCCCGATCGTGCGCGGGCGGAACGTGAAGTCGTTCTCCTGCGGCCGTACCGGGCCTGCGGGGTTGAACGAGTCGTTCTGCACCAGTGCGTAGTTCGTGACCGTGTGCGAGTCGAACAGATTGTCGACGAAGGCCGAGACCTGCCAGCTGCCGAACTTCAGGCCGCCGCGCAGCGAGACGAAACTCGTTGCCGGCAGGGTGTAGGAGAACGGGTCGTACTGGGCGCTGGCCGGATCCTGCACCGGTGCTTCCCAGGGATTGCGGCTCGAGTATTCCCAGTCGAGGCGCACGAACGCATCGTGGTCTCCGGCCTGGAAGTCCAGCTGCGGCCCGACGGCGACCGTCCACGGGGCGTTGGTGCCCGGGCTGTAGTTGATCGCCGCTTCGCCGGAGATCGCATCGCCTGCGATCGCGAGCCCCGCCTGCGAGTTCTGGGTAAAGCGCGCGCTGGTGTAGCCGACCGAGGCCTCCACCGACAGGCCGCCGCCGATCACCGCATTCGCCTGGAAATCGAAGCCCTTCGCCACCGCCGTCCCGAGGTTGTCGGTGAACTGCAGGCCGCAGTTGCCGGCGACATAGACGTTCTGCTGGATGCCGTTCCACTTGATGTAGTACAGGCTGGAGGCAATCTTCACACGGTCATCGAAATTGTTCTTCGAACCGATCTCGTAGCTTTGCGTCGAGTCCGACTTGTAGGTCGGTGGCGACTGGCCATTCGCAAATCCGTCCTGGATCAGGCCGGGCCCGCAGAAGACCGGCGGCAGCGGCGGGTTGTAGCCGCCCGGACGGAAGCCCTTGGCGTAGGTGAAGTAATACAGGTCATGCGGATCGGCCTGGTAGTTCAGCCCGATCTTCGGCGTGAACGCGCTCTCGTGTTCGGTGCCGCCGGCGCCGGTCGGGCCATAGTCCTCGTAGCCGTTCGCATAATGGTCCAGCGAGAAGCCGAGCTTGGCATAGCGTCCGCCCGCCGTCAGCGAGAACTGATCGGTGAACTTGTAGGTCACCTCGCCGAAACCGGCAACCTGGCGGTCATAGGCCTTGTTGTAGTTGTAGTAGATATCGCAGTTCGGAATCGGCGCGCTCGCCGGCTGCACGGTGCTGCCCGGTGCGCCGGTACAGTTGTAGTAGGAGCCGAAGATGCTGTTGGCGATGTTGGCCGGCGTACTGGTGCCGGGACCATAGGTCGCCTCGAATGCCGGACCGCCGTACAGGGCCGAGAGGAAGTTGCCGATGTTGGGGTCGTTCAGCTGCTCGATCGACAGCTCCTGCGAGAGCGAGCCGAACAAGCCGACCGTCCAGCGCCACTTGCTGTCGTCGTCGTTGGACTGCAGCCGGAACTCCTGCGTCAGTGAGCGCTGCTGGTTGGTGATCGTATTCGGAGTCGAGTAGTTGCTGAAGCCCGCCGGCAGATGGATGCCGCTCGAGCTCAACAGCGGATACCAGGAACAGGGTTGGCTCGTTCCCGGTGGGGATGCGGAGCCGCAACCGAGGGCCGGTGCGCCATCGCCCAGCGCGTTCGGCCAGCCGAGCGCCTGGTAGAACGCAAGGTCGTACACCGTGCCCTGATAGGAGTCGGTCTCGTTGCGATGGTAATAGGAGCTGTTCGAGATGAAGGTCGCCTTCGGCAGGTCGACCTGGATCTTCAGCGCCGGCAGGAAATACGTATCCGGAATCGGGATCAGTTCCGGCGTGGCGTTGTTGAAGCTGCCCGAGCCGGGGTTCGAGTAGGCCGGCCAGTAGGTCGAGAGGTCATGCTGCTGCTTGTTCTGGAACGTGATGCTCGGCGTGATCTTGACGTTGTCGGCCGGCTGGTAGAGGAGCGCGAGCCGCGCCGTGAACGCGCTCGCATGGTTCGCGTTCTTCTCGACCAGTGCGCCGGTCTCGTCGTCGACCCGGTTGATATAGCCGCCGTCCTCACGGCCCCAGATGCTGGCGCGAAAGCCCAGCACGCCGTCGATGATCGGTCCGCCATGCGCGACGCCGGCTTCATAGCTCGGCGCGCCGCCCTTCGTAAACGACACTTCGGTGCGGGCATAGGTAGAATCGGTGGTCACGCTCGGCTGCGCCATGATGTAGCGCACCGTGCCGCCCTCGGAGCCGGCGCCGAACAGCGTGCCCTGCGGGCCGCGCAGCACCTCGACGCGATCGAGGTCGAAGGTCTTCGGCAGCGTGTCGTCCGGGTTGAAGCCGAGCGCGCGCATCTGGATCGGCGTGTCGTCGATGTAGATGCCGGTCGTGCCGGCGCCGCCGGAGGAGGAGATGCCGCGGATCGAGATCGCGTTGGTTCCGGAGGTATCGATCGAGACGCCGGGCGTGAAGCGCACCATCTCGCTGAAGTCGCGGATGCCTTTCTGGTCGAGGGCATCCTGGTTCAACGCGGTGATGCTGATCGGCACCTTGCTGATGCCCTCTTCGCGGCGTGTCGCCGTGACGACGATCTCGTCGAGGCCCCCGCCGGCGGGGGTTGCGTCCGCGGGCTTGTCGGCGCCCATTGCCGCCGTGCTGGCAAGGATCGCGAGACCGGTCGCGGCGCGAAAGGCCCGCGCGTTACGAGACAGCTTAGACATCACCGCACCCCCAACTTTTTATAACGAACGTAATAATTGCTATACGGGAACATAACATCGGCCAAAAACCAATGCAAACCGTCAGGTGCGGGCCACTTTCCTGCGTTTATACGGGAATATAATGCCAGACCGGATGTTGCGTGCAAACCACGCGAGCTGCGCCCGGCTTCAGGGCGACGGCGCGAGACCCAGCGGCTCCGGGTCGTGAAACGCAGGGCGTTCGATCTCAGTGACGGCCGGAACCCCGTTGATCGCGATCGGGTGCAGCAGCACATGGTAGTAATGCTGTGGAACCGACGCCGACAGCAGTGAGCTGCCGTAGAGATTCTCGGCGGCTTTTACATCGAAGCCCATGGCAGCGAGCAGTGTCGCAAAAATCTGTTCGTGGCCCGCCCGGTTCTTCAGGCTGACCGCGGCGGCAGCGGCCTGCCGGGCCAGCACGTCATTGCCGCTCAGTAGCACCAGCGGCACCCGGATCTCGTCCAGCGACGGCACCGCATTGCAGTGAGAGATGCCGATGCCGTCGAACCGGTCACCGTGATCGGAGGTATACAGGACCAGCACATCGGTCATGGGCACCCCGCTCAGCATCGTATCGAGAAAGTCCGCGCTGGAGTAGCGGATCGAGGCGGCATAGTGCTGTTCGTTGGTCCGTGCCTGCGGGAACAGCTCCTGCGGAAAATTGTTCACGTAGGGGAAGTGATCGCCACGCTTGTTCACGTAGATGAACATCCTGCCGGGCTTCAGCAACAGCTCGTGCAGCTGTTCCGCAATCTGATGGTCGGTCTCCATCCCGCGGGATGCGCCGAGGTAGTGATCGATCAGCGCGGCTTCCTTGCCCGTCATCATGTTCTGGTAGGCGCCGTTGTGCTGTCCATCCAGCAGGTAGGTCTCGAAGCCCGCGGCCCGCGCGTACGACCAGATCATCGGCTGACGCCGCGGATCTTCGCCGGACAGCATGGGCTGCGCGCGGAATCCCCAGCGAAGGATCGCGTTGCTCGGCGCTGAACAGTTACCCAGCGACAGTGCCTCACCGAAATCAACGCCGGACCATCGGGACCACCGGGCGCTCAGTTCCGCCGCGTAGCCGCGATAGGTGAGGCTTTCGTCGACCAGCAGGACGATCTTCTGCGCCTGCGGCGGCCGGGCGGCCTTGAGGTCAACCGGGGGTATGTCGGGCGTGGGCCGCAGCGCGAGATCCACCGCGAAAAAGACCAAGTTGCCATCGATGGGTATGCGGGGCTTGAAGGAATGGTACAGCAGCGCACCGCTCAGCCCGTAGACACCCAGAGCTGCGAGGCTGAGCAGGGCGGGTGATCGCAGATCGGCGCGCAGGCCGCGCCTGGCATAGATCACTGTGCCGATGAACGGTGCCAGCAATCCGAGGGCGATGACCACCTGCCTTGCCAGCGTGCCACGGAACTGGCTCATCGCGTCCGGCGCCGACCGGACCTCTGCCAGCAGCCACTCGGCGTTCTCGCGGTCGACGATCGTGAGCTGCAGCAGCTCGATCGCCATGCGGTTGGTCGTGATCACAGTCACCAGAACCAGGATCGCCAACACCATCAGGTAGCGGTTCAGGCCGATCAGCAGCGCACCGAGCGCCACGCCGCTCACGGCATACAGCAGTAACTGGAGGGCGAGGCGATAGCCCGTGTAGCCGATCTGGGTCTGGGCGTATTCGCCCCACAGCGTATCGACGTTGATCAGCGCGTATCCGGCGACCAGCAGGCACGCGAGAATGGCGAGACCCGCCGTCCTGTTATTGCTCATCCGGGCTCCCCACGCGCGAGCCTGTCCTGTACCGCTCACCGCGGTGCGGCAGCTCGACTCTCCCCCTTGCAACGCTCAGTGAGTCATTGCAAGGAGGATCTGGTTTGATTGCTCAGTGGCTCCGATACGTAAACGTCAGGCCGAACGTGCGCGGCCGGAACGTGAAGTCGCGCTCCAGGCGGCTGTAGTAGGTGCCCCCCGGAACGTTCGGTGTGGGATAGGAGTTTTCGTTCGGATTGATCGACCACAGGTAGTTCGTGACCGTGTGCGTGTCGGTCAGGTTGTCAATGAACGCCGCGATCTGCCAGCCGCCCAGTGTGGTGCCGGTGCGGATGGAGGCGAAGTTCGTCGACGACACGGTGTAGTTGTTGGGGTCGTACTGCAGCGTGTTGGCATCCTGGCTGGGGGCCGGCCACTTCGCCTTGCCCTCGTACTCGTCGTCGACGCGGGCGAACCAGTCCAGCGAGGCGATCTGGAACTTGTACTCGAGGCCGAGCGTGAAGGTGAACGGCGCCGTCGGCTGGCCGCTCTGGCCGGTGATTGCATCGCCGGACGAGACCACGGGTCCCGTCTGCGACGTCGCCGACAGCTGCGAGCTCTGCGTGTAGCGCGCCTCGGTGTAACCGGTCGCGATCTCCGCCGTGAAGTTGTCGGTAATCGCGATATCAGCCTGCAGGTCGATGCCTTTCGCGGTTGCCTGTCCGAGGTTGTCGATGAACGAGATCGCGCAGATCGGCGGGATGACGGTCTGCTGGATGTTGTTCCACTTGATGTAGTACAGGCTGCTCGCGAGCTTGATGCGGTTGTCGATGTTGTTCTTCGCGCCGATCTCGTAGCTGTCGACCGTGTCGGAGTTATACGTGGCGGGCGAGGCACTGATGCCGAAATTCGCGAAATCCTGCGCGCAGGCTGCCTGCGGCACCGGGTTGTTCGCGCCGCCCGGGCGGAAGCCCTTGGCGTAGGTGAAGTAATACAGGTTATGCGGGTCGTACTGGTAGTCGAGGCTGACCTTCGGCGTGAACGAGTTTTCCTTCTTGTCGCCGCTGTTGGCCTGGTCGGGCAGGAACAGCTGCGGACCGCCGGTCAGGGTGCTGAACGCAAACTCGGTGCGCGAGAAGCGCGCGCCCAGTGTCAGTTTCCACTGGTCGGTGAAGGAGTAGGTGCCTTCACCGAATATGGCCGTCTGTTTGTCGGTCGACTGCGTCGAGAGGAAATAGGAGTCGTTCGGGTAGCGCGGATCGTAGACGGTCGGCACGTTGTTGCCCAGCGCGTCGGTCGAGTAGAACTCCTGGCCGTACGGGACCCCGGCGACCGCCTCGGTCAGCGCGTTGAGCTGCGGGTCATGGATCTGTTCCAGGTAGCTCTGGTGATTCAGGCTGAAGAACAGGCCCGTGGTCCAGGAGAGCTTCGAGTCCGGGTTGTTGCCCTGCAGGCGGATTTCCTGGGCGAAGTTGTCCTGGCCGTTATTGATCGACGCCGGCGAGGCATAACTGGTGAGGCAGGGCTGGCCGGGTGCGGTGATCGCCTGTTGTGCGCAGGTCGGCAGGTGGATGCCGGTACCGTCGATCAACGGCGGCCCGGTCAACGGCGTGCCGTTCAGGAAGGTCTGGTAAAAGCCGAGGTTGTACTCGGTGCCTTCATAGGCGGTTTCCTCGCGGCGGTTGAAATACGAGGTGCTGGAGATCAGCTTGACCGCCCCCAGGTCACCCTCGATCTTCAGCGAACTGATCCAGTACTGATCCGGGTCATTGCGCTTGGTCGCATCGGCATTGACGTAGTTGTTGTTGCTGGGGT
>Ga0302320_10000792_pt1 | contig 74656 bp, 58 predicted proteins | sample Bog_T0_3_FD_202130 | JGI IMG/M metagenome (GOLD analysis project Ga0302320, IMG submission 202130) | Peat permafrost microbial communities from Stordalen Mire near Abisko, Sweden - Bog_T0_3 | ecosystem: Environmental > Terrestrial > Soil > Wetlands > Peat | place: Sweden: Abisko, Stordalen Mire... | reverse complement strand
CGATCCTGATAGAGCGCCGGCGCCGCCGTGATGGTAGTGCTGGGATGCTCGTCGGCGTGTTGGCGCCATACCAGGGCGCCGGTCAGCGCATCGAGCGCGAAGATATTGCCGGTCAGATCGCCGAAATAGACCAGCGGCTTGGCCGTGTTGTCGCCGCTCCGCCAGGGCGCCACCACCAGTCCGGTGCGCACTTCGGCGCCGGCTTCGAACTGCCACCGGACGCAACCGGACTCGCGATCCAGGGCATAGACGGTGCCGCGATGGCTGCCGACATAAAGGGCGCCGCCGGCCAGCGCCGGGTGCGAGCGCGCCCTCAGCGAATCGGGAAACGCGAAGGCCCATTTCAGGCGCAGATGCGGCGCGCTGGTAGCGTCAAGTCCTGCCACCGCTTGCGGGATTTCCCTGGTGTTGCCGGGAGTCAGCCCCCAGCCGGCAAACACCGGGGGCTGGTTGAAATCGAAGGCGGCGGCCGCCGCCGCACAACGCGGCGGCGGCGGTTGCTGCGCGACATCGGCGAGCTTCTTGCCGCTCAGATATTCGGCCACCTGAATTTTCTCGGCATCCTTCAGCTTGGACGACTGTACCCGCATGGCGCCTTTGGTCAAGGCGTCGTGGATCGAGGTCGGCGACATCATATTGAGGATCACCACCGGCGGCGCGTGGTTGAGCCCATGTTCGTGGCAGGCGGCGCAATGCGCCTTGAACAGCTTAGGGCCGGGATCGTTGGCCGCGGCTTTGGGCGCGAACTCGACGCCGGGCACGCCGGCCACGGCGCCAAACGCCAACAGGGAAAGAGGGGCGGCCAAAAACACGAAAACGGACAGCAGGGTGCGCATTTTTGCGGAACTTTCCTCGAAGGCTTATTTGTACAACAGGGCGACCTCGAGATGGCGGTGCGCCACCCGCCAGACGCCTGACTGATTATCGAGGATGGCGGGAAAGTCGATATCGTCGACCGCCAGCGCATAGCGGCACAAGGCGTTTTCGATCTCGGCGCGAACAGACATATCCATGGTCGCCCTCCTAAACTGCGTTGCTTTCCTGGATCAGGGAAGCCAGCCGTCGTACCAGCTCCGGCTTGTCGATCTTGGTCGCGCTCATCGGCCATTCCTGGAGGAAAAAGACGCGGCGCGGCTGCTTGAAACTGGCCAGTTTGCCGCTGCAGAACGCCTTGATTTCGGCTTCGCTGGCGTGGCTGCCCGGCCGCAGTTCGACGAACGCCACCGGCACTTCGACCAGCCTAGGGTCGGGCATGCCGACCACGGCGCAGCCTTTGACCGCGGGATGCGCGCCGACCACCGATTCGACTTCCAGCGCGCCGACATTTTCGCCGCCGACCTTGAGCACGTCCTTGAGCCGGCCATGGAACATGACCGAGCCGGCTGCGTCCAGGCTGCCGCGGTCGCCGGTGTAAAGCCAGCCGTCCCGCAGGGTGGCGGCGGTCTTGTCAGCCGCTTTGTAATAGCCGCTGCACAGCGTCGGGCCGCGCAGCAGCACTTCGCCAATGTCACCCGCGGCCAGGTCACGGCCATCCCCGCCGACCACCCGTACCGAGACACCGGGCAGCGGCCGGCCGAGCCGATGCAGGCGGTCTGCGGGCGGATCGTCGGGCGCATGGGTACAGGCGGCGCCATTGGTCTCGGTCAAGCCAAAAGTACCGATCTGCACCGCATTGGGGAAGCGTTCCGCCAATTGGGCAGCGATCCAGGCCGGCTGCATGGCGAGATTGCTGACCATCAGGCGGATGCGGGACAGATCGTGATCGGCGAAATCGGGCAGGTGCAAAAGGTCGGTGATCAAGGTCTGGAACAGCACATAGGAAATCGTGGCCTTTTCCTCGGCCATCATTGCCAGACCCGGTCCGGCCTCGAATCGCGCCATCGACAGAAAGCTGCCGCCGACCGACAAAATGGCGATCACCGGCGAAATGCCGCCGATATGAAACATCGGCACCGGCGACCAGATGCGGTCGGCGGCGGTCATGCGATAGCGCTCCGCCATCAGGCGGCCCTGGGTCACCATCGCGGCGTGGCTGAGCAGACAGCCTTTGGGCCGTGAGGTCGATCCCGAGGTATAGAGGATGAGTCCGGTCTGGTCGGGCCGCACCGCGCGCCAGCGTGCATCGACCGCGCTGTCTGCACTTTCCGACAAAGTGTCCGACGCAATCATTCCCGCTACCGCCGGCCCGGCGGCGACCAGCACCGAGCGGAGAGAGGGTGCCGCCGCCAGTGCCAATCGCCTTGGGTCCGCCGCCGATGGCAGGTCGGGGAGTGCCTCGGCCAACCGCTCAGCCGGGTTGACCGGCTGGCCGACCAGATTATTGGTGACCACCACCAGCAGGTCGGCATCGCTGACGATGTCGGCGATCTCCGGGCCGCGATAGCGGCTGTTGATCGGCACCGGCACCGCGCCGGCCAGCATGGCGCCGAACAGAACGCACATGAAGTCGCTGCTGTTCGGCATGAACAGGCCGACATGATCCCCCGGCGCGACACCAAGATCGATCAGGCGCCGTGCCCAACGCCGGGCGCCGCCGACCAGTTCGGCATATGTGACCCGGTCGCCGGGCAAAACGATCGAGTCCGTGCCGGCATGCGCGCGCGCACTGTCGAGAAGCAGGGCGGCACAGGTGCAATCGTCTTGGCTCACCCTACCTCCGCGATGGATCGAAGGGCGCGCGCGGATCCAGCGGACGCCGCGCCGCTTCGGTCAGAATTTGTAGCTCAACTCGGCACCCACGGTGGCCGGCTGCGCCGGGATGGCGATGTTGGTGCCGGTAATGACACCGACCGGGAAGCCCCCCAGCCAATAAGTCCGATCCAAAACATTCTTTCCATAGAGGCTGAACGACGCCTTCGAGCCGAAAATCTCCTGCCAATCATAGCGCAGATTGACGGTGGTATAGCCCGGAAGGATGGTGCCCGGCAAAACGCTGTGGGCAAAATTCGAGAAAGGCACATCGGATGTCGTGTAGCTGTCGGCGCGCAGCGACATCGGCCCCCATTGGTCCGGCGTCGGCAAGTACACCGTGGCGAACAAAGACGTGGTCCAGCGCGGCGTATTGGCAAAATTGGTCAGCACGCCGGTAAAGCCGTTGCCGGACACGTTGGGATCTTTGAAGAAGGCGAAATTGTAGGAACCCGAGCCGCCCAGCCGCAACCAGCTGGTGGCCGACGTCTCGAGCGAGAATTCGCTGCCGCGCACCTCTGCATGCGCGGCATTGACGGTCACCGTGCCGGGATTGCCGTCAACCAGGGTGTAGAGCGTGGTCTGGTAATTCTGGTTGCGCTGGTCATAGCCGGCGATGCTGGCGCGCACCGGCCGGCCGAACAGCGAGCCGGTGAATTTGGCGCCGGCTTCGACGTCCTCGGTGGTTTCCTTCTTGAACAGGTTCTGGTTGCCGGTGGGGTTGCCGTCATTGAAGCCCCCCGAGCGCCAGCTGCCGCGTGTCACCGCATAGACCAGCAATTCCTGTGTCACCTGATCCTGCACGCCGAACTGCCAGCTGGGCGCGGTTTCGAAGGTGTGCTGCTGCAGCGGATAGCCCGGCTGGGTCTGCGCGCCGCCGGCCAATTGATGGATATCGAGATTTTCCCAGGTGTAGCGGACACCGCCGGTGACGCTGAGGCCAGGGATGCCGGTCCAACTCGACATGTCCAAGGTTTCCTGGCTGAACAGCGCCTTGCTATGATCGGCCGTGGCAAAATGATATTGAAAATTATAGCCGCCGAAATCGAGCGGCCATTGATTCACTTCGCCCGAGAAGGCATCGAAAGCGCCTACGATATATTTCAGTGTCTGGTCGCTGGTCTGACCCAGCAGCTGAAGCTCCTCGGACCAATTATCCTGGATATAATGCAGGCCGTCGCAGCAATGGTTGCCGTCGATATCGTCGAGCACGACGAAGGGCGAGGCGGCCAGCTGATCGCCGACCACCGAATCAGCCTCGACATAGCCGGCGATGTTCTTGATCTGCAGATTGGGGGTGATGTCATAGGTGGTGGTGTTTTCCAGCGTCTCGCCATGCGATGAGTGCTTGGCAGTATAATACAGATACTCGTTATAGGGATTTTGCTTGGCCAGCGCGGCGTAAATCGGCTGCAGCCCCCCCGTCAGGTAATAGGAGGTGGCGGAGAGCGCATAGCCGTTGTTGGTCTGTCCCGCTACATAGCTCGAATAGATCTGCGGGTTGCCTTCGGTGCCGCCGGCATTGTTGTATTGATACATGAAGGTGCTGGTCAGTTTGTCGGTGGGCGAGATCTTGGCTGTCACGCGAATCGATTTGTTGTCGACGTCACCCAAGGTGGTGTTGTTGGTGAGGTTCTTGAGATAGCCGGTCTCGGCGTCGTAGTCGCCGGCGACCCTGACATCGAACTTGCCGGGAACCAGGGGAATATTGACCGCCCCCTTGACCGAGCGGGCATCATAGCTGCCGCCGCTGACATCGACGAAGCCGCCATAAGCGTCCTCCGGCTGGGCGGTGCCATAGAGGATAGCGCCACCGGTGTTGTTGCGTCCGAACAGCGTGCCTTGTGGTCCCTTGAGCACCTGGACCGAGGCCATATCGTAAAGATCGAGCGCCGATTCGCCGTGCGGCGACATCGGTACATCGTTGACATAGGGCAAAACGCCGGGTGCCGAGCCGGAATAGGCTTGCAGAGTCTGGCCGCGAATGGCGTAGTCGAATTCATTCGAACTGTTGGTGGTGATCATGGTCAGGCCCGGCACCAGCGACTGCAGTTCGTTTTCCTTGGTGATGGCATGATCGGCCAACGCGGCGCCGTCGAAGGCGGACACCGAAATCGGCACTTTGGATTGCGATTCCGACCGTCGCTGGGCGGTGACGATGACCTCGCCGATGCTGTCGGAAGCGGCGGACACCGGCAAGGCGGTCGCCGTTTGCGCCCGTGCCGCCGGTTCCGCAAACCACGGGACGGCGCAGGCCAAGAGGACCAGCGCGCTCGAGGTGCCGCGCAACCGGATTTTTGTGGCGACCGGGCCGGCATCGGCGCGACTGTGGGAGCGCAGGCTCACTTGGACCATCTTGTTTCCCTTTCATTCCACTGCGACAGTCTTTGCTGTCGGCAGAGTCGATTGCAGGATCGCGGCAAAACGCGCGGCCCGTCAGTTACAGCCAGGGCGAGATTGCGCGCGTTCATTGGTACGCTTAGCGATTCGCCGATCGATCGAAGGTCGCCTGGTTGTTCCTCGCCGCAGGCCCGGTTGGACAGGGCCTTTATCCTTGTTTGCGCAGGGGACTTTAATCAAGTCGCGGGGGTTCGTCACTATAATTTAGTCGGCAACAAAATATATAGTTGCAGGGTTGGTCGTTCCAACAGGGGCAAGGTCGCGGCGGTCGCCGAAGTCTGTGGCGACAACCAGCTGGCGGCGGCAGTGCTTCGGCGGCAGGCTTCTGTCGGCCAACTGTGGCGCAGGGAAGAAAGGGAGGACCGGTTGAGCGGAAAATTCTATGAAGAACTCGAACCTGGCATGGTGTTCACGCATGACGTCCGGCGCACGGTGACCGAGACCGACAATCTGCTGTTCTCGGTGCTGGCGCACAACGATCAGCCGCTGCATCTCGACGAGGAATTCGGCAAGAAAAGCATCTATGGCACGCGGGTGGTCAACAGCTTGTGGACCTTGTCCTTCGTCACCGGGATTTCCGTGCGGGATACCACCCTGGGCACCACCATCGGCAATCTCGGCTATGACGAAATCCGCTTTCCGAGACCGGTCCGCATCGGCGATACCTTGCATGGCGAAACCCATATCGTCGCGAAACGCGAGAGCGGTAAGCACCCGAATGCCGGAATCGTTACCTTCAGACATATCGGCTACAACCAGCAGGACGAGATCGTCGTCACGGCGATCCGCGCAGGGATGATGCTGAAGAAACCGGTCGGCGACCCGTAAGGAATCCGCTGATGCGTCTGGCTTGCAGAACTTGGCTCTCACCCGCCCTGGCTTTGCAATCGCAGATATTTGACGAAGCCCGCGGTTTTTTCGGGAACGTCGGCATCGGTCGCCTGGCCATTGGTGAGATTGCGCTTCAAGGTGCCGAGAATGCCGTCATACCGGTCGACCGGTGTGTAATAGACATAAAGCATCTTGCGATCGGCAATGCGCCAGGCGCCGTCCTCCTTTTCATAGCGGTCCTGATAGCGCAGCGCGGCGATCTGCTGCACCCCATTGCGCCAGACTTCGGCATGCGCCGACACCAACCCGGAGGCCCGATGATCGCCCTCGAGGTCGATGACGATGTCGTGGACGAAATGGTTGGTAGCCCCCAGCTTGGCGAAGCGCCCTTGATAGAGCCGAACCAGTTCATCGCGGCCGGACGCGTTCATCACGCCGTCGCCGGACCAGACTCGGGCATTGCGGGTGAACAGGTCGCCGATCGACTCGAGGTCGCGGTCATCCATGGCGAAGGCATAGCGCGAGATCAGCTTGCGGATCGCCAGATCGGCCTCGACAGCGGCAAGCCGAGCTTCAAGCGCAGCGATTTCATCGGCGTTCGGGTTCATTTTGGTGTCTCCTTGTCAGGAGGGCGGGCGTGGAGCTTGTACCAAGACTGGCACGTCCGGGCCGGGATGGTGCCGGGCAGAACAGGATTGGCGAAGTTCGGGGGAAGGATTGTCTGTATTCTGACCAGCATAGCGCTATCTTTTGTGAACCCGGAACCAAAATTGCACAAATGATTAAGGTGGGCGAGGATGTTCCATGACGGACCCGACCAGTGAGACCCAAAGACGGCTGCGCCGCCTCGAAGATCGCGTCGAAATCGGCGAGCTGATCGCACGCTACGGGCTGGCGATGGACGACCGCGACATGGCGGCGATGCAAGATCTGTTCACCCCCGAAATCGTGATCCGGTCGCTCGATGGTGGCCTGCAAGCCATCGGCCGCGCGGCGGTGATCGCCATGTATGCGCGTCAATTCAAGCTGCTGGGGCCCAGCAATCATTTTTCCCATGACCGCATTATCAGCTTCGACGATGCGGCGCCGGATCGTGCCCAAGGTCTGATCCTGTCGCATGCCGAAATGAGCTGGAAGGGCGCGGCGACCCTGACCGCGATCCGCTATCGCGACACCTATCATCGCCAGGATGGGCACTGGCGATTCGGCGAACGACTGCTGGCCTATATGTACTTTGTCCCGGTCGCCGATTATCTTGACGCCTTCGGTCCCGGCCTGTCCTATCGCAATCGCGCGACCGCCGCACCCCGCGCGGCGGATTGGCCGGAACCGCTGCCGAGCTGGAAGCGGTTCTACGGGATTGAATGAGGGTCGCTCGGCATGACGCATTTTGACCCCGCCTTCACTGTCCGCAGCTTCGTCGGTGCCGGCGGCGTGCGCCTGTCCGGCGCGGTGGGCGGGGTGGAAGGTGCGCCCGTGGTGGTGTTCCTGCATGGCGGCGGGCAAACCAGACGCTCCTGGGAAGGTGCCGCCCGCGCCTTCGCGGCGCGCGGCTATTGCGTCATCAATCTCGACGCGCGCGGCCATGGCGACAGCGAGTGGGCGCCCGACGGTTGCTACAAGGTGGAGGTGCAGGCCGCCGACCTGCGCGCCGTGCTGGCCGACATCACCGCACCGATCGCCTTGGTGGGCGCTTCGATGGGCGGAATCACCGCCCTGCATCTGGTGGGTTCGGGACCGCCGCCGGCGGTGACGGCGCTGGTGATGGTCGATATCGTGCCGCGCATCGAAACGCTTGGCGCAGAGCGCATCAAGTCCTTCATGCGCGCCCACAGGGACGGATTCGCCACGCTCGACGAGGCGGCCCAGGCGGTGGCGGCCTACAGTTCGCATCGGCAGCGGCCCAAGGACAATAGCGGCTTGATGGCCAATCTGCGGCAGCGCGACGATGGGCGGCTCTACTGGCATTGGGACCCGCGCCTGATCGACGGACCCCAATCGATCGAACCGCCGGACTTCAGCGACGATCTGCTGGCGCTGTCGCGACGCATCACGACGCCGGTGATGCTGGTACGCGGCCTGCTGAGCGATGTGGTCAGCGAGCAGGGGATCGCCGAATTCCGGGCAGTGGTGCCGCACTTGGAGGTGTGGGAAGTGCCGCAGGCCGGCCATATGGTAGCCGGCGACCGCAACGACGCCTTCAATCAAGGGGTGCTGAGTTTCCTGGAACAGCACATGAAAGTAGGCAAGCCGTGAACAGCCCGGAGCGCGCAAAAATACAAGCATGAAGGTTTGCTTTGTGGCAGATTGGCTTCCCCTGGAATCGGGAACGCCGGCGCCGGAATAAGAGGCTTACCATCGTCAAGACACTCTATGGCAAGACCGCCATCATTGGCGCTGCCGACACCGAGGTCGGGGTCGTCCCGCAGATGGGTGCGACCCAGCTGTGCATCGATGCGATCCTGCGCGCTTTGACGGATGCCGGCATCGACAAGAGCGCGGTCGACGGCCTGGTCACCTGCAATGCGATGGCGGAACCCTATCTCTACCACGCCGAGATGATCGCCGAATATCTGCAGATCTTTCCCCGCTATTGCGTCAGCGTCGGCGCCGGCGGCGGCACCACCTTTACCGCGCTGCACCAGGCCGCCTCCGCCATCGCCAGCGGCATCTGCCACACTGTGGTAATCGCGATGGCCGACAGCCTGCGTTCGGGATTGTCGCGCGAAAGCGCCTTGGCGATGCAGTCCTCGACCGGGCATCCGCAGTTCGAGCGCCCCTTTGGCGCGACTGTGCCGGCCTATTACGCCTTGATCGCCCGCGCCCATATGCATCACTATGGCACCAACCCGGCCCAGTTTGCGGCAGTGGCGGTCAGCGCGCGCGCCCATGCGGCGCGCAATCCGGCGGCGCAGATGCGGACACCGATCAGCATCGACGACGTGCTGGGATCGCGCATGATTGCCGATCCTCTGCATTTGCTCGATTGTTCGCTGGTGTCGGATGGTGGTGCTGCGATCATCCTTACTTCGGCCGAGCGGGCGCGTGACTTCAGGCAGCCGCCGGTCTATCTGTGGGGCGTCGGCGAAGGCCATGGGCACGAACATATCAGCCAGGCGCACAGCCTGACCAGTTCGGCCGCCGCCCTGTCAGGGCGGCGCGCCTTTGAGATGGCGGGAGTCGGGCCGGGGGACATCGATTTTGCCGAGATCTATGATTGTTTCACGCCGGTGCTGCTGATCGAACTCGAGGATCTGGGCTTCTGCGCCAAAGGCGAAGGCGGTCCGTTCGTCGCCGCCGGCAGTATAGGTCCGGGCGGCAAGCTGCCGGTCAATACCCATGGCGGCCTGCTGTCGCACTGCCATCCGGGCAATCCGGGGTCGATGTTCGCCTTGACCGAAGCGGTCATCCAATTGCGCCGGCAGGCCGGAGAACGGCAGGTAGCCAAGTCCGATATCGCCCTGGTGCATGGCCAGGGCGGCATCATGTCCAGCCACAGCACCGTCATTCTGGCGCGCGAGCCCGGCCGATGAGCAAGAATCTCCCCGTTGCGACGCCGGAAACCGAACCCTATTGGGCCGGCTGCCGCCGCCATGTGCTGCTCATCCAACGCTGCGGAACGTGCCAATCCGCCCAGTTCTATCCCCGTATGCTGTGCTCCCACTGCGGCGGGCGGACGCTCGATTGGGTGCAGGCCAGCGGGCGTGGCCGACTGACCAGTTTCACCATCGTGCGGCGCCCAGTCTCCCAAGACTATGCGGCGGCAGTGCCCTATGTGGTGGCGCTGGTGCAACTGGAAGAAGGCCCGACCATGATGAGCAATGTCGAGTTCTGTGCACTCGAAAGCCTCGCGATCGGCATGCCGGTCGAGGTCATCTTCGACGATTGGCCGGAAGGCGTCAGCATTCCCAAATTCATGCCCTCTGCCGATTGGCCGCCGGCCTGACGGCGCCGATCGATTCGACCTGGTTGGCTTGGTTACGGTTTGGGCACCACGGCGATGGTTTCGATTTCCAGCAGCGCCGCATCCTCCATCAGCGCCGCCACCTGCACCACCGCCATCGCCGGAAAATGCTTGCCGGCGAGGCCACGATAGATTTCGCCAATTTCCCGCCCGCACGCCAGATATTGCGATTTGTCGGTGATGTACCAGGTCATCCTGACGATATGACGCGGTTCCGCCCCGGCCTCCGCCAGTACGGCGATCACATTCAGCATGGTCTGGCGAAATTGCGCCGCCATGCCGATGGGAAAACGGCCTTCGCTGTCCCAACCGACCAGGCCGGCGGTAAATATCAGGCGACCTTCTGCTTCGATTCCATTGGCGTAGCCTTTCGGTCTTGGCCATCCGGCGGGTTGCAATAGTCGCATGGTGGCGGCTCCTTCAGGCCGGCAAGCTACGCAGGATGGCGCGGCGGACATCGTCGGGCACCGGCGTGGCGCGACCGCTTTCGCGTTCGACGAACACCAGCACGATTTTGGCGCGCAGGCGGAGTTCGCCCTCGTGCGTCGCCGTCACGACACAGGTGACGGAACTGCGGCCAAGTTCTTCGACGGACCAGCAAAACACGATGTCTTCGCCCAGAAAACTGGGGTGTGTGAAGTTACAATCGAGGTGCACCGTGGGCGTGCCGATGCCGCGCGCCTGATGCAAAGCGGCGTAATCGATCCCCAGCGCCTCGTTGAACCAGTCGTCCTGGACCGCGGTAATCAGTTCAAAATAGCGGGGATAGAAGACGATGCCGGCGGGATCGCAGTGGCAAAAATGGATCCGCTGGGTTTTGACGAATTCTGCCGTCACGCTGTTACCAGCAGCTGCCGGGCAATGATCACTTTTTGCACGTCGCTGGCCCCCTCATAAATGCGCAATGCCCTGATCTCGCGGTACAATTTCTCGACAATATGGCCTGACACGACACCTTGCCCGCCGAACAGCTGTACCGCCTGATCGATGGTGCGCTGGGCGGACTCGGTGGCGTATAATTTGGCCATCGCCGCCTCGCGCGTGACGCGCGGCTGACCTTGATCCTTGGCCCAGGCCGAGCGGTAGACCAGCAGGGCGCTGGCGTCGACATCCACCGCCATGTCGGCCAGATGGGCTTGCGTCAGCTGCAAATCGAACAAGGGCGCGCCAAACAGCTTGCGCGTGAGTGCACGGTCGACGGCTTCGTCCAAGGCGCGGCGGGCGAACCCCAGCGCAGCGGCGCCAACCGTGGCGCGGAACACATCCAATACCGACATGGCGATCTTGAATCCCTCGCCGGTCCGGCCGATCAGATTGCCGGCCGGCACCCGGCAGTCGTCGAACGCCAAGGTGGCCAGCGGATGCGGCGCCATGACCTCGATGCGATGCTTGACGGTGAATCCCGGCGTGCCGGCATCGACGATGAAGGCGGACAGGCCGCGAGCGCCCGGCGCTTCTCCGGTTCGCGCGAAGACGCAGTAAAAATCGGCGATGCCGCCATTTGAGATCCAGGTTTTCTCACCCTGCAACAGGTAATGATCGCCATCCCGCCGCGCCAGGGTGGTGATCGCGGCGACGTCGGAGCCGGCCTCTTTTTCCGACAGCGCGAAGGCGGCGATCTTGTCGCCATTCGCCACCGCCGGCAGGTAGTCGGCGCGCTGCCGGTCACTGCCGAACAGGCTGATGGCGCCGCTGCCTAATCCCTGCATGGCGAAGACAAAATCCGCCAGACCGGAGCAATAGGACAGGCTCTCCCGCAGCAGGCAGAGGCTGCGCACGTCGAGACGCGGCGCTTCGTCGCTCACCACGGCGTGGCGCAACCAACCGGCTTCGCCCAGCCGCCCGACCAACGCACGACAGGCGGCATCGACATCATCGGTGTCATGGCCTAGCTGCGATCGATTGGCGTCGATCCATCCGGCCAAGTCGGCGGTCAGGGCGCGGTGACGGTCGTCGAAGAACGGCCAGGTCAGGAAACTTGAGTCGGCCATCAGTTACCCTCGAAGGTCGGGGCCTGTTTGGCCACAAAGGCGTGGTAGGCCCGCTCGAAGTCCCTGGTCTGCATGCAGATCGCCTGGGCCTGGGCTTCGGCCTCGATGGCAGTGTCCAGGCTCATATCCCACTCGACGTTCAGCTGGTTCTTGGTCATGCCATGGGCAAAATTGGGTCCGCGCGCCAGTTTGGCGGCCAGCGCCAGGGCGGACGGCAGCAAAGCAGCCGGGTCGTGCAGGCTGTTAAAAAAGCCCCAGCGTTCGCCCTCTTCGGCCGACATGACGCGGCCGGTGAACAGCAGTTCGGCAGCGCGGCCCTGACCGATCAGGCGCGGCAGAATGGCACAGGCCCCCATGTCGCAGCCAGCCAGGCCGACGCGCGTAAACAGGAAGGCGGTCTTGGCCAGCATCGTCGCCAGCCGCAAATCCGCCGCCATCGCCATGATGGCGCCGGCGCCGACGCAGATACCGTCAATCGCGGCGATGATCGGCTGGGGACAGGCGCGCATGGCTTTTACCAAATCGCCGGTCAAGCGGGTAAAGGCCAGCAGCTGACGCATATCCATCCTGGTGAGCGGACCGATGATCTCATGGACATCACCGCCGGAACAGAAATTGCCGCCGGCACCGGTGACGATCACCGCCTTGACCTGGTCGGGCGTGCGCGCCAGGTCGCGGAACAAATCGCGCAACTCGGCATAGGAGTCGAAGGTCAGCGGATTTTTTTGCTCCGGGCGATTGAGGGTGACATGGCCTATTTGCTCGTCAAGACGCCAAAGGAAGTGATGGGCACGATAATTCGACAGGTCGGCGGTGCCGACAGTGAAACCACTCATGGCAGCACCCTCTTGATTTTGCCCAATTCACGGATCAGCAGTTCGACGTCGGCTGAGGTCAGGCCGCCCAGCAGCTCGTCGATCCAGTGCTCATGGGCAGTGACCCACAGGCCGAATTGCTGCTTGCCGAGCGGAGTCATGCTGACATGCAGCACCCGCCGGTCGTTCGGGTCCGCTCGGCGCTCGACCAGACCGTCGGCAAGCAGCCGCGCCACCACCCCGGTGACATTGCCGTTTGACACCAGCAGCCAGTTGGACAATTCGCCCATGGTCAGTCCATTTTCGGCGCGATCAAGGGCGGAGAGCACATCGAAGCGCGGCAGGGTGGTGTCGAATTGCTGGCGCAGACGGTTGGCGATCAACTTTTCGATCTTGGTGGTGCAGGTCAACATCCGCAACCAGAGCCGCAGCTTCGATTTGTGTGCGGCGGTGCCTTCGAGTTTTTCGCTGACCAGATTGAAATTGGGTGTCACGTCATGACCTCGCCGCCACACACTGCGATCGACTGTCCCGTAATGGCACTGCTGCCCTCGCCGCACAACCATAAGACAGCATTTGCCACTTCCTCCGGCCGCACCAGCCTGCCTTGCGGATTCTTGGCGGACAAGACGGCGCGCGCCTCGCTCTCGCTGCGCCCGCTCCTGGCACGGATATTGTCGATCGCCGTCCGAGCGATGTCCGTTTCGGTGAAGCCGGGACAGACCGCATTGATGGTGACTCCGGATTGGGCGAATTCAAGCGCCAAGGCGCGCGTCAGTCCGATCATGCCGTGCTTGGCGGCGACATAGGCGGCCACCCCCTTGTAACCCATCAGGCCGGCCGTGCTGGCGATCATGACGATGCGGCCCCAGCCCGCCTCCAGCATTCCCGGCAGCGCCACCTGCGTACAGAAAAAAGCGCCGGTCAAAGTGACATCGAGCGTGGTTCGCCAACTGGCCGGGCCGATCTGCAGAAACGGCTGCGCCGGCGCCAGACCGGCATTATTGACCAGGATCGAGACCGGACCAAAATGCGAGGTGGCGTCGGCAAAAGCGGCGGCGATTTCGGCCTGGTTGGTGACATCCGCCGACAGGCCCCGGGCCAAGGGCAAGGACGTGGCCTTGGCGGTCAGCCTGGACTGCGAACGCCCCAGCAGAGTCAACCGGCAGCCGAGCGCCGCCAGAGCGTCGGCGATCGCTGCGCCGATGCCGGAACCGCCGCCGGTGATCACCGCATGGCAATCCTGCAAGCCTGGCGATGCCGTCACCGAGTTTTCCCCGGCGACCCTCACGCGTTCAGCGCCAATTGCGCGGCCCGTTCCAGATTGCGCTCCAGCTGCAGCTTGCCGCCGAGATAGGGCGCAGGCCAAGGGATTTCGGTGAAACCCTGCTGCGCGGCGGCGTGCAGCGTCCAGGCGGGATCCGCCAGGTGCGGTCGGGCCAAGGCGCACAGATCGGCGCGGCCGGAGGCGATGATGGTATTGACGTGATCGCACTCGAAAATATTGCCGACCGCGATGGTGGCAATGCCCACCTCATTGCGGATCTGATCGGAGAAGGGTGTCTGGAACATGCGGCCATAGACCGGTTTTTCCGCCTTGCTGACCTGACCCGACGAGACATCGATGACGTCAGTGCCGGCGGCCTTGAACAGACGGGCGATCTCGGTGGCGTCATTGGGCGTGATGCCGCCTTCCACCCAGTCATGCGCCGAAATACGCACCGACATCGGTTTGTCCGTCGGCCATACCGCCCGCAGGGCGGCGAACACTTCGAGCGGGAAGCGGCAGCGGTTCGCCAAACTTCCGCCATAGGCGTCGGTCCGGCGATTGGTGAGGGGCGAGATGAATTCCGACAGCAGATAGCCATGCGCGGCGTGCATTTCCAGCCAATCGAAGCCAGCCTCGATGCCGCGCCTGGCGGCGTCGACGAATTGGCGGGTAACGGCAACCATGTCGTCTTGGGTCATCGCCCGCGGGGTTTGCGACACGCCCGGGATATAGGGAACGGCCGACGCGGCGATCAGCGGCCAGTTGCCGGACTGCAGCGGCTGGTCGATGCCTTCCCAAGCCAGCCGGGTCGAGCCTTTGGCGCCGGAATGCCCGAGTTGCAACGCCATTTTGGCGCCCCCGTGACGATGTACCGCGTCGACGACGCGGCGCCAGGCGGCGGTCTGTTCGTCGTTCCACAAGCCAAGGCATCCCGGCGTGATGCGGCCTTCCGGCGAAATGCAGGTCATCTCGGTGAATACCATGGCGGCGCCGCCCAGGCTGCGGCTGCCATAGTGGATCAGGTGGAAGTCATTAGGCAGGCCGTCGGTCGCCGAATAGGTCGCCATCGGCGACACCACCACTCGGTTGCGCAAGGTCACGCCCCTCACCTGAAATGGCGTGAACATCGGTGGCGGCGGCGCGTCACCCGCGCCGATCGTCATGCCGGCCTGCGCCGCGAACCAGCGATCGACGCCTTCGACATAGCCCGGGTCGCGCAGTTTCTGGCTGTCATAGCCGACCCGCTGGCTGCCGGTCAGCAGGGAAAAGGCGAACTGGTCCGGTTCCAATCCGACATAGCGTTCGATTTCTTCGAACCAGGTCATGCGGTTGCGCGCCGCGCTCTGCAATTTCAGCGCCTCGATTTCGCGCTCGGCCTGATAGCGCGCCAGACGGGCCGGCATGGTCCCGTCACTGCTGTTAAGGACGGCGGCCAGCGAAATGGCATCCTCCATCGCCAATTTGGTGCCGGAACCGATGGCAAAATGGGCGGTATGGGCGGCGTCGCCGATCAGCACTATATTGTCTTTGAACCAGCGCTCGCACAGCACCCGGTTGAATTTCAGCCACACTGCCGATCCGCGCAGATGCGCGGCATTGGAAATCAAGCGGTGGCCGTCCAACAGGTCGGCGAAAAGCGATTCGCACAGCGCGATCGACTCGGCCGCCTCCATCTTGTCGATGCCGGCCCTGAGCCAGGTCGTTTCCGGCACTTCGACGATGAAGGTCGACCAGTCCTCGCTGAAACGATAGGCGTGCAGGTTGAACCAGCCCCACTCGGTTTGCTTGAAGGCAAAGGTGAAGGCGTCGAGCTTTTTCTTGGTTCCCAGCCAGATGAACCTGTTTTTGCGAACGTCGATCCGCGGATTGAAGTGATCCTCATATTTTTTTCGGGTCGCCGAGAACACGCCATCCGAGCCCACCACCAGATCATAGTCGCGGGCAAAGTCGTCCGGATCCTTTACCTCGGTTTCGAAGACCAGTTTTACACCCAGTTCGAGCGCCCGACGCTGAAAAACATCCAGCAACGCCTGACGACCGATCCCACAAAAACCGTGCCCGCCGGAGGTGATCTTGCGATCCTTGAAGTAGACGTCGATATCGTCCCAGTGATGAAAGCTGCGTTCGATCTCCCGCACCACTTTGTCATCGGCGTCGCGAAAACCGTCCATCGTCTTGTCGGAAAAAACCACGCCCCAGCCGAAAGTGTCGTGCGGCCGGTTTCGCTCGATCACGGTGATGTCGCTCGCCGGATCGGCTTTTTTCATCAGAATGGAGAAGAACAGGCCGGCCGGTCCGCCGCCAAGGCAGGCAATACGCATGGGTGATCCCCAACAACTATTTTATATTAGAATATTATATGCCTAAAATAGTACCCTGTCAATTGGCCATGCCTCGGCATCGCCAATTTTACCCCCTGCGCCGATGCGGGCTACTTCTTGCCGTATTTTTGCGCCGCTTCGATTTGCTTCTGGATCGGTTCGAAGGCAGTTTTGAAAACCGTGACCGTCAAATCGGCGATCTTCTGGCTGTCTGCCAGCGCGGTTTCGAAGGCTTCCTTGACCAGCTTCTGTTGCAGTTCGATGAATTCAGTCGGGGTCTTGACAGCGCTGAGCGACTTGAAGGAGGCGTTGAACTTCTCGGCGTTCTTGCTGGCCAGTTCCTGATAGGCGTGAGCCAGGTCCTGGAATCCGGCGTGGACCGCCTTGCCGCTTTGGGTCATGGTTTCGCTGGCGGCTTTGCCAAGTTGTTCAATGTTGGGGGCGTTCATGAGACGAACTCCATGGCTGATGTGATCGGTTGGGTGGGGAAACGCGCACCGCGGCGGCCGCCGTCAGGCAGCCGCCGCAGCATGGCGAAAACCTAGCCAAAAGCCGCCCGGACAGGAAAGATTCGGAATCTACTCAGATCAGAGCGAGCGACGCCAGCGTGAGCTGCGCGGGGTGAATACCTGTCAGTATCACCTCGTGCTGAGGCGAGAGATGCAGGAGGGCGTCGCCGGCGGCGTTGCTGGTGACGGTGGCCAACAGACTTGCCAAGGTTACGCCAGGAGCGGCGCCGGAAATGTCCAGCATGTCGACCCCCGGTTTGAAATTCAGCAGGGTATCTTGGGCAATGTCGCTCACCTTGAACAGGAAGCTGTTGACGCCGCTACCGCCATTGAGATGGCCTTCCAGGGTGTTGTTGCCGCCACCGCCATACAGGCTTTGCGTGCCGGTGCCGGCGAACAGGAAGTCGTTCCCGGCGCCGCCCTTCAACTGGTCATTGCCGCTGCCGCCGATCAGGATGCTGTCGCCGCTGCCGGCTTGCAGAATATTGTTGCCTGAGGCCGCCGCCAGCAGACCATGCGGGCTAGCCGAGGTGAAGCTGCCGCCCGTGCCGTAAGTGACTTCGCTGTTTTGCAATTGATGGCCGTCCGCCAGGGTCGGCACGATGTCCCAGGTTTGGGCGGAATCGTAGCCGCCGGTATTCTGGATCAGGTAGCCGGTCTGTTGCGTAATATAGGCATAGGCGGCGAGATCCTGCGTTGCGTGGGTGACATTCCATTCGACCGCCAGGGCTGCCTTGGCGATGGTAGAGAAGCCGCCGACCGGATCGTTGGGAAAGCCATTCAGCGTGGACGGACTGGCCTGTCCGGCAAAATTGGCGCTAAACAGCTGCTGCCAGCTGGTGAAACTCTGATAATTGCTGGTTGCCAGGCTGCCACTGCCGGTCGTCAGCCAATAGCCGCTGCCCTCAAGCGGATTGTAGCCGTTGGCACCATTCAAATAGAGTCCGGAAATGAAATTGTTCATCCACCCCAAGACTTCGGTCGCACCCGCGAATCCCTGCGCCGCGGCTTGGCCCAAGGCAATCACGATATAGCCCTGTTCCCAAGGCGCCACCTGGTTGGTATCGAACGCGCCCATGATGTAGCCTTGCAGTTGGCCTTCCTCGGCACCCAGCGCGCCATGCACATAATTGCTGTCCAAATTCTGGATCACGGCATCGACCTGTTGCGTGAAATAGGCCTTGAGCGGGCTGCTGCCGGGGGTCAGAAAAGCGGCGTTGGCGACATCGCGGATGGTCCAGGCAATGCCGCGCTCCTGCAATCCGAGCATCGCCGAGTCATTGGCACGATAGGGGGGGGCGACCGACAGCAGGTCGAAATTGGCTTGGGCCTGCAGCTGTTCCAGCAATACCGCGCTGCCGGTGCTGAGTGCCGCCAAATAGGTCAGATCGGCGATGTGCGCCGCGTCCATGGTCCAGTTGCTGATCGTTTCGACGGTGCCGTAATTGACGGTCGGCAGATTGGTACTGTTGCGGGAATCGAGCCAGAAACCGGGATCGTTGGCAGTACTGACCGCGCTGCCATTGGCGTTGACCGCATAGATCGGTTCGGCGCCGGCGGCATTGGCATTGGCGAGCATGATCTGTTCGGCCACCGCGCTTTGCGATACCAGCCAGTCGGCGCCCCATTGGGTGGTTGGACCGATGTCCGGACGGGCACCGGTGGTGGGCTCATATTGCGTCACCAGTGCGGCGCCGAGCGGACCGGTATTGGCAGCGGCCAAGGCCGTCTGCTGGGCGGCGAGCGTCGTCGCGTTCACCCCGGCGCCGGTAGCGTAGGCGTCGACCACGCCGCTTTTCTCCAGATAGGCGACATTGTAGATCAGCTGATCCGCCGGCGCGTGAGACTGGCCTTGGGCGTTGCTCCACACCGACTGGGTCCAATCCTGCATCGGCGCCTCGACCACATTGGTTTGACTGAACTGCGTCTGTCCGTGGCTGGCCAGCGTGATATCGTAATTGTAGGTCTTGGACGCGCTGGCGAAGATGCCGTTGTTGAGGATTTGCGCAGTGGTGACGAAACTGCCGTCGGCATATTCACGAATGTTGAATTGTGCCGTCAGTGCCGGATTGATCGCGACACTGAACTGCTCCTCGCTCGCCAATGCACCGTTCAGCCAGCTTTGCGCAGTGCCGGCCGCCAGCGCCTGGGTCAAGGCGGCGCCGACATTGAGGGTGGTGACGCCGGTCGACCCGTCGGCATTGTGAAGGGTCAGCGTCAGCTGCTCGTTATAGCCGGCAGCGACCATGCCGCTAGGATTGATCGCGGCACCCGCGCTCACAGCCGTGGTGGCGCGCGATAGCATGACGGTGAATGCGCTTTGGGCGGCGAGCGACGGTGCCGCCAGGGTGATGATCGCGTCCATCACCGAGCCGTCGGCGTTGGTATTCTTCACGTCCATTTGCAGCGCGACCTGCTGGCCGTTGATGGTGGCGACCAGACTGGCGCCGGCGGGAACATCGCCGTCCGCGAAACTTTGGCCGAAGGTGATGTCGCGCGACGGCAGCGCCGCAACCCCTCCATTGGCAACCAGCACGGCGACGACGTCGCCGCTATGCTGAGGCGCTGAGACGGTTGGTGCGGTCAGCAGTCCGGTGGTGGCAACCACGAATGGTATGGCACCGGGGGTGCCGGCGGTCGGCACCGCCGACGCGCTGCCCGCCGTGAACTGACCGGTGGCGACGCTGTAGCTGCCATCGGCAAATTGCAGGGTGGTGACCCCCGCCATGCTGGTGCCGATCAGGCTGCCGCCATGCTCGTCGGTGACGGTGATGGTGCCGTTCGCCGCGCGGAGGATCTGATAATTCGCATAATATTGGTAGTCGGCAAGAACGGCGATATCGGTCCCACCATCGCCTTCGACCAACAGGGTGCCCGCGGGAATCGCCAGAGTGTCATGGCCGGGCGAAAAGACCACTTCATGGGGAGACGGGATGACGGCTGCCGAAACCGGCTGCGGGGCGGCCGGCGCGACGATTGCCGCGGCGCTGCCGGTCGTGAATTTTCCGGTGGCGACAGTGTAGCTGCCATCCGTGAACTGCAAACTGGCGATGCCGACCATTTCGGTGCCGACAAGGCTGCCGCCATGCGCATCGGTGACGATAATCGTGCCATTGCCGCTCTGAACGATCTGGTAATTGGCATAATATTGGTAGGCGCCGAGCAGTACCGTATCGATGCCGCCGTCGCCTTCGACCAATTGGGTGCCGGCGGGAATCGTTAACATGTCGTTGCCGGGCGTCCCGGTGACGACCTTGGCAGTATTAAGCGTCGTCGGCGCAGAAGTCATGATGCCCCCCCTTAGGCATCACCTGGGCTCCAGTGATACCTGGCGCCGTCAGAATCGCTTTTAACGATGTCTGTGCTTAGCCGCCCCCGGCAAATGACGTAATAGATAGTTTGGTAGGATCAGTAAAGACCATAAACAGGTTAATATAGTTTTGCTTTCCAAAGATATTTATAGGGAAGAAAAGGGGGAGAAATACGATCACGTCGGAAAATTTTACATATTTTTTCCACCTGAATCCTATGTGTTTGATAATTAGATATATTTTTTGTGGCATCAAAATTGCTTTGTGATGGGTGCCCGCGATCGCACCGCGGCCGTTCGAGCTGCGGAGTCACAATGAAGACATTTCTCGTTACCGGCGGCTGTGGATTCATCGGTTCCCATCTGTGCGACAAATTGACCGGGCTGGGTCATCAGGTCAGGGTCTTGGATGACCTTTCGACCGGACATGCCAGCAATATTTCCTCGAATATTGAGCTGATCGAGGGTGACGTCGCCGATCAGGAATGCGTTCGCCAAGCCATGCGCAGTGTAGATGGTTGCTTTCACCTGGCCGCGATCGCCTCGGTGCAGCGCAGCGTCGAGGACTGGCTCGGCAGCCATCACACCAACCTTACCGGCGCCATAACCGTGTTCAACGAGGCGCGCCGGTCGATGGCCGACTCAATTCCGGTGGCCTATGCCTCCTCGGCGGCGGTCTATGGCGATTGCGACCAGGTTCCCTTGTCCGAGGAATCGCCTGTCAGGCCGATCACCGCCTATGGCGCCGATAAATTGGGGTGCGAGTTGCATGCCCGGGTGGCCAGTCTGGTGCATGGCGTGCCGACCTGTGGTCTTCGCTTTTTCAATGTGTTCGGTCCCAGGCAAGACCCCCGCTCGCCCTATTCCGGCGTCATTTCGATTTTCTTCGATCGTCTGCTGGCCGGACAGGAACTGATCATCAATGGGCACGGCCGGCAACTGCGCGACTTCGTCTATGTCGCCGATGTGGTAGACCATCTGATCGCCGCGATGGCATCGATGGGCCGCGCACCGCGCGTCTTCAATGTCTGTCGCGGCCGCGGCACGTCGATCCATCAATTGGCCGACCTGGTCGGCGAAACCCTCGGCATCACGCCCACCATAATTTTCGCGCCCTTCAAGGCCGGGGATATTCTGGTGTCGATCGGCGACCCCAGCCTGGCGATCGCCACGCTCGGCGTACGGGCCACCACCAGCTTGCGGCAAGGACTGCAGCGGACAGCGGCGTCCCTGTCGCCTGCCATTGCTGCCATCGCGGCCTGACCGATCATGCAGGACCTGCTGTTCCTGACCCAGCGGATTCCGTTCCCGCCCAACAAGGGCGACAAAATCAGGTCCTACCATGTGCTGCAGGCCTTGAGTACGCGCTTCCGCGTGCATCTTGGCTGCTTCGTCGATGATCCCCTCGATTGGCAGCATGCCGATGAAGTGCGGCGCCACCTGGCCAGTTGCCAAATGCTGCCACTGTCGCGCCGCGCCGCCAGCCTGCGCAGTGGGCGCGCGCTGCTGACCGGTTCACCGCTCAGCCTGCCGTTCTATTATGATCGGCGCATGGCGGACTGGGTGAAAACGGTGGTACGAACGCAGAAGCCGGCGGCGGCTTATGTGTTTTCCGGCCCCATGGCGCAGTATCTGTCGAGCGGGCCACGGCCGGGCCGGTTCGTGATGGATTTCGTCGACGTCGATTCGCAGAAATGGAAGGATTACGCCCGCGCACGAAGCGGGCCGGCCGCCGCGCTTTATCGGCGCGAAGGCGCCAAGCTGCTGCAATTCGAACGCAAAATCGCCGGTCTGGCTGACGCCAGCCTGTTCGTGTCGGAACCGGAAAGGGCGTTATTTGAGTCTCTGGCACCGGAATCCGCCGGCCGTACCTATGCCATCGGCAACGGTACCGACTCCGATTACTTCTCCCCCGAGCGCGATTATCCGGCGCCGTTCGAGACGACCCATCCGACCCTGCTGTTTACCGGCGCGATGGACTATTGGCCGAACATCGAGGCGATGCGCTGGTTCACCGATCTGGTCTGGCCGCTATTGCGCCGGCGTTTTGTCGATCTGAGACTGGTGATCGTCGGCCTCAACCCGACCGACGACATCATCGCCCTCGGCCGGCGGCCCGGCATCACCGTCACCGGACGGGTACCCGATGTGCGGCCCTATCTTGCGCATGCCAGCGCCGTGATTGCCCCGCTGCTCACCGCGCGCGGCATCCAAAACAAGGTGCTGGAGGCAATGTCGATGGCCCGTCCGGTCGTCGCCACCCGCCAGGCTTGGGAAGGGATCCAGGCTGCGGCGCCGGAACATTTATTGATTGCCGACAGCGCCGCCGAATTTTGCGATGCCATTACCCAGGCGATCACGGATCCGGGCGCGGCGGCGATGGGATTGGCGGCGCGCGCGCAAATCCTCCGCGCTCACAGCTGGCAACCGCCGCTGCAGCGACTGCTGGCGCTGATCGAGGCAGCACCGGCGTTCAAGAGGCACGATGACACTAGCCTGACCCACCCCGCCACACGGGTCGCAGAACCATGCCGACCACCAAACTGGAGAGCCGCCGGGCGGCAAGTTTGAGGAGAACGGATGCCGGCACCGTGGCGGCAATGCCGACCAGAATGGCGAGCGGCGCCGATGGGATCAAACGGGCGCCAGCAGCCAGGAAGAGTCCATGCAGCAGGAAGAATTCGTAGCAATAGTTCGCCAGACCCGTGGCGACTGGCGCACTGCTGACAACGCCCTGTCGAAACAGCCAAAGCACCGGCAAGGCGACGACGGCATAGATGAAGCTCGGCTGAAATGCCAGCAGCGGCAGCAGAAGGCCGGCGTACAGCATGAGCATGACCGATCTTCGTCGTCGACCGGCCAACGCGGCGGCGACAAAGACGATGACATGACGGGACAGGGCAATCTCGGCGTGCGACGCCAGCAAAAGCACGGCAAGCAGGCCGAAAGCCAGCATGGTCCGCCCGGCATCGGCCGACATTCGGGCCAGTGTGGCGAGGCCATAGCAGAGAATGATCAGCGAGACGAACCACGACACGACATTGACCAGGTTCCAGCCATGCGTAAAAAACCCGGTGCCGGCCATCTGCGACAGGAACTGCCCGAGCGTGACCGGCCTCTGTAAAGCGAGCGCCAGCCCGAAGGCGAACAAAGTGGCCAGCCAATAGGCCGGATAGAGTCTGACCAGGCGGGCAGCCAGCCAGCTGAGGGGGGCCCTGCTGGAAGGGGCCAGCGCAAACCAGCCGGACAAGGCGCAAAACAGCGCGACCCCAAATTGGCCAAGGCTGACACCGCTGCTGCCAAGCATGGTCCAGTCATAGTGGCCGACCACGGTAAGCCCATGCTGCAGGCTGACGATCGCCATCGCCAGCAGACGCAGAAGATCGAGGTCGTGATCGCGCCGCTCGTCGGACGGCTCCGGCCGGACCGCAGGGACCGGGACACGCGTCAGCATCGGCGGCCCTCAGACATTTTTCAAGGCGATGGAGCGGAAATACTGGCGGCCCGGCTTCTCAATGCCATAATAGACGGCCAGTCCGGCCAGCAGGACCAAACTGAGATAGAGCAGGAAAATGGCTGGGCCCGGCAACGCAAGGCCGGCAAATTTGATCCAGTCCTTGACGAAATAATGCGTCATATAGAGCGCGTAGGAAATTTCACCGAGCCACAACAGCGGCTTCCTGGCAAGCCAGCCGCCAAGCGGTGATCGCTCCGAAGCAAGCGCAGTGATGACCAAGGCGCAGGCGCCGGGCAGCAAAATGAAGTCGGGCAGGGCAAAGCCGATCGTCGCAACCACCAGAGCGCCGGCCAGCCCGAGCAATCCCAGCGTGAGCAGGGTGCCAGGCGCCGCGACCAGCCGGGTCAAACGGCAAAGTCCCATTCCCACCAGGAATTCGCACAAACATCGTGCCAGACCGAACTGGGGAATCGCATCGCCGATCGAGGCGAGGCCAGCCCTGTCGAACAGCAGCGCCAGAGCAGCGAGGACGACAATAATCGCGCCGGCGATCGTGGGGACTGTGTTGGGGAGGCGTTTGAGGCCGAGCAGCAGGGCCGGAAACATCAGATAGACGAACCATTCGGTGCTGATTGACCAGGCCGGGTTGTTCCATTCCAGCTGTGACGCGAGTCCCCAATTCTGCATCAGCAACAGACTCAGAAGATAATAGCCGGGGTCATAGCGCGCACCCAGGTCGCGTGCCGTCGAGAACAGCAGGATGCAGACCGGATTGATGAGAAACAGCAGGCACATGAACAGATGAACCGGATAGATCCGCGCCAGGCGCGCGACGATAAACAATTTGGCGGTGCCCAGCGTAAGATCCTCAAGCATCCAGCGGTAGTTCAGGGTGATGACGAAGCCGCTGAGAATGAAAAACAGATCCACCGCAAGAAAGCCCTCGCCCAGCAGGGAGAAGGCCAGCCTCGGCAAACTGCCGGCCAGACTCTCGCGAAAGTGGTAGGCGACCACCCAGATGGCCGCCAAACCACGCAACGAGGTAAAGGCCGGAACAGGTTTGACCGAGGGTTTCACACGCACCGCGCCAGTGCCGCGTCGACCGGAGCGGGCAATGGCACGACGGCGCGGCTTGCCCGCGCGACATAATGCTGCAGGCAAATCGCGGCGGCGAACCAATAATAGAAAAGCGGTTGAAAGGCGATGCCGACGAAGGCCCCGCCGGCCAGATAAACCAGCGTCGAGCGGGCCAAGGCCTTGGCCAGATCACGCAACCAGGCATCCTCGGCGCCGGCGCCACAGGCCTGTCGGACTTGCCGCAGAGTGACGAACAGGCAGCCGATCATGGCCGCAAAAATGGCCAGTCCGACGATGCCTTGTTCGCCCAATATTTCAAAATAGATGCTGTGGAAGGCCCGCGCGCTGATGTCAAGAAATTGCCCGGTGCCCTGGATCGGAACACGGAAACTGTCGATCAGATAGACGTCGAAGCCGCCCCCCAAGGGGTGGGAAGCGGCATAGTGCAATGTCCAAAGCCAGACGCCGATACGCACCAGGGCCGAATCCTCGGTACGGAAGGTAGTGATGGTGGCCATGCGGTCATACCACAAGCCGGACATGGCACTGAGCCCAATCAAGGCGACCAGGACGCCCACGCCGGCATAGCGAATTTTATGGGCCGAACCAAACCACAGCAAAAGCCCCAATACCGCCAAGGCGACCAGCCCGGTTCGCTCGAAGCTGCCCAGGGCGGTCAGAATAGCCGCGATCACCAGGCCTGCGCAAAACCAATCGGTGAGCGCCCGGTGCGGCAGCAGGAGCGTGTGCTTGCGGGCATAGAGCACCAGCGGAATCATCGCGACCGCGCCAGTGGCCAAGGTACTGCCCTCGGCCAGGCCGGAATTGCCGGTGGTCAGGCCAAGCTTCTCCTGATAGCCGCCCCCGGTGACAAGAGTCCGGATGCCGCCGGCGATGACGTTTCCCGATAAAGACAAAATGATGGTAAGAATCAGCGCTTCGATCTGGATGCGCGACCGTATGACGAAAGGCAAAAAAGCGGCGAACGCCACGGTCTTGATCGCCCAGTCCCATTTTTCCCAGGCCGCGACCGGAACTTCAGCCCACAGTGTCGTCAGCGTAATCCAGAGTCCCCACAGGATGATCAGCCACAGACCAAACACCAGACGGGGCGGATCGCGACGATCGAACAGCAGGTAACCCGCCACCGCCGCGGCGCCGACGATCATCGAAAGCGGGATGTCGTTGATCAGGGTGAAAGCGACTCGTTGCGGAGAGAAAAGATCGACCCAGACATAGCCGAGCGCGAACACGAATGCAGCGGAACAGCCCGATATCAAAAAAAACAGATAGAGGACGGTCAACAGAATGCTGCGCATGGGAGGGTGTGCGGCCGCGATTGAGGGGCCGTCAGACTAGACCGCGCCGCCTGTCACCTTCTGTGCAAAACTGCTCATCATGCCGAGCAGGCGGACATGGCCGCCGCACGGTGGACGGAACCCGGCTCGAACAGGAACGCGGTGCTGGCACCCTCCGGCGTGACGCGGTGATCGAGGTCAGTGTGCAGGTCGGACGCCAGGCGCCAGACGATTTCAGGCAGGCAGGGCGGAACCGACCGAATGGTGTTCAACCCCTGGTCGGCAACCGCACCATCCCATCCGGCCGTGCGATGGTGGACCGACACGGCGATCTCGCCCTGCGCAGACGCCATGCGGCAATGGGCAACAATGTCGATCACCAGAGCGGCGATCAGCAACCCCAAGGTGCGGCAACAAGGTCCGGGGAGCCATCCCCCGTTTACGTCGATCAGAAAGACGATGCCGCGACGTCGCAGATAGCCCTGATCGAGCCGTTTGCACAGCCGAAGCAGATACCGGCTGGCGTCTTCTCTGTCATTCTCGTCAAGGTCGCGCGGCTGCGCGGCATCGAGAGCCGGCATCGCGATCAGAGTCTGCATCGATGCAGTTTTAAAGGACAGTGGAGCCTCGGCGCCTCCGCCGGATGGCCCTGCCGCGCTATCGCCCGGGTCTCTAAGCACCTTGGTTATGGCTCCGTCCCTGCGCGTCGAGAAAGACGCTGACGATATGGGCTGCCAAAGGAAGCATAGTAATGGCGACGATCTCGAGCGTGGTGCCGTTTTCGGCAACAACGGATATCATAAGGGCGAGCCAGGCAATCAGGGCGCCGGAAGAAATGAACAGGCAGGCGCGTTTGGCGCGGTGCGCCTGGGGCATATTGAGTGAGTCCATCGTCTGCTCCTCGCGTGGCTTGGCTTTTCCGGGGACGGAAAAACCTGACCATCGAAGTACTATCAAGAGCAACAAACGTGCCATTCACGCAAACTGGCCGCCCGCTTATATTTATTATATATCAATGTGGTAATTCAATAGTTCGTGTAATAACCGGCAACATGATGATTACCCTTATTTCGTCAATAATAACCCTTTATAAAATGTTAGTAGGCATTCGCCCTCAAGCGCCGGGCGCTCGAGGTCGGCTCGCAAGTGTGGCCTGGCGGCCAGCCCTTCGGGCCCCGCTCCGCGGTCATCTTCGATTCCTCGCCTTCCATCTCCTCGGAGCATCGCGTTGCTTCGCGTGGCTACGCCACCCTCGTCGATTCGCTCGCTTGGCTTCCGCGCAACGCTGCGCGCGGCGGCAGTCGGCGCCAAGCCGCCCATTTCATCCTGTGTGGGGCGGCACTGCATTGCCGGTGGGCGGCTAAAGATGCTCCAATGTCTATCCTGAGCGGGGCGTTAAAGCAGCTGCTGCTGCCGCCATCGTGCTTGATCCTGCTTGTGCTGGCAGGATTGTTGCTGATCCATCGCCTTCGCGAAATTGGCTGGTGGATCGCGCTGGTGTCCGCCTTGCTGCTCTATCTGCTGGCGACGCCGCTCGGTTCCGGCAGTCTCGCACGTTTGCTGGAACGCGCGCCGCCGCTGGCGGCAAGCGCCCTGCCGTCGGCGCAAGCGATCGTCGTCCCAGGCGTCGACAGCGATTACGACGTCGAAAGCGGTGGACTGACGGTGGGGCCGCTGACCCTGGCTCGGCTGCGCTACGGCGCCATGCTGCAACGTCGTACGGGATTGCCGATATTGGTGTCGGGTGGCAGTCTGTCGCCGGCTGATATCAGTCTGGCGGAACAAATGCGGCAGACACTGGAGTCGGATTATGGCGTTACCTTGTGCTGGGTCGAGCCTAGATCGCGCGACACCTGGGAGAACGCGGTCGACTCGGCGGCATTGTTGCGCGACAAACATGTCGAACGGATCATCCTGGTCGCGCAGGCGCGCGACATGGCGCGGGCCGCCGCTTCGTTTCGGAAGAATGGACTTCACGTGTTGGCCGCACCGATCGCTTTCGATAACCATCGCGTCGAAGGCTGGCACATGCTGGTGCCATCGGCGCAATCTTTGCTGGCCAGCTACTACGCGCTGTACGAAATTGCCGGCCTCATACTGTACCGATATCGCTGATCATCTGATGGTGGATATTCTTCTCTTAATATCAATGACGAAAGGCGGAACATAGGCCAGAACAAGTAATAGTATATTTCTTAAATCCGGAGACAGATTGTATGATTCTACAAATATGTCTCTTGCCATGGACATTTTTCTTTCGTGAAGCGCCGCCAAACCATAGTGCTTGTTTAATAAAATTATCCGATCGTTGGTCTTCTCAGTCGAGAATCCACATGATTCGGAAATCTGCAAAATATTTTTCACTTCCCAGCGATATAAAGATTCAATATTTTTAGTAAGACCATGATTTTTTCTATAGAATACCAACGACTCTTGTGTTGTTTTGATATTATAGCCGGCGACGGCGAGCCGAAGCCAAAGATTATAGTCTTCCGCCATACCCAATGACTCATCATAGCCCCCGACCGCGTCAAACGCCGTGCGCCTGATCAATGTGGTCGAGTGGACAATCCAGTTCCGCAGCCAAAGATCGTCAAAACTCAACAGGTCGGGCACGTGGGCGGGCGAGGTGTTGCTCAGGCAGTGAATGACGCCTATGTCGGGCGACGCTGCCCGCGCCAGTTGGCGCTCAAGTTTGTGCGGCCCCCACACATCGTCGGCGTCCAGACAGGCCAGCCATTCGCCGCTGGCGTGACGGGCAGCCAAGTTGCGCGCCGAGGACGGGCCACCTTGGGCTTTTTTGATAAGTCGGACGTAGGGCGCGTATTTTTGAACTATTTCGCATGTCGCATCTGAAGAACCATCGCTAACAACAATAATCTCTAACGCTCTTCTCGATTGTTCCAGACAACTTAGCAATGTTTCTTCGATAGTACTCTCGGCGTTATACGCTGCAATTATGACGCTAACAGAGTCATTATGATCAGTTTTGTCGACATATCGAACAGTTCGCGCGGGTTGCGGGCGCAAATTTGGCGGCGTCAGGCAGCGAAAATGGCCGGGTAATCCGCCCACGCTCTCAAAGAAGAAGCGACAGATCGCGTCCAGCCTTCTCAGCAACAGGTCGAGCTCGGCCTGGTCACGCACATAAGGCGTACTCCCGGGCCTGAGCGACGAACTATGGTAATACATCACAAAATAGCGATGGCCGCGTTTCAACAGGGCGTTGATGAGAGCGATCAGGTCGGCGGTCGTCATCCCTTCCGGCGTCAGCGTAACCAGACTGAGCAAAGATAGGCGCGACAAGATGCCGGCGAGGCGGAGCTTGCGGCCCAGTGGCGACGCCAGCAGAGGTACCAAACTCGTTTTCCACCGGGTCAGCGGCCCGAAAAAAGCCCGGGTGGTCGGCATCTCAAGAATCTCGGCACCCAATATCCGATAGCCGGTTGGTTCAAATCTGCTGCTGTCCGGCCCGCCCTCCGGGGTCCGATCGGTGGCCGGCAGCAGGCTCATATCGACCGTCAGTCCAAGTCGCGCCATGATGCCCAGACTATTCGGGCCCAGGCCGTTGCGGCCGGCTTTATAATAGATCGGCTGCACGCCGAGGGTCCGCTTGATGGTGGTCAGCAGGGCCGTGAGCTTGCGTTCCTCCAGCTCGGCCGGAAGATTTCCCGGGTAGGAATTGCGTTCGCACAGGATCTCCTCGAAGGGCGGTGTCGTCCAAGGGTGCAGATGGACACCGACTTCGCAACAATCGCGTGCCAAAAATTCGCGCAGCACCTCGTAACCCTGCTTCTGTGACGCGACCGGATAATCGATCAGATAGGCGGGACGCAACCCATACCGGTCAAAAATAGCTTGCGCTTTGAATTGCGCGCTCAGATTGGCGACTCCTGTCTGGTCACGATCGAACGGTTTGTTCCAGTCGAATTCCGCTTCCGTATCGACGACAACGAACAAAGTGGGCGGACGATTGCGATCGAGACCGGCCGGGAAAGCGGTAGCACCGAACAGGCTGTCGACCGGCGCGGCCGGCGCGACTGCCGGTTTGGGCGGCGCCCGCCCTTTGCCGGGCATCAAGGTACGCCGCGCCGTCGAAATCGCGGCCTTGGGAAGGCAGATCAGCCGGTCCCACGCGCTCGGTCGATAATAGGCGGCCAGGCGGGCATTCCGGGCATGCGCCAGAAGCGCATCCGGCCGTCCGTCGCAGGCGGTCTGACGTACCACCTGCCACCAGACCAGACCGGCAGAGCGGGCGATCGCAGCACAGGCCTCGGGCGACGGGTTGCGGTCCTGGCGGAATGCGTCGAGCAGGCGCAGCAGGTAGTCGCCCAGCCGTTCCAGGGTAGCGAGATCGGCGGCCGGCTTCTGGGCGCTGACCAATGTGCTGATCAGCATGGCGGCATCGGCGCTATGGTCGGCGAACCAGGGCTGCAGTTCAAACGCCAATACCTTGGCGGCGTTGGCAATCATGGTATCTTCAAATCGATAGGACGCGTTTTCACCATGCAGCCGATAAAGGGTGAGACACTCGTCCAATCGCTCGATGGCGCCAAGCCGCTTCAGACGGTGATAGAGATCGAAATCGTCGGCATATTTGAACTCCGGCCGCATGAAGGCGGCGAGTCGGCGCACGGCGGCGGTGCGCAGCATCATCGACGACTGCACCAGCGGATTGACCAGATGCAGCAGCCAGTCGATTTGCACGGCGTCGCACCGTTCCGGAATTCTCGACGCACGATCAATTTGGCCGAAGCGCAATGTTTCCGACGCGGTCCCCAGCGCAACCGTCGTGGGGTGCGCCTGCAAATGGGCAACCTGCTTGGCCAAACGCGTAGGGAAGGACAGATCGTCATGGTCGATCAAAGCGATATAGGGTCCGCGCACCGCGCTGAAGGCCCGATTGCGCGCGGCGGCGACGCCAAGATTGGTTTCATTGCTGATCACGCGCAAACGTGAATCTTGGTAGGCTGCAATAATTTCCCTTGTATTGTCCGTAGAACAGTCATCTACGATAATGAATTCAAAATCGTGGTATGTCTGAGACAGTATAGAATCGATGCTCTGTTCGATGAGGGCGGCACCATTGTAGGTTGCCATCACGACAGAAACCATGGGGTTATTTGATTTTACGGGATTATAGGCTTTTGTCATCGTGCAGCACCGGATTGCCAGCCGGCGATGATACACAGTGACGATGCCGCGTAATGTTCCGATTTGCGCACAGTCGCCGCAGCCAGCCTGCATCGCTTGCGCAGCCCATCAACGCGAAGCGCCGCACGATGCCGTCTCCACCACCTCTCGTACCCTACCGAGGAAACCATCGCTGCTGCCGCGCAACTGATCGACGCGGGACAGAATGCGGTGCGACAGCGCCGGGCCCGACTGGAGCGCCAGCTGCGCGACCGCCCACAGCTTTTCAGCTGTCAGGTCCTGCGGCGCAATCAGGAATTCCGTCAACCCCATCAGTTCAAAAAAGCTTCTGTTCTTGACGTCGTAGGGAATATTGATAACAGGCGTGCCGACAGAACAACTCATGATGCTCGAATGCAACATTTGGCAAAGATGCAGATCGAGCGAGCGGTATATGTCCAAGAGAGCGGCGCCATCGGCATCATGCGCCGTCACGCGGAGCCCGCGGTATGACAGCAGACGTGGAATCACACGCTCGATATCGCAATGCTGAATGTAATGAATTTCCGCTCCCTGCTCCTTTTGCAGGCGTTCGAGAAAGGTCATGCAGATTGACAGGGTACCCGCCAATTCGGCCATCACCTGTCCTTCATGCAGGGCGATATTCAACCCAATTTTGAGCCGCGCGCTTCCGTTCGGGCGCGGGCGGTTCGGCGTCCGGTCGGCGAACAGCACCGGATCACCGGTCAGGCTGACGGGAATATTGGTTCGTTTGGCGACCAGGGCGCGGGTCATTTCGTCGCGCACGGAGATGGCATCAAGCTGTTGGAAAATGGCGCGGAGAAAATGTTCGGTTTCCTCCGGAAGATCAGACGACTGACCCTGGCTGTCGTGACTGCCCTTGCCAAGGCTCTTATTGATGCCGATGCCATAAGCAATTTTTGGACAGGCCACCCACGCCAAGTTCTCGGCATCCCGTTTGAGTCGCGGTGGCAACGCGTCATGATCGTCGAAACGCAAATAGCCGCTGCCGGCGATGATCAGCAGGTGATGGCGACGCCCGATGTCGATCGCGGTCCGTTCATCGAGATCGAGCCAGCCAATTTCGTTGAATTTTACTGTCATATCGGAGAATTCGTCGGTCAATTGTCGAGAGATATTTTGTCTAATTGCGATATCTCCTTTATTCGTATTAATTTTCCTTTCCCAGGCATGGGAGTAGAAATGATAAATTCGCAATTTCCAAAATACAACATCGATACATCGTTTGATTGACTGCTTGGCCCCATAAAACATCGTTTGTCGATTGGGCCTGTCTTGTGCCTCGGCCGGAATGGCGAGCAACAGGCAGATATTCAGGGGCGGCCTTTGTGCCGACGCCATTTTTCCACTTCTCCTGGGTTACAACATCCCGGCCATCGCCCCCTCGGCGGTGCGGCGCCGCGATCGTCGCTTTATTTTACAACCGGTTCCATCGCAAACCTGCACGCTCTTGTATTTAAACAACTTTTAGATCAGGCACACAATTTGCTTATCAGGCAGCAGGCTCCGTCTGAGGAGTCCCCGCTTCGTGAAGGAAATGCTTATGCGCCCATATCAGAAAGTCCTTGGGGCGGCATGCCTGATTGCCGCCGCCACCTCGATCGCCAAGGCGGACATTATCCCGACATTGGTCGGCGGGGCTCCAACCTTGATTGTCTCCGGTCCAAGTGCCGGGCAATATGATTGGACCTATAATGTCAGTCTCACCAACAGCGAAGCCCTGGTCACCGGCGCCCCGTTCACCCAATTCGGGACACTTTACGACGTAAGCTCTACACCCGTCAGCATCATCAATACCACCGGCTTTCTGGCGAGCGAGTTTACCTTTTCGTCGACGCTGACCGATATGCCGGCCTATTTGACCGGTCCCGCGGACAGCAACAGTCTTTACAACATTCGGTACACCTTTACCGGCGCCACGACAATCGTCGGCGCCCCCCTGCCGAGCGCGACTGCCGACGTGGCACTCGGTTCGTTTAGCTTCCTTTCTTCGTCCTCCAGTTTGGCGCTGACGAATTTTGACGGCGAAGCCTCGGCTTCCTGCTGCGGCATCAGGACCAACAGCGAAGACGGTAATGTCGGAAGCGTCACCACGCCTAATGTAATGCCGCCATCGCCCGTCCCGGAACCTTCCTCTCTGCTGATTGTCGGCCTCGGCCTGCTGGGACTCGGAACCTTTCTTCGTAGGACCTACAAGCAGCAATATCTATAATACTTAAAATCAGAATATATAATATAGCCGGGCAGCGATTTCGACGCCCGGCTATATTTACGACAAAAATGAGAGCGCTGTTCAACAGTGAACTGCGGTTTCTTGGGGAACCTCTATTTATTACATCGCTTTGAATCCAAGCCAAGCTTGCGGGTAATAATAAACACGGAGGTGCCTATGTCCGGCGTGCAATCTATCGTCACCGCAACCGCGACGACCGCGGCGCTTGTCGCGGCGCAAGCCGATGGCGCCCAGGTCGCCGTTACCGACAGCGCGTTCAATGTCGTTGCCAATCTCGATTCTTTGGAGTCGGTGGCCGCCGCCGGCGAATTATCCAGCATCGCCCTGACCGACAGCGGTTTTGCCATTTTGTCGATCACAGCGGCACAGCTGACCGCCGACGCTGCGGTACTCACCCATATCTCGGGCAATTTTGTTCTTCAGGAAAGCGCCGCGGTCGCTAATGTCACCATCGCCGGCTTGCCCGGGCACGGCAACACGGTGGTGTTCAGCGGTCTCTCCAACGAATATAGCGGCACGGTGCCAACCAGCGGCGACAGCTTCGTGGTCACCGACACCAGCACGGGCCGCGCCAGCAGCGATACGCTCAGCAATATCACGGCGCTCCAATTCAGCGATCAGCTGTTCTTCGTCGCCGCCGAACCGGGGACCACCACGGTCACCACCGGCAATGTCACGGAACTCTATGCGGCGGTCTTGGACCGGACCCCCGATGTTCCCGGCCTGGCCTATTACGAGAATGTACTGATCGCCAATCCATCCACGCCACTGATAGTGTTCGCCGAATGGTTCCTGCAATCGCCCGAATATACCGCCGCCCACAATTACCCGCAGACCTCCGCCGGCGACGCGCAGTTTGTTGCCGACAGCTACAATAATCTGTTGCATCGCGCGCCCGAAGCGGGTGCCGTGGCATGGTATCAGAGCAACATCATGGCCTCATTCTTGGCGGGCGTGACGCCAGGCACGGCGGCCTTCACCGCGGCGGAATTGTCGGCGCATGCCGCCGTGCTCGCCGACTTCAGCAATTCCACGGAATTTTTGGGCAATGTGCAGGTGACCGCTCAACATCCCGGCAGCGCTCAACATTGGCTGGTGCTGGTTTAAAACTGGGCCAGCCGCAGGCGTACATATATTACGACGTCCGGTCAGGCGACCGCTCGGGATGATTTCGCCCCTTGCGAAATCGTCACGAGCGGGCGCACAAGAGAGCGCGAGAGAGAGTCTCTTGCATCGCCGTAAGGCGATCTCAGCCGAAAGGACAGACGCCGCTGCGGGAAATATTCGCCTGAAGGCGAAACGACAGCCTGCTCTCGTGCTCTCGGTTGCGCTCTACCGCTCGCGCGGACCCATGCAGATCTCCCTGGGTAAGGTGCACTGGATGTCCCGCCGCCTCCGTCCCCATTACCGATCCGACCTCGGTTGGATTTTGGGCGTCGCGTTCGCTTGCACGCTTACCCGGTCGGACTGGCCTGCTCAGGGCTTCACTTGCGTTCGGTGCTGCGGTTCGCCTCGGGCTTCTTCTCCACACGGCCTCACGGCGCCAGGTCAGGCGTCTCTCGACGGCTTCGCTGCGTGCCGTTGCCTCCAGCTCGCGATTGCTACCAACGCGCCCCGCGAAGGACTTTCACCCCCAATCCAGTGCCCATGCCAGGCACACAAGTATCTCCTGGAGCGCCTGGAAAGAGATCAAGCTTTCTTATTAAGAGCCTCGCCTCTAGCCGATATTCCTGACGATATGCGGGCCGATCAGATTGGCGAGCGGCAATGGCATTCTCTTCCAAATTGCAATCATCAGACGGTATCTGGGATTGCCGGGATTGAGGCTGGGCGCGGCACCGCCGCCGGCAACGCGGTATTCATGCAGCACCGGTCTTGCCGCGAAACCCCAATTCTTCTTGAAGGCGTAAGGGCCGCTGCCGATCTTGCTGCGACCGAAATCGAAATGGCGCAAGCCTCGCTCCGCGGCACGCCGCATAAGTCGCCAATACATGAAATCATTGGCGCCGACGGCACGGGCACCGGCGCCGGCGCCGGCGTAATAGGGCATGACGGACTCGCGAAAATAGAAACTCAACACCGAACTGACCGGCTTGCCGGCTGAAAGGACGGTCAGAATGTCGCAGTCCGGCCCGAACTCCTGCATCAGGGCGCGAAAATAGGATTTGGCAAATACCGGCGTGCCGAGCCGATGGACGGTGGTGGCATAGAGCGGATAGAAGCGGTCGATATCTGCGTCGATTTCGTCGGTCAGTCCGGATTCCAGAGATTTGCGGAGCACCGCCCGTTGCTTGCGGGGAATTTGCTTCAGCCCTTCCGCCTCGTCGCTTGCGAGGACGCCGTCGAAGGTGGCGTAAAGTTGATCGCAGCGCGCCCAATGCGGGTGTTGGCGGTTAGGGCGCCGATATTCCAGATAGTCGGCGCCAAGCCGATCCATCAAAGCGGCCGCCGCGCCATCGAGTCGCTGGTAGCTGTCCTCATCATCGGCAAGAGGACCGCCCCCCATGCAACAGCCGTTGGAGATCAGCGCATTGCCGAACATCTTGCTGCGGTAGTGGGCGAGCGGCAGCACGCCGGTCAGGCGACCGCCGCGTTCGGCGAAGAGAAAATAGGTATCCTGGCCGAAACTGCGCTCGATGACAGCTTTCCATCCGGCCCGGTGAAAGAAGCTGCTGTCGGGATGGGACGCGACATAGGCGTCCCAACGGTCGACATCCTGCGTTTCCAGGCGGCCGATCAGCGTGTACCGAGCACTGTCGCTTTCCCCTTCAGGCATCGAATGGCAGCCGATCCATCCGGGTCCAGGCGAAATCCTCGAGCAGCCGGCGCAGTCGCGCTTCCATGCCGTGCAAATTGGTGTAATGGCGCAGCCGCGACTTCAGCGGCAGCCCGGCGATGCGAGGCTGCCCGGCATCGATTTCCCAGGGGTGAAAATAGAACACGCAAGGCTGGCCGTCGTGCCGATTGACGCGCCTTAAGGCCCAGCGCGACACCCAATAAGGCAGCAGGCGGAAATAGCCGCCGCCGCTGCAGGGCAGTGTTTTTCCGGCGACCCGCACCGTCGTCATCGGATGTTCGATGATGCCGCCGCGCCCATTCGGGTAAAAGGTGAAACGGGGCGCGGACGGCATGCCATAATAGTCATGCGTGATCGGGTAGACACTCGAACTGTAAGTGTATCCCTCCTCCTGCAGCACATCGAAGGCCCAGCGATTGGCGGCGCCGATCGAGAAGGTGGCGGCGCGATAACCCCGCACCGGCACGCCACCCACGTCCTCGAGTTGCGCTTTGGTGCGGCGCACATCGGTGCGGAAGGTTTCGGCGTCCTGACGATCGACGCGGGTGTGATCCCAGCCATGACTGGCCAGTTCATGTCCCTGATCGACAATGCGCCGGATCAGGCCGGGATGGCGCTCGGCAACCCACCCCAGCACAAAGAAAGTCGCCTGCACGCCGGCGTCTGCGAAAAGGGCCAGCGCGCGGTCGGTATTGGTTTCGACCCGGCGCGGCAAACTGTCCCACTGCCGAGCCGCCACCCGCGTCGACAGAGCCTGCGCATGGAAATAGTCCTCAATGTCGATGGTCATGGCATTGATGATCGGGCTGGCGCTCTCTGCCTTCACCGCGCCACCAGTTCAGCCAACAGACCGAGCGTGCGCTTGAGCGCCTTGTCATGTCGGACGCTGCGCGCGTCCAGCTGTTGCAGGCGTCGCGCAATGTCGATCATCGGCAGCGGCGCGAGCCTCTTCGCGCCAACCGGCGATTGAGCGGGAGCCTCCATCTCGCTGCCCAGTTCGGCGGAGACGTCATTCACCATGGCACCGGTCAAGTAATGCAAAGTCTCGAGAGAACCCAGCAGCAGCAGCCGCGACATCAGCGTATTGATGCGGCGCGGAATGCCGCCGCTGTGACGGTGCACCGCCGGCGCGCAGTCCGGGGCAAGCGCCGGATCCAGGCGCCAACCGGCCTTGCGCAGGCGGTGATCGATATAGGCGCCCGTCTCCGCCTCGTCCATCGGGCCAAGATGGCAAGACGCGATCACTCGCTGGCGCAGCTGATCCAGATCGGCGCCGGCGATGATGGACCGAAATTGCGGCTGCGCCACCAGAAAGCTCTGCATCAGCGACTTTCCGCCGACCTGAAAATTGGACAGCATGCGCAATTCCTCAAGCGCCGGTATCGACAGGTTCTGCGCTTCGTCGATCAGCAGCAGGCAGCGGCGTCCCTCGGTGTGTCGCGCCAGCAAGAACGTCCGGATAGCCGCCAGCAGGGAGGCCTTGTCGCCGGCGAGCGGGATGGCGAAGGCCAGCGCCACCATGCGCAGCATGTCGTCGGCGCCGAGTTGCGAGGTCTCGATCTGCGCCGCGACATATTGGTCGCGATCGAGTCGGGTCAGCAGATGACGCAGCAAGGTTGTCTTGCCGGCGCCCACCTCGCCGGTCAGGACGATGAACCCCTCGCCTTGGCCAAGACCATAGATCAGATAGGAAACCGCCTTGAGATGGGTTTTGCTGCTGAAAAAAAAGCTGGGGTCGGGGGTCAGTTGGAATGGCCGGCCGGTAAACCCATAATATTTCTCGAACATCCGGACATTCGCCAATCTTGCGGGGGTGGACCCACCACACCTACGCCTGTCGCGACCTAACTTCTGTCCGCATTTGCACTCGGCGTACGAGATCGCCCTCAAGCGCCGAGCCGCCCACTTTGTCCGCTTCGCGGTCTGCTTCGCATCCATCCCCTGTGGGTCGGTAGCGGAGTGCCGGCGGGCGGCTGGCTAGAACTGCTGACGCACCGTGATTGTTGCCGCATTCTCGCTGTAGCGGGGACCAATCTCATTGTTCAGCGTGTAGCGCCGAAAGCCCAGGCTGGCGCGCAGGCTGGCGGTAAAATCATAGTCATAGGTCGCGCTGACGCGCCGGATCGAATAGCTGCCGGACGCCAGGCTGTCTTCGGTCTTGCCCAGCCAGAACGACAGGCTGAGATCGGCGTGGCGGGTCAGCTGGCGGGACAGAGAACCGCCGACCAGCAGGCTGTTCTGACGATCGCCGCCACCGGCGCCCAAAGAGCTTGTACCAAGCACGCGCTGGTCATATTCCAGCGACAGGCTACCGGAGGTGCGGTCCGCGCTGCCGCCGAGTTCGATGCGGCTGGTCTGCAAGGAAAAGTTTTGCGCGGAATTGGCGAAGGGGAAAAAATTGGGATCGACAATGTCTCCGGTCAAGGGGTCGGCAAGCCGGCCCTGTTCGTCGCGCACCAAATCATTGAGGCTGCTATTGGCGAGATCCTGCTGCGTGGTGACCATTTCGCGATGGATCGCCGACAGTAGCAGCGAGCTGCTGATGCGATAGCGAAACTGCCCTGACCAGTAGGGGCCGCCATAACGCGTCCCGCCTTCCAGCAGCAGATCGGTGCGCGGGCCTGGCGTCAGGCGGGTTCCCACCCGCAAGGAGCCATCCACCCGGTCGGAGTCGGCCAAAGCGCTGTCATTGAAACTGTCGAAACCGACAATGCCGATCAACGCCACTTGCCGCATCAGGGCATATTCGCCGGTCAGGCTGAACGTGCCTTGCGTCACGGTGCGGCCGCCGGAATAGTCCGCCTGGTTTGCCCACCCCTCGACCACCCAGCGGAACTCGGTGAATTGCGGACCGGCTCGAAGATTGGCGAGAATTTGATTGCTGGTGGTTGTGACCGGCACAAAGGGCGCCGCCGCCAGCGGCGCCGCGACGGCAGGTGCCGCTGCAACCGAAGCGGCCAGCGGCGTCGCACCGGCGCCAACGCTGCCGCTATAATCCAGCAACGACAAGCGGTAGCGCAGTTCGCCGCTTGCCCAACTGCCGAAATCGTGAGTCAAATAGGGACTGACGCTGGCATTGATGACTTCGACCTGGTTGCCGGGCAAGCGGCGATCGATCGCCGAAATGACGCCATTCGCGCTGATCGGCTGGACATTGATCGAGGCCCGCATGTCGACCAACAGCGTGTTCTCGACCAGTTCGCCCAGCGCATTGCCGTAAACCGTGTACCGGATTCCGTCCAGATCGGTGGCCCGCCGGTAGGCGTCATAGTTTACCTCTCCGTCGAGCGTCAGCTTCAGCCGCCTGGTATCCTCCTTGACCGTCAGTCCGGCACCGATCGAGGTCAGGGAATCAGGCGCGCCAACAGGGGTCAGCCGGACATTGTCGGTGTAGGCCTCGCGCACCGACACACTCGGCGTCACGACCCAATCGCGCGCCGGTGCGGCGGGCGGCGGGGTGCTGCCCAAGGATGACGGCATTTTGTCCGGCACGGGGTTGACTGCCGCCGGCAAGGCCAGTTCAGCATAGGGTTGAGTCTGGGCTAGTGCCCAAGCCGGCAGCGCCGAGGACAAAATCACCGCGAGCGTTGACAGCTTCTGCTTCATGGGGCGACTCTTTCCTCCTTGCGTCAGCGATAGGAGCCGGCAAAATTTTCCTCCCACAGTGGCTCGACCTTGTTGAGGACGAAACTGAGTTCGGCGCAGTCGCGCAGTTTCGCCAAGGACCGTTCCACCAGACGCCAGCCGGTCCGGTTCTGCTCCACCACGATGACGATCTGGCCCACCAGCGAGGCCAGCACGCCGGTTTCCGTACTCGCCAGCACCGGTGGCGAATCGACGATGATGAGCCGGTCGGCATAGCGGGACACCGCTTCTTGCATCATCAAGCGCATACGCAGGCTGGACAGCAGTTCGGTACTGTGCGGCCGTCCTCGCCCGGCCGGCAAGATGGTAAGATTGTCGACATTGGTCGACAGCAGCACATCGCCGATGTCGAGTTCCTCATCCAACAACAAATCGACCAGACCACGCTCGACGGTTACGCCCAGCATGGCCGGCAAGGATTGTTGGAAAAAGTCGCCATCCAACAGCATCACATGCAGGTCATGCTCGGAGGCGATGCTGAGCGCCAGATTGATGGCAACGAAGCTCTTGCCTTCGCCCGGCCTGGCGCTGGTAACCATGATGGCATTGCCGTTTCTGATGGCAGCGCCGCCGGTGGCGAGCGCCTTTTGAATCAAGGGCCGTTTGATGATCTGGAACTGCTCGACCATTTCGGTTTTTTTTCCGCCCTCGGGCCGAATACATCCCATGCGCTCCAGCCGGTCGAGATCGATCGTGATCCGATGGACGGCCTCGCCGGCAGCGGCGATTGGCGGGGGATCGATCACGCCGAAGGGCTGGCGGTGCAGTGGCGCCTCTGCATCCATATCCGCACCCGTCTCGGCGCCGGCAATTTTGATGTCGGCAATGTCGAGCTGTTCAGCATAGCGCTGAATCAGATCCAGGCGATGGGGCTCATCCGGCATGATTGGCATCCTGCGTCGGACTTGCTCTGCCAACATCGCCCAGAAATCCCGAATGGAGGAGAGTAATCAGGAAGACACCGCCGAACAGGACGAAAAGCGATAGGGTAGCACCGGCAAATCGCAGCCGCCAAACCCGATCGAGGCGCCGGTCGGTCGGCGTGCGAACCAGGGAGACGATGCCTAACACCCGAATGGCCGAATGGCTGGCCAGATCCTTTGCCGAGGTCACCGGAAGTTCGATGCGATCGAGCAGAAAAGCCAGACCGGTCGCCGCCACCAGGCTCGCCGCCAGGACGCCGGCCAGCATGGTCAGCCGATGCGGACCCGACGGTTTGGCCGGGATGCGCGGCGGTTCGACGATACGAAATTGGATCTGTTGCGAGGTATTCTCCACCGCCTGCGACATCAAAGCCGACCCGCGGCGCACCAGCAATTCGTCATATTGCTTCTTGAGGACGTCATATTCACGCGTCAGATCGGTGTATTGCGCCACCACGTTGGGATTCTCTGCCGCCTGAAACTCCACCTGGAGCTGCGCCGCCTTGGCCGCTTCCAAGTGATTGCGCGCCAGAGCCAGTTGCTGTTCGGCATCGAACAGCCTGATCTGCATCTGCCCATAGACCGGATTGGACAGCTGTGCATGGTAGCGTTGCGCGTCGGTGTCGCCGGCTTCTTTGCCACCGCTGCGCGAGGTCAACGCGTCGAGCTGACGTTGCGCCGCGACGACATCGGGATGCTGATCGGTATATTGCAAACGCAACTGGTCGAGCGTGCGCTGCAATTCAACGATTCGCGCTCCCCGTGACTCGACGCGGCCGTCGGTGACGACGATCTGCGGCCCATTGTCGACATTGAGGAATTGCGGCACTGACCTGATTTGCTGATTGAGAAGACTGGTGCCGGCCTCGAGTTCGGCGACCTGACCATGCAGGGTGTCGACGGCTTCCCGCATGGCGTCCTTGCGGGCCGTCAGATTGGTGGCAGTCGACACCAGCACGTCGCCGTGCTGACGCTTGAATTCGGCCATTCTCTGCTCGATACCCCGCAATTTGTCTTCATAGGTGGCGATCTGTTTTTCGATGAATCCGAGCGCCTTTTCCATCTCGGTGCGATTTTGCAAATTGCTGTTATCGACCAGCACCGACAGCAACGCCTGCACGACGTCGCGCGCCAGCACCGGGTTGGCGTCGGTATAGCAAATGGCCAGCAGGTTGGCGCCCTGGACGCTGATTTGCGCGTGTTTTTCCATGTGCTCATAGAGATTGACTTCATCGACCGGCGACTGGGTATCGAGCGCCAGATCGGTCATCACCGCGACCTTGTGCAGATTGGGCCGGCTCAATAATGTGCGCATGATCAGCGGCACCTGATGCTGCACATCGTTCTCGACGGTCAGGTCCTTGAGCAACGGGCCAAGCAGCGTGTCGGTATCGACATAGACCAGTGCCTGCGATTGATACTGACCGGGCAGTAGCAGCACCACCGCCCAGCCCATCAGACAAACCGCCCAGCTTACCCCTAGCGCCAGCCAGCGTCGCCGCCACAGGATCGCCAGATGCGTCAAAATCTCCAGACGGAGATCATTCATGGGACGGACTCCCCCTACGGATCAGAACCATGATTCGGGAATGATGACGATGTCGCCCGGTGCCATCGGTACATTGGCCGACACCTCGCCGTCCCTGACCAGACTGTCGAGCTTGACGCCGAAGGATTCCTCCTGGCCATTCACCCTTCGCACGATGACGGCGCGATTGCCGGCGGCAAAATTGGTCAGACCGCCGACCTCGATCATGACGTCGAGAACGGTCATATCGGCGCGGTAGGCGAAAGCGCTCGGCTTGGCGGCCTCGCCGATGACGCGGATCTGGTGATCGAACGGCCCACCGAACGAAACCGGCATGACGGTAACGATGGGGTCATGGACATAAACCGCCAAGCGCTCGCGGATGGCATGGCCGAGACTGGTGGGCGTACGGCCGGCCGCCTCGATGTCTTCGACCAGCGGCAGCGAGATCATACCGTCCGGCCGAACCACGATGGTGGTGGAAAGGTCGGGGCTCTTCCACACGAAGACCTGCAACTGGTCGCCAGGACCGATGATATAATCGTAATGCGTGGCGGCCGGACCGGCACTGCCGAGGTGCGGCGCGTCAGTCCTGCCGGCACATCCGGCCGCCATCGCCAGCGCGGTCAGCGCGGACAAGATCAGCCCGCATCGCTTGAAGTTGGCACCGTGCTGCACGAAGTTGCTCCCGATCGATCCGCCCGGCCCGCTGCCTGGCTTTGCAAGGCTCTCGAGCCCTGGGAACGACAGTGTGCAGAGATCGGCACCCTGCCGCTGTTCCCTACTGAACAGGCAAGAGCGAACCCCGGGCTAAATCGAGACGAGTGCTCCGTTTGCGAAATTCGAATAACTTCGTCCACAGGATTTTCGAATTTCGGAAACGATCAGAGCACTAGATAAATTATTGAATCGAGTGGTGCTTTATGTTTTTGAAGGTCCGAAAGTCGCTGGCTGCGAAGCTGTCGGAACTTCAAAAACGCACCACTAGGGCATTGCTTGTCGCGAAGTGGTGGATTCCCCGAATTTCGCCCCGCCTTGTCGCCATGCTATTCAAAATGCTTCGGCTGGAGATCGCCGATTTCCGAAATTCTTTTTAGAGACCGGATATGACCCACAGCGCGCCGAATAGCTCGAAAATAGACGGCTTTGATCCCTTCTCCTTCCTGAGTTCGATCGGTGCCGGCAGTGCGACCTTGCAGTTCAAGGCCGGCCAGTCGGTCTTCCGCCAAGGCGATCCGGCGTCGGCGCTGTATTATCTGCAGCAAGGCCGTGTTCAGATCAGCATCATTTCCAGCCAGGGCAAGGAAGGCGTCACGGCTATCCATGGCCCCGGCGAACTGTTCGGCCAGGAAGGCATGTTTCGACGGAGCCTGTATCGCGCCAACGCGGTCACTACCGGTGCGTCGACCATCGCCAAGATCGACAACAAGGCGATGATGCGGGTGATGGAAGCGCAATCCTCGCTGGCCCTGATGTTCCTGTCATTCGTGATGTGGCGCAATGTGCAGATCGAGGATGACCTGGTCGACCATCTGTTCAACTCGAGCGAAAAGCGCCTGGCGCGGCATCTTCTCAAACTGGCCGGCCGCGACGAAAATGGTGACGCCTTTGACGAGGCCGCCACGGTGATCCCGAAAACAAGCCAAGAGGCGTTGGCCTCTAGGATCGGCACGACGCGCGGACGAATTAACTTTTTCATGAATAAATTCAGGAAATTGGGCTACATCGACTATGACGGTGACATCACCGTGCGGGCAAGTCTGGCAAACATCCTGATCGAAGAAGGCACGCCCGAGCGCGCCAGTTTGCTGGATCACAGTCCACTTTCTGGCCGCGAAGGCACCATCCCGGCACGGCGCCCGATGTCCGACAGGCTCGAACAAAGAGCCTGCGCCTAGTGCATTGGCGCAAACAAAAGATACAAAAATTTCGCCGATGCACCCCAGCCCGCGCGGCGCTTGAGCGTTAAAAAAGCGGAGCTTTTTCGCTCTTGCAGACTCTCGTGCATTGAATCATTTGAATAAGCCAATGCACTACACACCGACACCGTCAGCATCGCGTTTTGGCGCAGCAATCCGGGCTGACCGTCAAGCAGCGCCGGGCGGCAGCTGATTGGGGGGCTCGGCAGATTTGCCGCCCCGCAACGGCGCGAACCATGGCAAGCTTTTGTCAAGCCTGATTGCCCGCCTGACGATGACCACCAGCAGACCACAGCTTGCCAAAATGGCCAATATATCGATCATCTTGGATCTCGCTGCACGACGATGCTGGTCCGCCCTAGCGGCGCCGCCGCCGGCGCGGCGACCGCAAGGCGTCTGAAGGGTGACCACGGATGGCGCCAAGCCAGCCGGATTTCCTCGCAGAACGGGTGGCCGAGGGCAAAAATATACAGGAACCAAGCGGTCACACCGCTCGTGCCGGCGGCTATTGTTTGCGGCCAGAAATGTGCGGAACTCACGCCATAGCCCAGCACGATGGCAACGGGCACGGCCAAGGATACCGACGCCACCAGCAGGCTGGCACCGAGCACTCGGCCGATCTGACGCCAGGAAAGCTCGATGTTGGTTTTGGCTTGCTGCACCGCATAAAGGGCATGCACCAGAGTACCGGCAACCGTGCCCCACGCCGCCGCCTCGATGCTGATGGTGGCGCCCAGGCATACGGCCAGGACCAGGATCGGGATACCCATCAGTTGCACCCGGAACAACCGCCGCGCCGCGCCCATTGCCGTGAACAAGGTGACGGCGACACGGCCGAGCACACCCAAAGCGGCGGCCAGACAAAGAATACGGGCGGTTTGCACCGCCGCCAGCCATTGCGGGCCGAACGCCACCTGGATAATCGGCAGCGCCAGCAAAGCGATCATCGCCAGCAAAGGCCAGGCGACCAAGGTGGTATAGCCGAGCAGACGCAAAAAGGGCGCCTTCACCTCTCCTGCGTTGCGATTGAGCAGTGCCAGGGCACTGAGCGCGACGGGGGTGATGGCGTCCATCATCGCCTGCTGGAACAGGCTGACCAAGCCATTGGCGCGGCTATACAAGCCGGCCGCGCTGAAGCCCAGGAAGCGGCCGACCACTACATCGGCGACGCGTTGCCCGGCTTCCTGCAAAAGAGTGCCGCCGCTGACCAGGACTCCGAAGCCGAGCACGCGACGCCACTCAGTGAGCGCTGGCCGCAACAAAATATCCTCGGCGTAACAGATGTAATTGCCCGCCACATAGACCGAAATGCCCATCACCGAGGCCCAGGCCATGCCGACCGCACCATAGCCCTGACTGGCCATGATGATCGAGGTCGCGGCATGGGCGATGGCGGCGGCGATGCCGATGCGCAGCGCCGCCCTAAACTTCATGTCGCGATGCAGCCGTGCCGTGCCGATGGCCGCAAACGCGACCAGAATGAAATTGAGACTCATGATCAGGACGACGATTCTCAGTCGCGGCGCCTGGAACGCCAAGGCCAAGGGTCCGGCCGCGGCGACAAACCCGAGCGCGATGGTGGCTCCCAGAATCAGGGAAATGCCGAGTGCCGTCGACAGTCGCCGGCGGGTCAGGTCGGACTCCTGGACGATGTAATTGCCGACACCGAAATCACGCAAGGTCTGGGCGACATTGATCAACCCGGCGGCGACCGAATAGAGGCCGGTTTCAGCCGGTGTGAGCAAGCGTGCCAAAATCACCGTGGCGACGATATTGATCAGCAGAATGCTGTATTTCTCGGCAAACGACAGAAACAGCGAACCGCGCACGCTCGTCACGCCGCTACCTCTGACGGTCGCTGGAGGGGTGTGCCGTGCGACGGGCAGCGCTGTCGTCGACCCGTCGTGCGGCGATCAGGGCGAGCGCGATCGCTTCGACCTTGGCGGCGTTGGCATCCCAGTTATAGCCGCCGCGCGCAATGGTGCGAACCGCTTGGCTCCCCAAGCGGTGCCGCAAGCCAGGGTCTTGCGCCAGGCGCTGAATGGCCCGGCCCAGATTGGCGGGGTCCGCGGGATCGAACAGCAGAGCATCCTGCCCGTCGGTCAACACTTCGCGGATATTGGCTTGGTCGGGTGCGATGATGGCCCGGCCCAGAGCCATATAGTCGAACAGCTTGAGCGGCGAGGCGTATTCCACCGCATGCGGCTGCAGAGCGATATCGAAGGCGGCGACATGGGACCAGACGCTGTCCCGCGGCACCACGCCTGTGATGGTCAGACGATCGGTCATGCCGAGTTGTCTTGCCCGCTCCTCGAGCGCAGAGCGGCCCGGCCCGTCACCCACCACCAGCAGATGCAGTGAGGGTTGCTCCGGCAACAGGGCCATCGCTTCGAGCACGCCGGGCAGCCCGTGCCAGGGCCGGATGAAGCCGGCGAAGCCGAGCACCAGCTTGTCTTGCAAACCCATCCGCAGTCGCTCTTCGTCGCCCTGTGGCAAGGCTGCAAGCCGGTGCAGGGCGACCCCGTTGGCGATCACCTGAATCGGCCGGCGCGGAACGCCGGCTGACCGCAAATGCTGCGCCAGCACTGCCGTGACCGGCAGCAGCATATCGCTGTTGCGCCAGACCCGCCGCTCGCTCCAGCGTGCCAGCGCCGGCCAGGAAAGACCACCATGCTGGCCGCGCTCGGTGGCGATCGGCGCGTTGACTTCAAGAAGCATGGGAATGCCCGAGAGCGCCTTGAGCCAGATCCCGGACAGTAAAAAAAGATTGTAGCGTTCATAGAACATATCGGGGCGGTGTTGGCGCCAAGCCCGCCACAGCCGCACGAAAGCGGGGACCGAGTAGCCCAATTCCATCAGTTCCGCCAGCCACCGTGGCAAGACGCGGCGCAGGCGCGACGAATCCCGGGGCAAAGCACCGCCGCGCCGTTTTGGCGCGACGACGATCACTTCATGGCCGCGTCGGGTCAATGCTTCGATCATTTCCGTGATGTGGACATCCTGGCCGTCTTTCGACAGCGTGCGGTGATGATAGAGAATTCTCATGTCCGGCCCCTTGAAAGGCGGGCTGCCTGGGGCGCAGCGAGCCGGACAGGTGTAGCTTCTATGGTCTCTTGATACTGTGCCGGAATGGACATAAGGGGCGAGAAAGCGGCCTCGATCGGCCGTCCACCGGCAGCACCCGGCGTGACGGATATTCTTACAGTCGTCCGCAGCAGGAATCCTAGCGTACTGACATTAAACAATAAAAATATTTGGCATGGCACGTGCTTGACCAGAGATCGCCAGAGTCGTTGGCAACTTCAGATAGGACGCCCGCCCATGCCCCGCCACGCCCCGTCGCGCCTCGTCGTCCTGCTCGGCACAGCCGGCCTTGCCGCCCTGTTCGGCGGCACCCCGCGCAGTGAAGCCTACACCATCACCACAGGCGGCACCGCCGCGATCGATGGCAGCGGACCTACCAGCGCCGTCGGCACGGCGACGATCCTTACCTTTGACAGTTTGCTGGCCAACTCGTCCGGCAGTTTCACCTATGACGGTGTCACCTTCAGCGGCAGCGGTGAAATCGTCGCCGGCTCGTCGACCAACCAATATGTCGCGCCCAGTGGCGATGGTACCAATTACCTGGTTGCCGGCGGCTCCCCGTCTTATACCGGCAGCGAAACACTGACCGTTTCCGGGCCGTCCAGCAATTATTTCGGACTCTATTGGGGTTCGCTCAGCAACGATAACACGCTCACCTTCTTGAGTGGCGGCAACGCCGTCGCGACCATCACCGGCAGTCAGGTTGCGGCCGCCAACGGCGGCAACGGCAATCCGATCGGGGTTGGCAGCAATGATTACGTCAATATCTTTGATCTGCCCGGCTACGACACGGTGGTGCTGTCGACGACGGCCGCCAATTTCGAAGTCGATAACATCGCTTTCGGCGCGGTGATCGGCGCCGTTCCTGAACCTGGCACGCTGGCGCTGGTTGGGGTCGGCCTGTTCGGTCTCGGCATGATCCACCGCCGACGCAGAAGCCGGTTCGCGATCAGTCTGCCTGTCGCGCCAACACAGTATTTTCCGGTCGGCAAATAGGGGATTCCCCGATATTTCGGCATCGTGTCCCATGCTATAGATACTGCGTCAAGCCCGATCCCCGAGATTGACACATGAAGATGTTCCCGTCGCGGTCCCCCGCCCCCCCGGTAGTCGCGACGGGAACTTTTCGATCGCCAGCACGCCCAAGCCGGTCCCATCTGAGATGCCGCGTGACATCCGTCCCCAAGCGCCTATGCTTGACGTCCCGGTCGGCAGCGATCAGATCCGGACATCGCGGATTGGTCGCCGGCAAGCCCTCGTGGTGCGATTTTGAAACTCTCGTCATCGCAGCAGAACGCCGATCAACTGGCCGCGCTCAAGGCGGAGAACGACGCATTGCGGGTTCGCCTCGATGTCGAGCGGCAGGTGTTGCAATCGCAAAAATTGACCGCCATCGCCCGACTGGGCGGCGATCTGGCGCACAACATCAATAATATGCTGATGGTTGTGCTGTGGAATCTCGAACTGATCGGGCGGGCGCTCGCGGGCAATGCCAAGGAGCAGGCTCGGGTGGAGATCGCGACAGCGGGAGCGCTCAATTGCACCGAGCTGGTTCGCAAGTTGCTGGCCTTTTCGTCGTCCACACCGCATCAGTCCGAACCGATCGATCTCGAACAGGTCATTCCGCGTGTCTGGCAGTTGATCGACCGCATGGTAGGCGGCGCCGTCAGCACCGATTACACACTGCCGCCGGGGCTTTGGCCAATTCTGGCCGATCCCACGCAGATCGAATTGGCGCTCCTTAACCTGGCAGTCATGGCGCGCGACTCCCTGCCCGACGGCGGAACGCTCGCCTTAGAATGTGCCAATGTCGAGAGCGATGATATCGGATTGGCGATAGCGCCGGGCGACTATGTGACGATCGCCGTCACCGACAGCGGCCGGGAACCGGGCAAAGACTTGGGTCTCGGCTTGTCGATGGTCGAGGACTTCGTCGCGCAAAGCGGCGGACAAATGGTGATCGAAAGCGCGCCTTCGGCAGGAACCACTGTAAGGCTCTATCTGCCAAAAGCCGAAATCGTCGGTGCCGCCGCCAAACCAGGCAGCGGCATTGCCGCACTGCCGCAGGATGGACAAATTATCCTGGTCGTCGAAGACGACGCCGACGTGCGATGTATCGCGCAAGCGCAATTGCAAGAAATGGGCTACAAGGTGCTGGCGGCAGAGAATGCCGGCGCAGCCTTGCGGATCCTGGCCACGGACCAGCCGATCAATATTCTTTTCACCGACGTGGTGATGCCGGACGGCATGGATGGTATCGCGCTGGCACGCCATGCCGCCTTGCTGAGGCCAGGAATCAAGGTCCTGCTCACCTCAGGCCATAGTCCGACGCATTGCCGCATCGGCGGCGTGCCAGAAGGATTTTTGCCGAAACCTTACCGCGAGGAGGAGTTGCAGCAGGCTCTCGGCGCGGTCATTCTGACCCCTGCAGCGACGGTAATTCAGTCTCCTCCCTTGTTCTGACGCTTTCCCGCCTTAAATAAGAGGGGGGTCGGCGCGATCCGCCGGCGCGATGCCGGCATTGGTGCAGAATGGCAAGCATAAGAATTTTGATCGTCGATGATCACCAGCTGATCCGCGCCAGCTTGAAATCCCTGATCAGCGAGTTCGAGGGCATTGAGGTGGTGGCCGAGGCGGGCGACGGACAGGAAGCCACCGAAGCGATTGCCAAACATCGGCCGGACGTGGTTCTGATGGATATCGTGATGGCCGGATTGAACGGGCTGGAGGCGACCCGTCGGATCACCAAGGAACATCCGACCGTCCGGGTTATCGTGCTGTCGATGCATGCCAGCGAACAATATGTGCTGCCCGCCTTGCGGGCCGGCGCGTCGGGCTACCTGCTCAAGGAGTCGACACCCCGCGAGCTGGAAACCGCCATCCAGTCGGTGGCGCGCGGTGAAATGTTTCTCAGCCCGGCGATATCGAAGCAGGTTATCGAAGTCTTTCTCGACCAGTCCGACCATACCAAAACCTCGCTGGAAGGCCTGACGCCGCGCCAGCGCGAGATTTTGCAGCTGATCGCCGAAGGCGAATCCAGCAAATTGATCGCGCAACGGCTTGGCTCCAGCGTCAAGACCATCGAATCGCACCGCGCCAGCCTAATGGAGCGGCTCGATATTCACGAGGTTGCCGGTCTGGTCCGCTATGCGATCCGCAACGGTCTGGTTTCGTCCGATCGCTGACAGTCTCCGGCCGGCCCGTTCCAACCCGTCCTCGCAGGCAGCGCGCCAGCCGGGCCTGCGCACCACCAGCCAATGCAGACGGTCTTCGGCGTTGGCGAGGCTGGTCTTGGTGCGGCTGTCCCCGGCCAACAGCCGATAGCGGGCGACGCCAAGGCCGAGATAGCGCTCGGTGGCCATCGCCTGCATCACCAGCCCCGGCTTGCGCCGCGGATCGGCGTCGAACCGGAAACCACTCTGATAGGCATAGGCGTCGCCGCCATAGTGGAAGTTATAGAGGCAGCCGATGACGGTCGGACCGACGCGAAGCCTTAGCAGATCGATATGGCCCTTGGGCCAGGCTTCCTCCAGCAAGGCGCGGTGAAAACGCTCGAAAAACGGGATGGCGAAGGCACCCGGTTGGCCCCTCTGCCGCCAGCTGAACTGATGCAAATCGCGCAACTCGTCGAAAAAGTTGCCAGCCTCGGCGAGCGTGGCGGCGATCTCGAGCGTGAGCGGCCCATCGGTGCGGTAGAGCCGCATCGAACGCCTGATCTGGTACCGGCAATTGCGGCTCAGGCCGTCGATATAGCCGGTTTGCGAGGACCGCAAGGCGTGCAGCAGGATGGTTGGTGCGGCACGACTGATCTCGCTGCGCACAACAAAACGACTGTCCAGCCACAAGGCGCTCATCGCATCGGTGACGCCGGGCAAATGAAGGCGCGACCAGCCGCCGGCGCGCGGGCGTCCGGCAAGAAACCCTTGAAACGCACGGCCGACCGCTTCGCCCTGGTCGATGGCGGCGAGAAAACCATTATACTCGACAAACACCGAATCGAAGGCCGGATCGCCCGATGAAGTGAGGTAGCGGCCCGACCAGTGTGGCAGGCTCGGGCAGGTACCGGGTTGCAGCAGGGCCAATCCGATCACCACACCGTTACGTTCCGCGATCAACAGGTTTGGCACCAGTCCGGTCTGTCTCAACCAGCAGCCAACCCAGCACCAGGACAGGAAAAAAGAGGCTTTGGCCTGGCTTTCCAAGGTCAGCCAGATCGGCGCCACCTGGTCGATGTCGAGGTCCGTCCTAAACGAGACAGCCACGTCGGCATCTGACATGTGAAGGTATTGGCTCACCGTCCCGGTCCTTGTGCGGGGGGTGCCTTTCGGACGTATCCGCGATGCCCGCCCTGACCCTGCTGCATGCTTTCCCCAGTTTCGAAATCGGCGGATCGCAGATGCGGTTCGCCGCCATGGCCAATCATTTCGGTCCGCGCTACCGCCATTTGATCGTGGCGATGAACGGCGACAGCCAATGTCTGGCCCGGCTCGGTGCGCATGTGCCGCATCAATCGGTCGACCTGCTGGTGGCGAAGAACCGCACCTTGGGCAATTTTCTGACGCTGCGCGGCTGGCTCAAGAAACTGCAGCCCGACAAACTGATAACCTATAACTGGGGCGCCATCGAGTGGGCGCTGGCCAACATCCTGCCGACCCGCCCACATATCCACATCGAGGATGGGTTTGGCCCCGACGAGGCCAATTCCGACCCGAAGCGACGACGTGCGCTGTTCCGCCGCCTGGTGTTGTCGCGCGCGTCGCAGGTGGTGCTGCCGTCGCGCGGATTGGTGGCGATGGCTGCCGATCAATGGCGGCTGCCGCGGCGCCGACTGTGCTATGTCCCGAACGGCATCGATTGCGCCCGCTTCGCGGTGGCGCCCGATCCGGCTTTGCTCTGCCGCGTGCGGCGGCGGCCGGACGAGTTGGTGATCGGCACGGTGGCGAGTCTGCGGCCGGAAAAGAATCTCGGCCGTCTGATCGAGGCCTTCGCCCTGGTTTTGACCGAAATGCCGGCAAGGCTGGTGATCGTCGGCGACGGCCCGGAGAAGGATAGCCTCGAACGGCTGGTCGCCGCCAGAGGATTGCAACAGCAGGTCCTGTTCACTGGTACGCTGGCGCATCCGGAACAAGTGCTGGGCGCGTTCGATATTTTTGCGCTGTCGTCGGATACCGAGCAGATGCCGTTCAGCGTGCTGGAAGCGATGGCGGCGGGACTGCCGATCGCGGCGGTCGATGTCGGCGATGTGAGCGAGATGGTGGCGCCCGAGAACCGGCCGCAGATCGTCCCCCGGCGTGCCGATTGGTTGGCCGGCGCCCTCATCACCTTGCTGCGGGATCGTGCCGCTTCTGACGAGATCGGCCGGCAAAACCAGGCCCATGTCCGAAAACATTACGATCAGCGGACCATGTTCGAGCGCTATGGTGCCCTGTTCGATCGGTGAACCCTCACTGGCGCGCATGGTGTTCCAGAAAATTGTCCAGCATCAGCAGCGACCACAGCACGGCGCCGTGATCGGCGCGGCCGGAACGATGCTGAAGGATTAGATCGTCGATCCGCTCGCCCTTGAAATAGCCGGAAGCGCCGAGATGCGCTGCCGCCGCCTCGATCCGCGCCGCCAGCGGGCCTGCGAACCAGGCCGCGAGCGGGGAGGCAAAGCCTTGTTTGCGGCGCGCCAGCAGATCGGCCGGCACCAGAGATCGCAGCGCCTGCTTCAGAATATACTTGCCGGTACCGCGCCTGATCTTCCAGCCGACCGGCAGGCGCGACGCCCATTCGACCATGCGGTGGTCGAGCAGGGGGGCGCGCACTTCCAGCGACACTGCCATGCTGGTGCGATCGACCTTGACCAGGATATCGCCGGCCAGCCACATTTTCATGTCGGCATATTGGGCCTGCAGCAAAGGCTCGTCGCACGCGGCGTCCCGCATGTGGCGGCGGAGCTGATCGACGGCGCGATAGCCTTGCAGTTCGCTGGCGAAGGAGTCGCTGTAGAGATCACGGCGCAAGGCCGCCGGCAACAAAGACAGGCTGTCGCAATAGGATTCGGCGGAATCGAGCGCCAGTTCCCGGAACAGCGTTCTTCCCCGCCGCCATCCCGGCGCCCAGCCGATCCTGGGAAAGGCGGCCGCCATCGCCTCGAAGATCGGACGTCGCAGAGACCCGGGGAGACAGCGCCGCACCCGCTCTTCCCGCTGGTGCCACAAATAGCGGCGATAGCCGGCGAACAACTCGTCGCCGCCGTCACCGCTCAAGGCCACGGTGACCTGTTGGCGAGCCAGGGCGCAGACCTGATAGGTCGGCAGCGCCGAATTGTCGGCAAACGGCTCGTCGAAGATGCCGGCCAGCCGATCGATCAGGTCGAAATCGTCGGGGTTGGTGCGGCGCACATGATGATCGGTGCCGTAGCGATCGGCGATCCGCTGGGCAAAGCCCGACTCGTCGAAGCCGGACTGCGCGAAGGCGATACAGAAAGTTTTGACCGGCACCGACGTCTGACCCGCCATCACGGCGACGACGGCACTGGAATCCACGCCGCCGGAGAGAAAGGCGCCCAGCGGCACATCGGCAATCAGGCGGCACTCGACGCTTTCGCTGAATTGCTGCATCAGTTCGAAACAAAGATCGCCTTCGCGCCGGGGACCGTCCTCACCCATGTGCAGTCGCCAATAGGGTTCCAGCACCGGCTGCCTACCGCGTTGCCAGACCAGCCGGTGCGCCGGCGGCAGCTTGAAGACGCCTTGATAGACCGAGGCCGGGTCCGGCACATAGCCGAAACAAAGATAATCCTCGATGGCGGTCGGCAGGATCTGGCGGCTTACCTCCGGGCAGGCCAGGAGCGCCTTCAACTCGGAGCCGAACAGCAGGCGACCATCGGCCAGTTCGGTGTAATAGAGGGGCTTCTTGCCAAGCCGATCGCGGGCCAGCATCAGCGTCGCCTGCCTGTCGTCCCAAACAGCAAAGGCGAACATGCCGAAAAAGCGTGTGACGCAGTCGGCGCCCCACTCCTCCCAGCCATGCACGATCACCTCGGTATCGCTCCTTGTGTGGAAAACATGACCCAGCGCCTGCAGAGTCGCCGTCAATTCCCGGTAATTATAGATCTCGCCGTTGAACACCACCGCAACCGACCGGTCTTCGTTGAACAAGGGCTGATGTCCGCCATCGAGGTCGAGAATTGCCAGCCGCCGGTGCGCCAGACCGATACCGGGCCCCAGAAACGCGCCACAGCCGTCGGGGCCGCGATGGGTCAGGCGGTCGCGCATGGCGGTCAGAAGCGCGGCCGATACCGGCGCCGGCGCCCGGCTATCGAAGATTCCTGCCAATCCGCACAAAGTCGCCTCGATTCAAGGAGCGATCAGGACAGCGCCGGCCAAGACCGGGTCGAACAGGTCGGCGTCGTCACAGAAATCAGCCAACAAGGCCGGCGCCACGCCGTTATCGTCGAGCGCCGACAGCATGACGATGGCCGAGCGTCCATCACCGCCCAGCCGGCCGACGCCGCCCAGCAGACGCGCCGCCAGCAGACTGCCGGTGATGCGGCCGCCGACCCAATCATAGGACCAGACCAACCGCGGCCCGCCGGCTTCATCAACCAGGGTGGTCTCGAGGGTTTGCAGCGTCCTACCCAACTGAACCGTCTCGCGACCTTGGCCCAGGACCCGCCAGCGTGCCGCCTGGGAGACGAGTTCGGTCGCCACGTCGCTGACCTTGTGACCGTCGCGCTGGCGCCAATAATAGGCGATGGCAACCTCGATGCGTCTGCCTGCTTTGGCATAGACCAGTCGTGCCCGCGCGTCTTCCTGGAGGGCCAGAGGCAGCGCCAAGGCAGCATCGCCGTCGACAAGGCGCCAGGCGCCGATAGTGTCGGGTATCGGGCGCCGCAACTGGACGACGCCCCGAACAGGCGGCGTGGTCGCCGCCATCACCCTGTCGGTCGCGCCGGCGGCGAGCGCCAGCGTCACCGCCAGAAGCCACAAGCCTGGCATCGCGGCGCCGGGTCTGCCCGCTTCCGGCACGGCGCGTTCCGCCGTCGGCGGATCCTTGAACCGCAAGCCAAATGCCATCGCCGCCAGCATGGCGACGAAATAGACGGCCCAGCCATACAGCAGATGATCGTCGACGATATCGATCCGGCGCTCGGTCGCTTCGGCCAGCCAGATGATGCCGAAGACGCGCAGCCCGTTGGTCGCGATCGACAGCAGCACGGCCAGCAGGACACAGGCCAGGCGCTTGGCGGTGCCGCGATACAGCAGCGCGGCGTAGACCAGCGACAGGGCGAGACTGGAGAGCAGAAAGTTGAGGCCGGCGCAACCGGGCGCCACCTGGTAGAGTCCATGCGGCACCTGGATCAGATGCTGCTCGACCAGAACCGGGATTCCGCTCAGCCGCAACAGGGCGGCCGCAAGCAAGGTGGTGATGACCTGCAATGGCGCCAGCAACGGCGTGGCCGACGGCACCATCAGAAACAGATAGAGCATCGGGAACAGGATCTTGCGATAGATCTGCCAGCCGCACAGGCATAATACCGCTGCCTGCAGCAGGAGAACGATGGCGAACTGCCTGATCTCGGCCATCGCCGTCGCCTGGCCGAGCGCCCACAAAGCGAGGCCGACGAGCCAAAGCGCGGCTCCCGACCAGGACGGCATCAGCCTTGTCTGCCGGAGTTCGGCCCGCCGTGCCGCAATCAGCATCAGGCTGACCAAAGGCACCAGCGGGCAATAGCCGTAGGCCGAGCTGCCGGCCCAGATCCCCAGCACTTCTGTCACGTCGTTATGGAACAGCGATAGACCGGCCAGGATGAGAGCCATCACCGCGGCAAGTCCAGCGATCCTGCCACTCTCTTTGTCGCTCGCCAGTGGACCCCACAGTGCCCTCATGCCGCCCTCGCCATCTTCCTGCCGCTCAACACGTCTCGAAACAGGTCGATCTGGCCCTTGGTCGTACTCTGCCAACCGAAGCGCTCGGCATAACGCCTTGTGTCCTGGCGCGCCGGCGGCGCCGCCAGCAAGCGACGAACCGCGGCGGCGATGGCAACGGCGTCACGTGCTACCAGCAATCCGGCCGCCGGCTCGGTCACCACTTCGGCATTGCCCCACACGTCGCTGGCAATCGCCGGTGTGCCGCACGCCATCGCTTCGAGCAGTACATTGGCCCACCCCTCGCGGCTCGAGGCGAGCACCAGCGCGTCGGCGGCGGAATAGAGTTCGGCCAGATCGGCATGCGCGACCAGTCCTAAAAAACGAACACGCTCGGCCACGCCGACATCGCGCGCCAGCCGCTCCAGCGCGCTTCGTTCCGGACCTTGCCCGGCGATCATCAAACCGACGCCGGGTAGCCCGGCCAGGCTGCGGATCACCAGATCATGGCCCTTGCGCGGGATCAGCAGACCGACCGAAAGCAAAGTCGGCCGATCGATGCCCAGCCGTTTTCGCGCCTCGGCGCGCGGCCGTGGTTGAAACTGCGCCAGATCGACACCGTTCGGCAGCACGCGGATACGATGTTCCTCGACGCCGAGACCCGCCAGCGCATTTTTCAGTGCCTGGCACACGGCGATCAGGCCGGCGGCATGGCGCGCTGCCCATTGGATCTGCAGGCGCGGCAAAGCGTGGCGGGGAATCAGACTGATGTCGCTGCCACGCGCGGTGATCACCACCGGCTTGCCGAGCAGCCGTCCCAGCATCACGGCGGCAACCCCGTCGGGATAGAAATAATGGGCATCGATCAGGTCGATGTCACCCTCCGCCGCCAGCAGCCTGGGGACCGCCCGACGCAGCGCCAGATAGAGCAGGGTCGGCGCCAGCGTCATGCCGACTTTGGGAATCGTCAGAAAGCGCGGATGATGCACGGCTATGCCGTGGCGGATTTCGCGCGCCGGAATTCCGTGCAAGGCGGCAGGTGCGGCGAAGTGGGGGGGACGCAAGGGCGGCCAGGCCACCGGGGCCACCACGCATCCCTCGAACGGACCAGCTTCCAACAGATGTCGCAAACGATTCTCGACGAATATGCCGTGTACCGGCTGTGCCGGATTGGGGTAAAGGGTGGACAGCGTCAGGATGCGCACCATGCGGTTGTTATTTCGTTCCGAGCTGGGCCAGCAATTGGCGGGCGTCGTCCTGGCTGGAAAAGGCGATCCGGTTTTGCACCAGAGGCTGCACCACCGCCCGTGCCTTCTCGGTTTCGCCGGCGCGCGCCAGCGCCAGCGCCAGGTGATAGCCGATGTCGGGGTCGAGCGGCATTTGTGCGTGTGCCAGCTGCAGCAGGAGGGTGGCGCCGCCGACATTGCCTTGCCCCAGCATGACCCAGGCCAAGGTATCCTTGACCTGCGGCGATTGCGGCGCCAAACCGCTGGCGAGATTGGCATAGCGGAGCGCATTCTGCGGGTCGGTGACGCTGGTGAGCCATGCAAGATTATTGAGCAGCGCGACCTGACTGGGATGCGACACCAACAACAGCCGATATTCGCCGATCGCGGCGGCGATATCCTTGTTCGCCATCAGCGCATCGGCATAGACGCTGCGGACATCGGTGTCCTTTGGATGGGTGACGAGCCAGCCCGATAACAGGGCGATGCGGTCTTTGACGTCACCGGCCTGGGCCAAAGCCGCCGCCAGCCGCAGCAGGGTCGGGACCTCCGGGGTCCGCTGCAGCGCGCTCCGGAACGCAGCAATGGCGTCGGTGGTGCGACCGACTGCAAGATAGGCCTCGCCGGTCAACAGATCGCCATAAGGCGCGATGCCGGCCCGCAAAATTGCCTGGCTGGCAGTCGCCAGGCCACGCTGCAAACCGGCATTATGCGCTTCGCTGGAGACCAGCGCCTGCCAGAGCCGGCGATCGTCGGGATGGATGGCGACCGCCTGACGATAGGCTTTCTCCGATTCCACTGCTCGTCCCAGTCCCGCCAGGGCCTGGCCAAGATGCAATTGCCCGAGCGCGGCGTCCGGTTGCAATTCAGCCAGATGACGCAGCGACATGACTTCATTGTCGATCTGTCCAGCCTGATTCTGCGCGTTCGCCAGCAAATTGACGATCACCGGGTCGTCGGGAGAAACGCGATCGAGCGCCTCGGCGTCGGCCAGGGCCGGCTGGGTTCTGTGTTGCAGCAGCAGCAGTTCCACCTGCTGTTGGCGAATTTCGGCGATCTGCGGCTGGGCGAGCACCGCCTTGTCGAGCCATTGCAGGGCGCCGTCCTGGTCGCCGCGCGCCTGCGCCGCCCGCGCCAAGGCGATCATTGCCGCAACATTCTTCGGATCCGTCTTCAGCATGGCACCAAAGACCGCCGGCGCGGCATCGGCGGCGCCGCTGATCTGCCGCAACATGACCAGATTATTGGCGGCATCGAGGAAGTCCGGCCGCTTGGCGAGGGCGGCGACGAAGTCGGCGTCGGCGGCAGGCCATTGCCCCATCATCCAATGACAGCGCCCCAGCAGATCGTCGATCACCGGATTGTCTGGCTGGCTGACCCGCAAGCCAAGGGCAAGCTTGATGGCGTCCGCCACCTGTCCCTGGTCGATCAGGGTGGAAATCATCAGCAGGCTGGCGCGTTTGGCCAGCGGATCCGACTTCAGGAGGGCGGACAAGTCCTTCATGCCGGCGTCGCGGTCGCCGGCGCCGATCAGGCTGGCATCGACGCGGGTGCGGAGATCACTGTCGGACGGAGACCGGTGCAAGGCGACGCTCAATGCCTTGGCAGCCTGATCGAACTGCCCCAACTGCCCATAGGCGTCGCCCAGGATCATTTGCAAAGGGCCATTGTCGGGGTTGGCGGCGACATTCGGAGCGAGCAACGTTACCACCTTGCCGGGCTGCCCGGTCTCCAGCTCGAGCAAGCCCAGCAGCAATTTCGCGTTGATCGAGTCGGGCGCCAGTGCCAGGGCATGCTGCGCAAATGACAGCGCCTTGTCGGGGTGGCCGGCCCGCAAATTGAGTTCACCCAGCAGAATCTGTGCTGCCAGCACATCCACCAGCTGCGGCGCCGCCGGTTCCAGCGCCAGCAAGGCCTGGCTGGTGGCGCCGCGCCGCTCCAGAATCAAGGCCCGCAGATAGAGAGCGACCGGATGCGCCGGCTGGCGGGCGAGCACGGCGTCAAGGTCGAGATCGGCCCGATCGCTCTCCCCCAAGGCGACAAAAGCACTGGCTTCACCCAGACGGGCGGCGATATCGTCGGGCCGCGCCCGCAGGGATCGGGAAAAATAGGCGACCGCCTGCTTTGGATCGTTTTGGGCAAGCCGCAAATCGCCCTTGGCATTCAGCACCAGACTGGAGCCGGGCGCCGCTGTCAGCGCCCGATCGACCCATTTCTCCGCCGCACTCGGATCACCCTGCTGGCGCGCCAGCATCGCCAATGTCAGCAACGCATCGGGCATATCACTCTGCAGAGCCAGCGCGGCCTCGGCTTCGGATCTGGCCTCGTTCGGCAGTTTTTCCAGCAAATCGGCGCGGGCACGAAGATCAAGGATCCGGGCGGCAGACGCGGGCGGCAAATCGTCAGGGTGCAATTCGGTCAAAATCTGCCGCGCTTTGCCTTGCATCAGGTAGGACTGGCCCAGCAGAGGAAGAATCCCGGGACGATCGCCGCTTTGCGCGAGCGCCAGGGCAAATGACCGCTCGGCAGCGGCCGCATCATTCTGGCGCAAAGCGAGCACGCCGATCGCAACGCGCGCATCGATATTGTGCGGATCTTCCTTCAGCGCATTCTTGAGCTGAATCTCGGCCGCCTTGAGCTGACCGGCTGCCATATATCCCTTGGCTTCGGCCAACAGACGCATCGACGCCGGGCCGTCCGCCCAGGCCGGGAGGGCGCCGGCCACCCCCAACCCCAGGGCGAGCGCCACAAGCAGGGGCGTCCGGGGGGGGCTCACGAGTCACCTCGATCGATCTTCAACGCTTTCAGCAATCCATAGAAGGTGGGACGACACACACCCAAAATCTTTGCCGCCTGCGAGATGTTGTTGTCGGTTTGCGCCAGCGCGCCGATCACCGCGCGGCGCTCGGCGTCTTCGCGAATATCACGCAAGCTCTGCAGGCTGCCGGCCTGATCGGCGATGTGACCGGCAAGCTCGAAATCGGCGGCGACGATCTGTTTGCCGTCCGCCATCACCACCGCGCGTTTGATGCGATTCTCCAATTCGCGGACATTGCCCGGCCAGGCAAAGGACTCGATCAAGGCCACCGCGTCGGCAGCGAAGCCGGTGACCCGGCTGCCCAAGGCGGCGCGATGCTTTTTCAGCAGATATTGGGCGATCAGCACCGCATCGCCGGGCCGCTCCCGCAAGGGCGGCATGTGGATCCCTATTTCGTTTAGCCGGTAGAACAGATCCTCGCGAAATTTCCCTGCCAGCATCAGAGCTTGCAGATCCTGATTGGTCGCGGCGATGACCCGCAAATCGACGTCGATCGGTTTATGGCCACCGACCCTGACCACCGTCTTGTCCTGCAGGAAACAAAGCAGCTTGGCTTGCAAGGCCGGCGCCATATCGCCGATCTCGTCGAGAAACAAGGTGCCATGATGGGCGCACTCGATCTTGCCAGTGACCTGGCGCACGGCTCCGGTAAAGGCGCCGCGCTCATGGCCGAACAATTCGCTTTCGAGCAGATTCTCTGGGATCGCCGCGCAATTGATGGCGATGAAGGGCTGGTCCTTGCGCCGGCTGAGTCGGTGAATGGCGCGCGCCGCCAGATCCTTGCCGGTGCCGCTCTCCCCGGTTATCAGAACCCCGACATTGGAGCCGGCGACCCGTTCGATCATGCGGCAAATCTTGGTCATCTCCGGACTGCCGCCGATCAGGCCGGCCAACGGCTCGCTTTGCTGCGACTGCCGCAGCGATCTGATTTCATCTTCGAGCTGAACCAAATTCAGCGCGCGCTGCACGACGTTCTTGAGCTGCTGCTGTTCGACCGGCTTTGGGAAAAAGTCATAAGCGCCGAGTGCGATCGCTTCCAAAGCGACGGCGCGATCCTCATTGCCAGTGGTGACGATGATCTTGGTCATCGGCCTGAGCGCCAGGGCGGTGCGGATGAATTGCAGACCTTCGCTGGCGTCGTCCGGGTGCGGCGGCAAGCCAAGGTCGAGCAGCACGATGCGCGGATCTTCCTTGTGGAAAATCGCCAGCGCGCCCTCGCGATTGTCCCCCACCAAAGTCTCGCAGTCGGTCAGTGCCCAGCGCAGCTGCGTCCGCAGCCCGAGATCATCCTCGACAATGAGAATCTTCGGCCGCTTCTCAGGCTTTGCCATCGTGGTGCCGGTCGGCCGCCGCTCGATCTTCATTGGGATTCCCTGCTTTGTGAGAGGACGCTGTCGCCTGCGGCAAATATCGGCAAGCGCACCCGCATGGTGGTACCATTGCCAGGCGAACTGTCGACTTCGAGTCTGCCGCCCATGCCCCGCACCAGCTGGCGTACCTGAAAGGCGCCCAGCCCAAATCCTTGCGGCTTGCTGCTGTTGAGCGGTTTGAAGAGCTGGTCTCGGACGAAACCCGGCTCCATGCCGGGTCCGTTGTCGCGCACTTCCAGCATTCCTTCATCGCCCAGCCAGCGCTGCGCCAGGATGATCTGACCATCGGCGCCGGACGCTTCCAGCGCGTTCTGGATCAGATGGTCGAGCACGCAAACCAAGGCCTCTTCGCGCGCCTCGATCAGCATGGTGCGATCGGTGTCAGCCAGCTGTAGCGACGGAATCGAACGTCGCCAGCGATCCCCAACCTGCCGCAGCAGGGCGACGGCGTCGATCAGTTTGCTTTCCGCCGATGGCGGCGCTTGCCGCGCGTGCAACTGCTCGAGCAATTTGCGCATGCGCATTACGGCATTGGCCACCGTGGCAACCACGTCGCGCTGGAAGGCGTGGTCATGGGCGTGCTGTTCGGCATTGGCGACCAGCAGCGCCATCTGGCCGACAATGCCTTTGATGTCGTGCACCAGAAACGCCGACCAGCGATTGAATTCCTCCAGCCGGCTGGCTTCGACCAACGCCCGCAGCGACTGTTCTTCCGCTAGATAGCTGGCCGCCTGTTCGCAGAGCGTGGTGAGCAGATCGAGCTCCTCCCAGTCGATCTCGACCGCGGCGCGCGGCGTGCCCAGGACGATAAAGGCCTGCAGCCGGGAATTATGGATGAGGGGCGCCAACAGCCAGGCGCGCGGCAGGTTTTCCAGCCAAGCCGGCAGGGTGACGCCAGCATAGCGCTTGGGCTGACGACGAAAATCTTCTATCGCGACGATGCCCTGTTTGCCGACCAATTGGCACGCCAAAGCGCCGTCCGCCGGTTCCGGCGGCAAATCTTCGCCGAGATTCCAGCGCGCCTTGGCGACGAAACTGCCGGCGTCCTGATCCAATACCCAGAGCGCGCCGGCCGGACAATCGAAAATGTCGGCCAAGGCATGCAAGACACGGTTATGCAGGTCGCCACCCTGGCCGTTATGCGAGATGTCGCGGATGAATTTAAGCCAGACCTCACGATAGTCATATTTATGGCTGAAAAAATGCTTGCTGATGCTTGTCCGCGCCCGCGAACGAACCGACTTCGACATGAAGACCATCAGCAAGGCCAATAGGGTGGCGATCAGAAAAACCAGTTGCTGGGCCGGCGATCCGCCGATCCAGCGCAGCACCAGCCCGATCGCCGCCATCGCCAGCAGATAAAGGCCACCCGCCAACAGCACCGCCGAATGAAACGCGACGCCGCGGGAAATGGAGATGGCGTGACGCCAGTTGCTGCTTCGCCGCACCGACAGCAGCAAAAGTGGCGCCGCCAGCGCGTCGGCATAGCCTCTGGCTTCGATGAAAACGCGATCGGTTTGCCCGGCGAACAGGGCGTCGGCGTAAAAGACAAAATCGAACAGGAATATCAGGCCAAGGCCGACACACAGTGTCTTGATACCCCAGCGCGCGTCGATTTCGATCCTGCGGTAGAGAGTCTCGATCAGGACCAGCGCCAAAATCGACAGGCCGATGGCGGGATAGGTCTGATCGACCATGCCCTGCGCAGCGGCCACTGCGAGCGAAAAAAGGAGGACGGGCGCGAGGGTCGCTGCCAGCAGGGCAAGCGGCCGGGATCCCTGGGCCAGGCGCTTGACCACAGCGCCCACACCCGACATGGACATCAAAAAGGTGATCCATGCTGCATCGCGCAGGATCTCGGCGGCATTGACGAGCGCAAAACCCGCCGCTTTCGGGACGGCAAAGACCATCAGCAGGGCCCAGGCAGCACTCGTCAGACAGGCGGCAACCATCAGCCCTTTGCGCAGGCCGGTCAGCGCGCTGGCGGCACTCCAACCGGCCGTCAGCAAAAACGCGGCAGCGCAGAGGCAATAGCCGATTTGTTGCGGACCGAGGGGGGCGATCATGCTCATCGCGCACCAAACGGCCACAACACCACCTGCACGGTACGCAACAGGATCACCAGATCGAGAAACATGCTGCCGTTTTTCAGGTAGTAAAGATCATAGGAAAGCTTGTGGCGGGCGTCCTCTACCGAGGCGCCATAGGGATAATTGACCTGCGCCCAGCCGCTGAGACCGGGCTTGACCCGATGGCGCTCATCAAAATAGGGAATCTGTTCGATCAATTGCTGGACGAAAAAAGGCCGCTCGGGGCGCGGGCCGACAAAACTCATCTCTCCTTTCAGAAGATTGATCACCTGGGGAATCTCGTCGATGCGCAGCATGCGAATCAGGCGGCCGACCCGGGTGACTCGAACATCCTGGGCTTTGGCCCATTGCGGTCCGGATTGCTCGGCATCCTGGGTCATGCTGCGGAATTTCAGCACCTGAAAGATCTTGCCATTGCGTCCAACCCGATCTTGCCGAAAGAAAATCGGTCCAGCGCTGGTGGCTTTGATGAGGATCGCGGTCAAGATGGTGATCGGCGCGGTCGTCACCAGCAGCAGCAGGGCAATGATATAATCGAAGCAAAGCTTGGCGATCAGATGGTCGCGATTGATCGAAAAGCTGTCGCTGCCGATCAGGAAACTGGTTTGCAGCGAGTCGAGATCGACATGCGCCGCATGCCGTTCCCAGAAAGTCGAGAAATCCTCAATTTTTACGCCGTTCCTGCGGCATTGCTGCAATTCCCGCTGCGCAAGGCCGACCTGCGCCTGATCGGCAATCACCACGGCGTCGATACCGTGCGTCTCGATCAAATCCAGCGCCGCCGCCGGCGTCAACAATCGGGACAGTGACGGCTGGGCGACTTGCTGATCCGGCTTTTCGCCAAAATCGACAGTGCCAAGGATGCGAAAGGGATAACGCTGCCAAGACTCCATCTCGCCGATTTTGGCTGCATTGCGCCCTTGCCCCAGCACCAGGACGCGTTGCTTCAAATCTTCCCGGAGCGCCAGTCGGCCGAACGTGCCCCGCACGGCGAAAGACAACAAGGCGCAGGCGGGAAAAACCGCAACGGCGATCTTATATTGCGGCAAATAGCCGATCGCCCAAGGAGACAACAGCATCGCCATGCCGGCCGTGACCGCGAACGCCATCGAGAAACTCAGCGCCAGGCGCGCCAGCACGGCGCCCATGTCGAACATGACCTCGTAATGGTAGAGGCCGGTCGCTGCCATCATCACGCTGGTGACCAGGACGATGAAGATGGCAAGCGAGACCGCCTGCGGCAGAGTGAGCGACATCCGGCCCAATCCCAGCCAATGGCCGGAAAATGGCGCAAGGACGCAGCAGAGGATCACCAAAAAAAACAGGCAGGCTTCGCCACCCGCGAGCAGCACGGCAAACCGCGCAATTGGGTAGCCAAAAACCTTGATCACGGCGGGAACTCCTGCCTCGCGATCTCGCGCTCCGTCTGGTAAAGACGGGTCGGCGAGCAAGGCTAAAATTAGCAGATCAGCCGTTTTGTCGGGGTGCAGAATTGTACAAGCGGCGAAAGAAACCGTCCTTACTGGTAGTTTTACCCAAATTCTTCTCGTCATACCCCTACTTTTTGAAAAAAACTACCCTGATTGGTCATGCAACGCTTAATAGTATTTTCTATCAAATGCCAAAAATATGATTTTATTTGTATAATACGAGACGTTTCAAAAGTTTTTTTCTAATTAATATAATAAATTCTGATCCGAGCACTGTTGAAGAAGGCATCGCCAATGGCTGCCACCACCGCGTGCCGAACCCTCTTCCTGTTCTTCCTGATGCTTCTTGCCAATTTCATCGGCGGACTGGCAAGTGAGGCACGCGAAACGCCGGCCGGATTGCTGCAGGCGCCATCGCTACCGGGTCCGCGCTCTGCCGACGATATTGTCTCGCTCCGAATCGAAAACAGCCAAAGCGTCGGCAGCGACAGCCAAATCGTCACTTTTGGTCAGGCTTTCCTGCCCGGCGACCTGCCCGACGGACTGCGTTTGCTGGCGGCAATAGAATCGCGGTCCTGTGCCCTGCAGATCGATGCGAAGACCCGCTACGCCGACAAATCGGTAGCTTGGGCGGTGCTCAGTCTGGCGGTGCCGCCGCTCGCCGCCGGTGCCGCCGTCGACGTCATGCTGTCACGCGCTGCCAACGACGCGGCGGCACCCGCCGTCCTGCCCCTTGTGACGGACGACTATGACCTCACCCTGGTCTTGAGCCTTCACCAGAAGGACGGTACCACCCGCGTCACGCGCACCGACATTCATCGCCTGCTGCCGCGGGCGGGCGCCGCCGACCAAGGTGACGTCTGGCTTTACGGACCACTGGCGCAGGAGAGGCGGATCACGGTGGCGCTCGAACCGTCTTTGACCGCGCTGTTCGACATGCGCGCGACCGCGGACGGACATTTCCTCACCGATGTGACGTTGCAGAATGACGCCATCTTCAGCCCTTCGTCGCACAGGGTTGGCTACGACCTGACGCTCAGCAGTCATGACCATGGCTTGGCGCGCCAGGACTCCGTATCACAGTCACCGATGCAGGAGTGGGAACGGATCGTGTCGACCGACTCCGACGGTGCTGCGTCGCCACCCCCGCTGCATGTGATCTTCGATATCGCCTATCTGGAAAAAACCGGTGCGGTCGCCCGCTACGAACGCTCGACCGGAGTCGACGGCGCCCTTCTCGGCCGACAATTGAGTGCTCTCCAACCTGGCGCCGACGACCCATTGGGCAGCGCCTTGGTGGCGCGCTATCAACCGGCTACCGGAGCGCGGCCGGATATCGGCCCGACCACGGCGTGGGCGGCGAACTGGCTGGTCTCGCAGTCGGAGGTGGCTCTTGCGATCATGCTGGCCAATGAAGCCGCCGCTGCGGCGATCCCGATTCACGCGACCGACGATGACGGAAGTCTGTTGACCCCGGCCACCCGCCCCGGTTTCTGGCTCGATCGACGCAACCAAGGGAAACCTCAGACCGTCGCTTATGACGAAATAGAAAAACAGAGCGGCTGGACTCCGGACCCGGCACATATGCCGGACCTGGCTTATGTCACGGCCCTGACGACCGGACGACATCGTGCCCTGGAGCAGCTGCAGTCGCAGGCCGCTTTCGATCTGCTGTCGATTGCTCCGCTGTTTCGCGCCGATGTCTCGCCTTTGATCGGCGCCCAGCAGCGTGGCATTGCCTGGACCATCCGCGATCTTGCCAATGCCGCCTATCTGACGCCGCAGCGAGACCCGCTGAAGCGTACCTTCGCCCGGCAATTGGCGATGATCCTGCATAATCTGTTGCGCCATTATGCACAGGGCAGCGCCGGCGCGGCGCAGGGACAACTGCAAGGCTATGTGATGGGCGCGTTCGACAGCAATCAAGTGGCTCCCTGGGAACAGGACTATCTTGCCATCGCGCTGGGCCAGGCGGCCGCGCAGGGCGTGCCGGACGCAGGCTTGCTGCTGGCCTGGATGAACAATTTCCTGGCCGGCCTCTACCTCAATGGCGCCAACGGCTATAACCCATTGCGGGGCAGTGCCTATTGGCTGACCATCGGCACCGGCAGCGTGCAATCCGCCACCCTGCAGAGTCTGACGGACTGGCGCGCGCTCGATCAAGCCAACTTCGCCCAACAGCCGCCGCCGACCGCGCTCACCGGCTATCCCGAGGATTCGATCGGCGGCTTCTCCACCATCGCCAAAGCGGCGCTGGCCACGGCGTGGAACGTCACCCACGCGCCGATGGATCTGGCGGCTTATGCCTTTATCACGCAACACACCGCCTTCCTGATCCTGGACCGGCGCGGCTACGCCGCGTCGCAGACCTGGAACATCACGCCGGTGTTCAATGATGGCCACCAGCTGGAAAACAGCGAAGTGGCTTGGGGACAAGGCGGCGCCACCACCGCCACCACCGCGCACAGTCTGCTGGCTGCCGTGAGTGGCGACAATCAGTTGCAGGCCGGCGACAAGGATTCGATTTTGATCGGCGGAGCCGGCATTGACCGTCTGACCGGCGGCGATGGCGACGACTTCCTGTTTGCCGGGACCGGGCCGCAGACTCTGTGCGGCGGCGCCGGCAAAAATTATCTGGAGGGCCATCTCAATGGCGGCGCCAATGCCGACCGTTTCGTCTTTAAAATGGCCGACAATGCGCAGGATAGGATCGCCGATTTTCAGCCTGATCTCGATATCATCGAGATCGACCGGGACGGCGCGACGACGACGGCGGCGGAGATCCTCGCCACCGCTACCGGCAATGACGCCGGCGACTTGGTGCTGCATCTTTCGCCACGCCACGCCGTGACCGTCCTGGGCGTGAAGGCCGGCCAACTGGACCCGCGCAGTTTCGAGATGCGATGACAGCGGACAGTTCCCGTTCTAGGGCCTATGAGTAGATTCCGATTCTACTATCATTATGACGCCGGACACTATCCTGAGGCAGGCGGCGAATAATCTGATGGCCGCCTGGCGTTGTAAGGGATACATGTTTTGGAAGCTTTGCCGTCGCTTCGGCCTCAGTTGGCCCGTCAAGTCAATCTGCTCAGCACCTCGAGAACCAGGCTGTCTCTGATGACCGTTGTGATCCCGAGCCTGCCGCAACCGACCACGGTTGCCGCCGTGCTGGCGGCGAGCACGGCCTCCGACGTGGTCGGCCGGATGGACGATGGCAGCATCGGCGTGTTTGGCTTGCGCGCTCCCATCTGCCGCGACGATGCCGGTATCGACGAGTTGTTCTTGCCGCGCTTGCAAGGCGCCTTGCGTCGTTCCGCCGCCTTGCCGGGCGGCGTCGATCTGCGTATCTGGTTCCGCTCGGTGCATCGCTGGGCCTCCGAGATCGGCGACTCCGAAAGCCTGATCGATGCTCTGTTCGCCGCCTCGGCCCGCGTGGTCGGTGTCGGCCAGCCTGGCTATGCAATGTCGCCGCCGGCGCATGGCGGGCAGACCGACGGGGCCATGCGCTCACCCTGACGTCGCCACACTCAGAGGTTATAACGTAGGTCGAACGAGACAAACCGCGGCAGCTGGTATGACACGGTATTACAGCCGCAGAAGCTGGCAAGATCATAGCCAATATTGCCGATGTGAGCGTCGCTCAGGTTTTCGACATTCAACGCGCCTTCCCAGTGTCCGGAACCATCAATCCAGCTAACCCCGATATTTTCCTTGAAGTAATGTGGGAAGCGGTCGGCGGCAAAATTGCGCAGATTATAGTACCACCCGTCGGAATAGCTGGTATTGAAGGTCTCGGACAGCGTGCCGCCATGAAAATCATGGCTATATCGCAAGGCAAGATCGGCCTGATAAGGCGGCGCATAGGTCGGCTGTACGGTCGCGGTCAAGGAGGTGCCAACCAACAGCGGCACGTCATAGACTCGAGAATGTGTGGCTGCGCCGCTCAGTATGACATTCATCCCTTTGAATGGGGATGCCTGCAGCGACACTTCCGCACCTGTTGTCCCGGCATCCCGATTTATTACGACGCCGGACACACCGGTGAACAGGAACGCCTGATAATTATGGTAATCATAGTGGTAGACGGAGGCGTCTAATTGGACTTTTTTGTTGAACAAGGACGTCTTAAATCCGCCTTCAGTATTCAACAATTCTTCTGGTTTATATTGAATATAGCTTTCAGGAAATCCAAGTCCGCCGGCAATCTGGGCATTGAAACTTCCCGCCTTTACGCCACGATTTGCGCCCGCATAAAAAAGAACGTCTGGCTGTGGCCTATATTCAAGCTGGAATTTGCCGGCCCACATGGGTGAATTGGTACTTTTGCTGTACGCAGATCCGTCAGGATTTGGCCCAATCAACGCGAAGGGCGCCCCTACGGTAACATCCAGAGGCGACGGGGCCGCGTAGAGCGCCTGTTGGAAATGATATTTTTTATACTCCTCGATGCCGCGCAATCCGGCGACGACAGTCCATTTTTCCGCAAAATTCCAGTCGCCTTGCCCGAAAACTGAGACCGAATTGGTCCGCAACTGGGCCAAGGATTCGACATCCAAGGGGACTTGAGGAATGCGCAGGCCATTGGTCGACGCGTTGTCGATAAGAAGGTAGTAAACGCCGGTTTGCCAATTCACCTTGTCGAAACTGCCATTCAGACGCATTTCCTGACTGAAACTCCAGGCGTCGTCGCCGGCGAAATTTGCGGTCTGGTCGAGTGGGCCCGACGGTCCGGTATCGAGGTTGGTGAATAGAAGCTTATTGTATTTCTTGTAGTCGGTGACCGCTGTGAGCACCAACGAATCAAGGATATTCCAGCTATTATGCCAGTCGGCGCCATAGGTATCGGTATGCCCGGCATTCTTGTAGGCGAATTCCGAGGACACCACCCATGGCCCATATTTGGTGGGCAGATAACCGCTGAAATCGCCGCCGGGCACCGGTCGCGGCGCGGACGGAATGAAAACACCGGTATTGCCTTCGTCGCTGCCACCATCGCTACCATTGGCAGCGATCGAGTTTCTGGTGTCGGTCGGAGAAATTTTGAACGCGTTGATCATCTTGCCGGCGCTGTTCAATTCCGCGATGGTATTGACGCCTTCATAGGGTGCGGTGGGAACTGTGACGTGAGCGCCGTTAAAAGACACCAGTGAAGAGAAGTCTTCGGTTGGCTTGTACAGCATGCTGAAGCGTCCGACAAATGTATTGGTGCCACCTTCATTGGCTCCGGCGCCACCGCCAACGGTGTTTCCAACAATATCCTGTGGATATTTATTTTCGAGATAGTTTCCACGCTCATCAAATTTAAGCGCAATTCTTGCTGCAACTTTATCCGATACCGGCCCACCCAGAGCCATTTCGGCTGTTTCCTCAAGGGCGTTGGCGGGCGTGTCAAGCAATCCGGTTCGCGTATCGAGATACCCGGAATATCCGTCAAAGGATGGCTTGTTACTGACGAATTGAATGGCGCCGCCTGTGGCATTGCGGCCGAACAGGGTTCCTTGCGGTCCCTTCAACATTTCGACGTGATCGACATCGAGCAGCGCAAATGTTTGTCCCTGGGCGGTGGCGATATAGCCGTCGTCGAGATAGACAGCATTTGGCGATTCAGTAATATCGTTGAAGTCATTTTGGGTAACACCGCGAATGGTGTACTGCGTGTTCTGTCCCGCCAGCGCGCCACTGGTAAAAACGCCGGGCGTGATCGCGGCGAGACTGGGACTGTCGCGTATGCCCAACTCCTTCAGCTGATCGCCGGTGAATGCCTGCATGGCGATACCGACGTCCTGAACATTTTGCGATCGCTTCTGGGCGGTCACCACGATCTCTTGCACGCCCCCCTCATCCGCGCTGTAGGCGGGAACTGTGGCGGACAATGCCGCCAGAGATAAGCCGATACCGGAAAAGCGAATGAAATTCATGTTCTTCCCCTCCTGATCGATTGAATCTTCCACAAGCCCCAGAACGTCGCATTCCCTTCCGCAGCGAGTTTGGTCCTCGCGACCACGCTCCTCGCCCTGCGAATCGTCTCCGTGTATGTGCATTTTTTGCGGCAGGCTGCAGCGAACAGCATGCCAATCGAATGCCCCCCGTTTTGTCCCCAAATCGGTTTATCCGACCTAATATTCAAAGCCTAAAGTTTTTTTTAATTACTGTCAAATGCAAGTATTTTTCCCGATCACATTTCATCTGATCAAGAGTTTTTGTTTTTTAATCAATATGTTATGGATATAACCCACAGGACGCGCGGCGCGCCAGTTCGACTGTCGGCAAGGCTCCAGGCGGGCGCCGCCGATTGCTCAGGCGGTAAACTGCGGCGGCGACAAGTGCACCTGGCTTTGCCCAATTCCTTCGCCATCGACCAAGGCGCCAGAAACGATCGCGTGCGGTTGGCGGTCCTGTTCGCGTTGGATCAGCGACGCCAGGATCTGGCGCGCCTTTTCTGGCGCTTGATCAACCCTGAGGCGCCAGTTCGGGACTGACAGCCCAGAGTCGGAGAGCGCCTTTTGCTGAAGCTCCAGCATGGCCTTGTCTTCGTCGAAGGTTTTTTTCAGGGCCTCGCGCAGCGACTCGCTCAACGCCTCATCGGCCAGTCGACAATTACGACTGAGTGACCAGAAATAATGAGTCGCGCAAGCGGTTTCAGGCGTCAACAGATGCACGACTCGACCCAGATAGGGTAAACCGCTTTTGTCACCGGCAATTTGGGCCTTGGTGTCGGTGATATTGACCGTCGGCGCTGTCCAGATAGCGGTTTGCCAGCGGTCGATACGCTCTTTCGATGCCAAGATCATCGAAAAAAAAGGTGGCGGCTCGATGTCCAGCATTTCGCGGCGTACCGATAGCACCTGATCTTCCCTGAGCGAAAAAACCGGTGGGTAATCGGCAATGGTCTCTTCCGCTTCGTTGCCGATTGTGCCCTCGTGAAGATAGTTCTCGTGACTAAGGTCCAACAGATTGTCGGTGAGCAACCGGTAGTCCGCGGCGATATGCGTATAGCCGCCGGCCATTTCCCATCCTGTTTGATCAAGCCAGGGGACGGCCGGGATCAGCGCCGGGTCCGCCGCTTCGGGCGCACCCATCCAAATCCAGACCAGAGCATGCCGGCGGACAGTCGGGAACACCGGCACCCGCATCGAATCGGGTACCTTTGGCTTGCCAGGGACACCTGCTTGGCCAGGAATCTCAACGCAGCGGCCATCGGCGGCAAACACCAACCCATGATAGCCGCATTGAATCATATCGTCGCAGCGACGGCCCGCCGACAATGGCACCAACCTGTGGGGGCATTGATCCTTCAATGCGACAGCCAGTCCCTGTGACGTGCGGTAGAGCAGAACCGTTTGATCGAGGATGCGGCGCGCCAGAAGCTTTTGGGAATCCAGTTCATGGTCCCAAGCGGCGACGTACCAGCAGTTGCGAAGAAACATCCGACCTCCAAATCCCCACGCCAAGGGGACGCGTGACCCAAACAGACATCGCAGTGTTCAGACTAAGCGTTGCTCAACTGACCGAGATTGCCATAAAGCAGATTCAGCAGCGCAATCAGTTTGTCAAAATCCCGAGCCGAAAAGCCTTCGATGACCGCAGCGTAGATCGGCGCGGCGATTTCGCGTGATTCTCCCAATTTCTGCCGACCGAACGCCGTCAGGCTGACTTCGGTAACGCGACCGTCCTCGTGCCCGCAGCAGGTTAAAACGAGCCCCGCCTTTTCCATCCTTTGGGTTATGCGCATCATGGTTGACAGGTTGATCACGGCAGCGTCAGTGATCTGCCCAACGCTGCGCGGCGACTTTTCGCCGAGGACCATCAATACCCGCCAGGTGGGAATATCGATGCCGATCTTACGCAGCCGCGCCTCGACGATTATGTTGTAACGACTGACCGCGCGATTGAGCAGATAGAAGGGATATTTGTCGATTCTGAACGCTGGCGTTCCTGGGTTGCCAAGCTGCCTGCTGTCCGCCAACACAAGTTCCTCCCGAATTTCCTTTTTTAACATGCTACCCTCCTTTTCTAACGCATCGTCAGGCGATGCCGCAACATATCACTTGCATGTACAAGTTATTTGGGTCAGATTTTATCAAGCTATCAGAATGCAGGAATGGCTCGGGGCCGCGCCAATCAACCAAAATTGTCATCAACGCTGCGTCTCGTTGTGCAGCGGTGGGGGTGTCCGTTTCGGCGTCGGCTTACCCATAGCTCATGGATGGCCGGAGGCCTTGATTGAGATCAACGCGGCGCAACTTTCTTCAGGGCTCGGCGGCAGGCTTGATATCCGCCAACATGCCTGGCGGACTACAGTGGCTGACACCCTCCGCTGCTTTCGCGGCTTCAGCACCGCTGTCGCGTTTGACCGCCGAAGAGGGTGCTTTACTCGGTGAATTCGCGGACATTTTGGTCCCCTCGGCCAAAGCCGCCGGTGTTGCCCATTTTGTTGACCATCACCTCACCCTTCAGCCCGCCGACTGTTTCCTCATCCTTCGCTATCTCGACTGGCCGCCGCCCTTTCTGAACTTTTATCGGGACGGGCTCAGCGCTTTGACAAGGTTCATCGCCGCTCGGGCGGCAACGGGATTGGCCGGTCTCGACGGCACCGGTCGCGAAAATCTGGTCCGCGCCTTGCTGAAAGATCCCCCCCCCGACTGGAGCGGCTCCCCTTCGGCGCAACTGTTCTATTTCGTCTTGCGCGCCGACGCGATCGATGTTGCCTATGGAACGCAGGCAGGATTCGAGCGGTTGGGCATTCCTTATCTCGCGCATATCGAACCAGCCTCGCCATGGTAACGATATGATGGCGATCTTCATCTCGGCGGCGCCATGACCCAGCCGATGGTGGACGTCGTCATCGTTGGCGCCGGCGCCGCGGGGTCATTGCTGGCGGCCAAACTGGCCGCCGGTGGAAAATCGGTCCGTGTACTGGAGGCCGGGCCCGCCTGGAGCAGCGACGATCTGGTCAGTTCGCAGATTTGGGGCCGGCGGCTGCGCTGGGGTGGCCCTTTCGTTGCCAGCACCGGCGCCAATCCGATCGCCGTGACCTTCAACGGCGGATGGGGATTGGGAGGGTCGGCGCTGCACCATTATGGCACCTGGCCGCGATTGCATGTCGAGGACTTCAAGACCCGCAGCCAATATGGCCGCGGGCTCGACTGGCCGATCAGCTATGATGATCTGCGCCCCTATTACGACGCAATCCAGTCCGAGGTCGGACTATCGGGCGACGCCTCGGCCGAGATCTGGCGCCCGCCCGGCGCTCCCTACCCGATGCCGCCACTGCAGCGGACAGCGCAGGCCGATGCTCTGGAGCGGGGATTCCGTAATGCGGGACTTCACACGGCGCCGGCGCCTATGGCGATCAATTCGGTCGACTATGGCGGCCGCCCGGCCTGCCTCTATGACGGCTGGTGCGATGCCGGGTGCCCCATTTCGGCGCTCGCCAATCCGCTTGCCCTCTACCAGCCGCAAGCGATCGCCAAAGGCGCCAGATTCGACGCAAACCTTCCCGTCCGCCGCGTTATCGTCGGCAAATCATCTGACCATGTCTCAGGCGTCGACTATATCGACTCGGCGGGAAACCGTTTCACCCAGCCGGCCCGAGTGGTCATTCTGGCTGCCTCGGTGGTGCAAAAGCCGGC
>Ga0302320_10000790_pt1 | contig 74681 bp, 57 predicted proteins | sample Bog_T0_3_FD_202130 | JGI IMG/M metagenome (GOLD analysis project Ga0302320, IMG submission 202130) | Peat permafrost microbial communities from Stordalen Mire near Abisko, Sweden - Bog_T0_3 | ecosystem: Environmental > Terrestrial > Soil > Wetlands > Peat | place: Sweden: Abisko, Stordalen Mire... | reverse complement strand
TGCCGCCTTCCTGCTTGTAGCGCAGCCAGTCGGTCTCGAGGCGCTCGCTCCAACTCGCCTGCCAGGTGTTCAGGCCGGCGCGCTCGAGTTCGTGGAGGAACGAGAGCACGCGCGAAGTGGTGTGGTAATCGGCCATGTGGGCCGAGTAGACGTAGTTGAAGTGCGAGTAGCCGTAGATGGGGTTACCGCCGGCGACAAGGCGCGTGATCTTGTGCCTGCCGAACGGGACCACCGGGAGCAGGGGGCCGGGCGCGGCCGCGGGCACCTGGTCAGTAGCGGCGGACGGCTGCGCGTGAGCCAGGCCGGCCGCTCCAATGAAGCCGGCGAGAGTGCCCGCACCCTTGAAGAAGTCGCGGCGCTGCAGGCTGTGGTCGTCGAGCGGGTCGCGCTCGACCATGCCATTGATCCGTGGTCCGTCGTCATCGTGCATGGAGAAGGTTCTATCACATCGCCTGTTGCGGCGGAAGGACCAAAGCATGGGATCCCTCCGCCTTGGGGATGTCCGGCGGCCTGTGGTAGAAACTCCAAAACCGGGCAGGTGCACGGTTTTTGAACGTGGAATCAATGAGTTACAGCCGCAAAACCGTGTACGTGCACGGTTTTTGGGGGCTTCGCTACACCCTCCTGAGGCTGTATTGCAAGAGCCCCATATAATAGAGCCCAGCCATGCGAAACATCAGGGTTGCCTCCGTTCAGTTCGAATCCAAGCCCGGCGACAAACAAGCGAACCTGGCCACCATCCGGCGTTTTGTCGAGCGCGCCGTCGAGCAGAAAGCCGAAATCATCGCGTTTCCGGAGTGTTGCATCACCGGATACTGGTTCCTGCGCAATTTGAACCGCGACGAGTTCGCGGCGCTGGCCGAGCCGGTATTCGAAGGCCCGTCCTCGCAAGCGCTCATGGCTATGTCCCGCGAGTACGGGATTACCATCGGCGCGGGGTTCATCGAACGGGGCGCGGACGGCAGGTTCTACAAGCCCTACGTGGTCGCCATGCCGGACGGAACGGCCAAGTGCCACCGCAAGCTGCACGCTTTCGTGAGCCCCTATCTGACCAGCGGCGACCAGTACACGGTGTTCGACACGCCGCACGGCTGCCGGGTCGGCGTCCTGATTTGTTACGACTGCAATCTGATCGAGAACGTGCGGGCGAGCGCCCTGCTGGGCGCGGAGATTCTGCTGGCCCCGCATCAGACCGGCGGCTGCCGCACCAGGAACCCGCATCTGATGGGCGTCATCGACCGTAAGATCTGGGACAACCGCGCCAGCGACCCGGAGGCCATCGAGCGCGAGCTGCGCGGCGATAAGGGACGCGGCTGGGTGATGCGCTGGCTGCCCAGCCGGGCGCATGACAACGGCATGTTCCTCGTCTTCAGCAATGGCGTGGGCGTGGATGACGACGAGGTCCGCACTGGCAATGCGATGATCCTCGATCCCTACGGGCGCATCCTGGCCGAGACCTGCAAGGCGGGAGACGACATGGTGGTGGCGGAGCTGGACGCTTCGCTGCTCGCCAATTGCAGCGGCCGCCAGTGGATCCGGGCGCGGCGCCCTGAGCTTTACTCGGTGCTGACCCGGCGGACCGGTCTCGAAACGGACACGCGCAGCATCAAGTTCTCGGAGTGACCGCGCGTTCGACGCCGTTCAAGCGAAGAGTCTCGAATCTCCCGCCGCCAGGTGCGGCCAGGAGCCCCGGCCGGGGCGAAGTCCAAGTCAGCCGGATATCTGGTAGCGGGCCAGTTTGCGAAGTCGCGGATTGTGTCCTGCATTGGGCCTTGGGATCGGCCACGACTCGGCGTTTTTGAGCTTTCACCAGGAGATTGCGCTTCGCTTGAACGCGGATTTTGGCTGGGTCTGGCACGCCATTGACCGTCAATTAGCCCCACGATTTCCAGGTCGTTCCACCACCTACAGAGTCAGTTACCGAAATCGCGGTCTTTCAGCCAGATGCGATGATGGTGCCCACCACAGCGGCTCCCCGGGGACCAGGTCTCAAACTCACTATTCTCCTGCCGGTACATACCTCAATCGCGCCTGATCGCGGATCCAGAAAACCAGATCCTCACCATCTGCACCGAGCAGCCTTCCGTCGGATGCGGGTGAGACGGGGTTCCACATCCCAGTGGAGTGATCCAGCATGAACAAGCCGTAGTGGGCCTCAGCAAAGATCGCCCCGCTTCGCGTGAATGCGGACGGTGAGCCGTCAAAACCCTCGGGGAACTTCCACCGGCCCAATTCTTTGCCGTCCAGGCCCACTTCGACCCACATGCGCTCTTTGTGGTTGCCGTAATTCAAGTAAGCCCCGATGCGATCCTTCGCCGCCCGTATGCTCCAGGCCCCGACATTATTCTCGGCTGGCTCCACTATCTCCGCTTTGTCGAGAGTTGAGCGAGGCAGAAACGCCCCGAGTTCCTTGCCTTCCCGGGAGTAGTGGTGAAGAACGAAGTAATCGGGAGTCTCTTTCGCCCTCGCATTTCCGATGGTCCAGATGGAATGGTCGGGAGCAAAGCAGACCTGCGTTGGTGAGTAAGGACGCGTCGCAACATATGTTTGCAGAGCCCCGGTCCGATCCAGCACGGCAACGCCTGGACCGTAGTCGGGCGGCATGAAACCCACAGCGGCAGCAACGGTTCCGTCCGTATCCACGGCTACGCTTACTGTTAAGCCGCCGTGGGGCGGGGCAAAGCTGAAGGCGAAGGCCCCGTCCGGCCCATATATGTTGATCTTCTCCGGGTCGTAAACGGCGAGGTAGCCGTGGTCGAAGGTCGGCCGCGTGTTTGTCGGGGCCAGATCCGCGCCTCGATAGGACACTTCCCGCACCGGTTCAGACGCGGACATCGCCTGCGAAAGCAGTATACAAACGAACAAGAGCAGCTTGTACATTCGCGAACTCCTCTCACATGGAATGACGGTCAATATCGTGAAAGTGTTGAGCCTTGTCGCGCAAGCTTCGAGTTTTTCGCACAACGGACGATAAGTGTGCTTCTCGTACATTGGGCCACTCGCTCACGGTCTTGCGGGACATAGATCGCGCCGGACACGGAAGCTGACCCGCTACCGGATATCTCGATATGCTAATCCCAGCCATGCCCATCTCCCAGTTCGGCCGGCAGCGGGTGCTCGATGCGCTTGCACATCGCGGGGGAGGCGTGGCCCTGGACTTTGGTTCGACCTCGGTGACCGGCATTCACGCCACTATCGTCGCCGCGCTGCGGCAGCATTATGGACTGGAGCGGCGGCCGGTACGCATCCACGAGCCGATGCAGATGCTGGCCATCGTGGAGGACGACCTGGCCGAAGCGATGGGCGTTGACACGATCGGCGTTCCACGCCGGCGGGCGCACTTCGGGCTGCTGTTCGACCGCTGGAAGCCGTGGCGGTTCCGCGGCCTCGACGTGGAGGTGAGCGCGGACTTTAACGTGACCGAGGCTGACAACGGCGACGCTCTGATGCACCCGCAAGGCGACGTTAGCGTGCCGCCGAGCGGCCGCATGCCCAAGGACGGCTTCTTCTTCGACGCCATCGTGCGGCAGAACCACTTCGACCCGGAGCACCTCGACCCGGCCGATAACCTCGAGGAGTTCCAGCCCTGCACGGACGCAGACATCGAGTGGATTCGCTCCGCCGTGGCGGGCGTGCAAGGGAAGAGCCGGGCGGTGGCGGCGAGCTTCGGCGGCACCGGTTTCGGCGACATCGCGGCGGTGCCTGGCGTGGGATTGAAGGACCCGCGCGGCATCCGCGATATCACTGAGTGGTACGTCTCCCTGCGCTCGCGCCGCGCTTATATTCATGCTGTGTTCGAACGCCAATGCGAGACCGCCATTCATAACCTCGAACGGATCCATGCGGCCGTCGGCGAGCAGGTGGACGTCATCTACGTCTGCGGCACCGACTTCGGCACGCAGACTTCGGCGTTCTGCTCCGTGGGCACCTTCCGCGAACTGTGGCTGCCCTACTACAAGGCGATCTGCCAGTGGGTTCACGCAAACACGCAGTGGAAGTGCTTCAAGCACAGTTGCGGCAGCGTGGAGCGGTTTCTGGAATCGTTTATCGAGGCGGGATTCGATATCCTCAACCCGGTGCAATGCTCGGCCGTGGGCATGGAGCCGGCGGAGCTGAAACGGAAGTATGGCGACCGGCTGGTGTTTTGGGGTGGAGGCGTGGACACTCAATCGACGCTCCCCTTCGGAACGCCTCAGCAGGTGGCTGATGAGGTTCGCAGGCGCTGCGAGATCTTCGCGCCAGGCGGGGGATTCGTCTTCAACACGGTTCACAATATACAAGCGGGCACGCCGGTGGCGAACGTCGTGGCGATGCTCGACGCGGTGAGGGAATTTCGAAATGACTGATCTCCAGAGACTCCATCCGCCGCACCAGGGTCCACGTGGCGCCTGAGGCCATCGGGAAGTGACCAGCGATTGCCGGGTCCGTTCGGCATCTTCCCGTTGGAGCATCTTCAATCCAAAACGTCCGGCGGATGCCGTCGGTCCCGGAGCGTCTTTAGCTCCGTATCGGTGCGGATAACAGCTCAACAGCTGCTGAGTCCGTCATGGAAACGAATGCGGCGTGGCGCTCGGTCAGCATGCTCACGACGGGTCACGAGAGCCAGGCTTGCGGCTGGAATGCCGCTTCGTTCATCTCCGGGCCGTGTTGGACCCTGAGTGATCCCTGGGGTCCACGGCTCTATAGCGGCGCCGGCCTAACGTCGAGAATGCGCGACCTGAAGCTTGATCTCCTGCAGCGTCATTCCGTAGCCGCTTCCGGGAGGATTCTCGCGGTAGTTCGTGTGCAGGTAGCCGTTGGTGAAGTTCGCGGCGTAGCACAACCACGCCGTTTTGCCGTCGCTGCTGATGAATTTCGACGGGATGTTGACGAAGTAGCCTTGCTCGCCGAAATTCCGCATGTAGACGACCAACCGCCACGGCCCGGTGATCTCATTCGCTTCGAGCACATACGTGTTGAATCTTGAAATAGTGTTGCCGCCGTCGGTAATCGCCATCAGATACTTGCGCAACGGCGCGTTGTAGGTGACCGTCACGTTGCCGCAGTTGTTGTTCCAGTCCAGAAGCGGCTGCATCGCGGCGAAATCATGCGTCCAGAGCGCGCGGCCGGAGCGGTCGCGTCCCGCGTAAAATTCGTACTTCGAAGCGTCGTTGATGTTCTCGATGGAAGGCGTGACGCGGGCGAGGTAGATCTGATCGCCGGTGATCCAACTGGCGTTGGCCGGGCGCGGCTGAGGATCCGGTTCCCGCGAGCCGTGCGCCACCAGGTAGGCCCGGCCATCGGGGGAGTGCTCCATGTTCCGGCCGAAATCGACGAAGTGCGGCACACCAAAACGGACCGTTCCACCAAGCTTTTCCGGTTCGCCGAACAAAGGTTTGGCCGGTGTGTGCGGCGTTTCGGTCCAGGTCTTGCCGTAATCGGTTGAGATGCGAAAACCGACGAATGGGCCGAGGATGTCCCAGTTGAGGCCCTTGCCCGGATCGCCGTCGCTGTCCATCAGGCAATAGGTGCCGTAATACCAAATGCCGTTGTGGACGAGACTGCCGCAAGGATAGCGGCCCTGGTAGGGTTGCGGAGCAGCCGCTACCAGCCCGGGGCGGAGGAAGGTGAGGTGCAGCGGGTCGTCGCCGGCAACGGTCGCAAAGCCTGTCGTGGCCTTGGCGCCGAACGAAGACGAGCTGACGCCATTGACTTCGCCGTCGGTCCAGGGTGAGTAGAGATTGCCGTCCGCGGCCCAAGATGGATACCACGTGTCGGCATTGGCATAGCGGATGTTGCGGCCTGTAAACTCGATGCCGGTGATTTCTTGTGACTGCTGGAAAGGCACATCGCGCGGAGGATCCGAGGGCCAGGAAAACGGCGCGAAGGGCGCGCTCACCGACTTGGTCTGGGCGGGAGCGATGGAAGTGAAGAGGAAGATCAGCGCGGCGAGGATCCGCGGAAAGAGATGAAGCGGCGCATGCGACCGGAGAGCCATGATGAAGGACACCTCAAATTGAAACCGATGTTGCGATCGTAAGCTCCCAATCAGTCTACACAAGCGGCGCAAGAGGTCGATCCGTGCGACCTCGGAAGGCCTGATAACTCCGGAGATACGCCTGCGGAAGACTACTGCCCATGTCGCCATCGATTCTGATCCGATCTGCGTCGGACCTCAAGCTCACATCGTGGCGATTGCCCAATAACATTTCTTCTCCGCTCTTCTGACTGCTGCCGTACCATAAACTGAGCTTCAGATTAAGCTCGATTCATGCCAGACAACAGCCTTTCTCCAGTCCATGACGCGTTCAACGGCAAGCCAGCCCCCGGAACTGCGCTCTGCCTTTCCGGCGGCGGTTATCGGGCCATGCTGTTCCACGCCGGATGTATTTGGCGCCTGAACGATGCAGGGCTGCTCGGCACCCTGAAGCGAGTCTCGAGTGTTTCCGGAGGCTCGATAACGGCTGGCATCTTAGGCATGAACTGGAGCGCGCTCGGCTTGTCGGCCGCGTCTCCGGGCGCGGCAGGCGACAGGTTCACGCAATTCTTCATTGAGCCTGTCCGCATGATGGCGTCCACGACCATCGACGAGAGCGCAATACTCGGCGGGATCTTTCTGCCGGGCACGATATCTGATCACGTCGCAGCCAAGTACGATTCGCTCGTATTCCATGGCAAGACGCTGCAGGACCTGCCTTCGGACGATGCCGGACCGCGCTTCGTGATCAACGCCACGAATGTTCAGTCCGGCGTGCTGATGCGATTCTCAAAACCGTATATGCGGGACTACCGCGTGGGCCAGGTGCTGAACCCCGTGCTCCCGCTGGCGCGGGCCGTCGCGGCCTCGTCGGCGTTTCCGCCCATTCTGTCTCCCTGTGACATCGAGTTGTCGAAATACGGGATGGAGTTCGCGCCCGCGGATGGAACCGAGGATTTACACGAAGAGCCTTACACAACGAAACTCGTACTGTCCGATGGCGGCGTATACGACAATCTCGGTCTCGAGACGGCGTGGAAACGCTTCGACACCATCCTGGTGAGCGATGGCGGCGGCCACTACGCGCCCGATCCCGATCCGCACCACGACTGGGCGAGGCATGCGGCCCGGGTACTCGACCTGATCGATGGCCAGGTACGAGCCCTGCGCGCGCGTCAGTTGATCGCGCTCTTCGGCATGGGCGAACGAGCAGGAGCTTACTGGGGCATTCGGCAGGACATCACCAAGTACGGGCAGCCGCCCGCGCTGCCTTGCCCGGTGGATCGAACCATGGATCTCGCGGCGACGGCAACGCGACTCCAGAAGATGGAAGATACACTGCAGGAACGCCTGATCAACTGGGGATATGCGATCTGCGACGCGTCGCTCCGGAAGTTCTTCAGGCCCACGCTTCCCGTGCCGGCCGGATTTCCTTACCCGCGTTCGCCGGTCTGATCCGACGCTTCTTCAGTGTTGGGCATGCCGACGAACTGGGCGCCAGGCGGCATCCCGTGAAGTCGCCTTGCCCGGCGTCCTGCGCGACGAACTCACAGTGCCCAGTTGCCCTGTGGAGTCGATCACCACCGGGATCGCATCGACTGTACCGGTGGTCGCGCCGCGGATTCCAGCCACTCAGGTCATGGTTTGAATCGCATCGCCGATCTTGAGCGAAAATGGCCGAATTCCCTTTGCTTGACCCGAAGAAGAGACCGAGTCAGCGGCGTACCCCACTTCTCCAACAAAGAACGATACACGGGGCGCAAAGCACGCCAACCGGCGTCAGTAACGATTCCTACAGCAATCCCTGTTGGCTCAGTGTGCGGGTCTTGGATTTTCCCATGGTGGTAGTGCTTCCCACTGGCCGGAATGGGAAGGACCCAGGCTGTGCAGGCGCAGGGCCAGCCCCAGCATGGAGACTGCGCTGAAACCAAAGTAAGCGCCCAGCCAAAGCAGGTCTGAGTGCGCCCCTGGTTCCACGTTGATCCAGCGAAACCCCAACGCAAAGAACGCCAATGCAAACCCAACCGAGGTTACTCCGGCCAAGGCAAGAAGCCATCCGTCCGCAATATGATGCTGACGCCGCAGGGTTCGCGCGATTTCCAATTCGAGAATGCTGTTGCACATCGCCATCAGGATGATGAGGAGCGAGACAGTAAGAAAACTAATTCGAAAACGGGTAGCACCGAAACAGATCAGTCCGAGCGCGCCGAGTGCAAGACCATTCAGCACCAAAGGCCAGCATTTGCCCTTTGCGGACCTCCAAGCACCAGCCGCGATCATGCAAGCTCCTGCCGCCAGCGCGAGCTTACCCAACAACACAACCGTGCCGTTCCACGAATGGAAAGTCAGCGGGCCATCCGCGCCCCGCATGATCAAGTACATGACTGAAATCATCGCCTCGAGAACGCCACCCAGGGCCAGTAACCACCAGTTCTCAATCAGCGTTTGGATCATGCGCACCCTCCCGGATCGACATACGATCTTGCTTCAGGGCGTCGAGGTCTCCCCCCCCATAATCATACCGCCGCATCAAGATTACGCATGGCGCAAAGCATCCAAACTGATCCCGGAATGTCCGCCATGCGCTCCTCACTTGGCCGCTTCGGCGCGTGGCAGCCAGATACGATACTCTTTCGCCTCGGCGAAGGGCACGAAGTGGAGCATCAGGTCTCTTGACTGCGTGCCTTCCAGCACGACTCCGGGCAGGGAGTACAGGCCCGGCCTTTCCGCAGTCAATGGCGCGACGTTCGCGCGTGCTGCGGCGGACGATTGCTTCGCTGAGACTGCGCTGGAATTGTCGTTCCGCTGCTTCACCACCTGCGAAGGCGCCAGTTTCACGGCGACCTTGCCGATATCAGCCAGTTCGAAGTTGACGCCCTTATCGAGAGCCAGTACCAGCGGGCCGCGCTCGATCGCGACCGAGTTCGGATAACTCTTGCCGCCGTCCACGAAGCGCGCGGGCAGATCCAGTGCGATCTCCAGCCGGTCGCCGCGTTTCCATTCGCGGGTGATCCGCAGATACTCGCCCGGCTTGCCCGCGAACTTCTCTCCCGTCTGGATGAGCTTCACCTTGTAGTTAGTCGACCATTCGGGCACGCGCAAAGCGAGCGTAAACGGGTGCGGCTTGTCAGGCGTCAGCGTGAGGACGGCTCTTCCCGAAAAGGGGTAGTCCGTATCGGAGACGATCAGCACGTCGTCAATCAGCACTTTGCCGGGGGCGAGGATCTCGATCGCAATCGAGTCCGTCTTCCCGTTGGCGCCGAGCGAGCCCCACAGCAGCTCGGGAATCATCGAGATGCCGCGCGGTTCCGACGACCGGCAGCAGTTGATGTCCGCGCTCGGGTCTTTTTTGCCGTCCATCGCGGTGAAATAGCAGATGTTGCCCGTTCTCGGATCCTGCGCGGCCAGCAGTTGGTTGAACACCGTGCGTTCGATTTCCTGGCCGTAGGCGGCCTCGCCCGTCAGGCGCAAGAGCTGCCAGTTCAACTGCATCCAGGTGACCGTGACGCAGCCCTCACCGACCTCGTCCTTCTGCTCCGCGGGCAGGTCGAAATCGGCGCGGAAGTGTTCGTGCGCCGAGGCCGTGCCGGTCAGGTAGAGGCGGTGCGCGACGACGTCTTTCTGGGCGGCCTGCGCGGCCCGGAGGTATCGCTCCTCGCCCGTCAGCCTGTACAGCTCCAGCAGCCCCACCAGGTCGGACATCATCTCGTAGGCTTTGGCATTCGCGGTCTTGAATACCGAACCGGTGCTGAGCAGCGACGATACGATCTTCGGTCCGTTGGGCTGCTCCCAAGCCTTATCTACGATGAAGCGCGCGAACTGCAGGTAGCGCGGGTCGCCCGTATAGCGGTAAAGCTGGCAGATCGGTTCCAGGACGCTGGTCGCGGCCATGCCCATGTGCTCGGAGGACGCGATGATGTCATGCGAGCCGTTTTCAAACGTGGCGATCAACAGGTCGCCGATCTTCTTTGAAGCATGGAGCGCGCGCTCGTCGCCCGAGACGCGGTACCAGGCGAGCAATCCGAGCAGGTCGTACTTGTGCACCCAGACATCCCAGCTCGTCCAGCGCTTGTCGTCGGTGTAAGTGCCGAGATAGCCGTCGTCCTTCTGACAGGCGATCAGCGCCAACGCGATGCGGTCCATCTGCTCGCGCAGACGCGGGTCGTGCGTGAAGCGCCAGGTATTGGCGGCTGCATCGAGGTACTTTCCAACGTGCTCGCCGATCCAATCCTGGACGCCCGGCCGCTGGCGGAACCCGGCCAGAACCTGCGGCTCCTCAATCGCCAGCAGCCGCTGCTCCAGGTTGATCTGCATCCGCTCGCCGAGCAGCCCGCCGATCTTCTGCGTCTCGTAGGGAGCCGGCACGAAGCGGTCCTGCACGGCATCGCGAACTTTGGGCTGCGGCGTGCCATCTTCGGGCGGCGCGGCGGCGGAAGCGATACTAAAAGAGAGAAGTGCGAGCGAGATGACGACAAAGCGCATAAAGAACTCCGAACTGGATCATATGCGCGCCGGGACGCCCGGCGCAAATCTGGCCCTCCGCGCCGAAGGGTCCAAGAGCGACGCGCTCCGCGCCGTGAGGCTCACCAAGGTTTACCACGGCCCCGCCGGCGACGTTCCGGTCTTTGAGAATATCGATCTGGTGGTTCGCCCCGGCGAGCGTCTGGCGCTGACAGGCGAGAGTGGAACCGGAAAGTCCACGCTGCTGCACCTGCTGGGGCTGCTGGACGAGCCAAGCGCCGGCCGCATTTTCTATGGAGACTCCGAAGTGACAGCGCTCGATCTGGATCATCGTGCCAGCGTGCGCAATCGCCAGGTCGGCTTTGTCTGGCAGGCAAATACCTTGCTACCGGAATTCTCGGCGCTTGAAAATGTCGCTATGCCATTGAGAATCCGCGGGGTTAGCAAACGCGAGGCTGAACAGTGCGCCGCCGAACGCCTGAAGGAAGTCGGCCTGGAACCGCGCGCCCTGCATCGCGCCGGAGAGCTCTCCGGCGGCGAGCAACAGCGCGTCGCGCTGGCTCGCGCGCTGGTTGGCGAGCCGCGTTTACTGCTGGCCGACGAGCCCACGGGGAGCCTCGACGCGAAGACCGGAGCCATGGTGATGGACCTGCTGGAAGCCCTCCACGCCCAGCGCTCTATTGCCACGATTTACGTGACCCACAATCTCGGATTCGCTTCCAGGGCGGATAGGGTCTTAGAATTAGAATCAGGTAGGCTTGTATCAAGCGTCTAATGAAGAGACGGGGCTCAGTTGCCGATGAGCTGATCTGAGGGGTTACCGGCGGGAGGGGTCTGGGGGAGGCCGAGAGTGTCTCCAGGCTGCCCGGCCACCACGAGGCGAGCAAATATGTTCGAAAGATACACAGAAAAAGCCCGGAGAGTGATCTTCTTCGCGCGATATGAGGCCAGCCAGTTCGGGAGCCCGTATATTGAAACCGAACACCTGCTGCTCGGCCTGTTGCGTGAGGATAAGGCGCTGGCGAACCGATTCCTGCGCTCCCAAGCTAACATCGAATCGATCCGGAAGCAGATCGAGGCTCAAACGACCGTTCGCGAGAAGGTGTCGACCTCCGTTGACCTGCCGTTGAGCCACGAGTGCAAAAAGGTTCTGGCGTTCGCGGCGGAGGAAGCCGAGCGTCTCAGCCACAAGCACATCGGAACCGAGCACCTGTTGCTCGGACTGCTTCGGGAAGAGAAGTGCTTCGCAGCCGAGATCCTGCACGAGCGCGGTCTGCGTCTGACGCAGGTGCGCGAAGAAATCGCCCGCACCACCACGGAGAAGGCTCCCGCGAGCCGCCCAAAGGAGAGCTCGCTGCTCACCGAGTTCAGCCGCGACTTGACGCAATCAGCCATCGACGGGCAGCTCGACCCGCTCATCGGACGCGACTACGAGTTGGAGCGCGTGATCCAGATCCTGTGCCGGCGCACCAAGAACAACCCGGTGCTGATCGGCGAGCCTGGCGTCGGCAAGACCGCGATTGTCGAAGGCCTCGCGCAGAAGATCGCCGACGGCGACGTGCCCGCGTTCCTCGCTGAAAAGCGCATTCTGGCGCTCGACCTGAGCCTGATTGTGGCCGGCACGAAATATCGCGGCCAGTTCGAAGAGCGCCTGAAGACGATCATGAAGGAGTTGATGGAGAATCAGAACGCCATCATCTTCATCGACGAGTTGCATACGCTGGTCGGAGCGGGTTCGGCGGAAGGCTCGCTCGATGCGGCCAACATTCTGAAGCCGGCCCTCTCACGCGGCGAAGTCCAGTGCATCGGCGCTACCACGCCGGCTGAGTTCCGCAAGTCGATCGAGAAGGACCGCTCGCTCGAACGCCGTTTCCAGGCCGTCAAGGTGCCGCCCCCGGTCGAGGCCGACGCCTGCCGCATCCTGTTCGGCATCAAGGAACGCTATGAGAAGTTCCACGCCGTGGTTTACACCGACGACGCCATCGAAACCGCCGTGTTCTCATCGAGCCGGTTCATCCCGGATCGCTATCTGCCGGACAAGGCGATCGACCTGATCGACGAAGCCGGCGCCCGGGTGAAACTGCGCCAGACGACTTTGCCGCCCGAGATCAGCGAGATCCAGAAGCGCATCAAGTTCATCGTGCACCGCATGGAATCGGCCATCGCGAACCACGAGTTCGAGAAGGCCCGCTTTTATAGCGACGAGGAGCGCAAGGAACGTGAGAACCTGCGCCTGATGCGCGAAAAGTATAACGTCGACGAATCCAACGCTGGCGTTGTTACGAAGGACGACATCGAGGATGTCGTGGCGCGCTGGACCGGCGTCCCGATGACCTCCATCCGCGAGGAAGAGGCCAGCAAGCTGATCCGCATCGAAGAGGAGTTGCACAAGCGGGTGATCAGCCAGGAACGCGCCATCGGCGCCTTGGCCCGGGCCATCCGCCGCTCGCGTGCGGGCCTCAAGTCGCCCAAGCGCCCGGCCGGTTCGTTCCTGTTCCTCGGTCCGACGGGCGTCGGCAAGACCGAAGTCGCGCGCGCTCTGGCCGAGTTCCTGTTCGGCAGCGAGAAGGCGCTCATCCGCTTCGACATGTCGGAGTTCATGGAGAAGCATTCGGTGGCGAAACTGATCGGTTCGCCTCCCGGATACGTCGGCTATGAAGAGGGCGGACAGCTCACAGAGCGCGTGAAGCGCAACCCTTACTCGATCATCCTTTTGGACGAAATCGAGAAGGCCCACCCGGACATCTACAACATCCTGTTGCAGGTCTTCGAAGACGGCCAGTTGACCGACGGTATCGGCAACCAGGTGGACTTCAAGAACACGATCATCGTGATGACCTCCAACCTGGGAGCCCGCTTCCTCGACAAGAAGGGCCACCTCGGCTTTGAAGCGCAGGCCAACGCCGGCGTGCAAGCCAAGATCGAGGAAATGGTGCAAGCGGAGGTGAAGCGCGCCTTCAACCCTGAGTTCCTGAACCGCATCGATGAGGTGATTCTCTTCACGTCGCTCGCCGACGAGGACTTGCTGAAGATCATTGACCTGATGGTGGACCAGATCAACCTGAATCTGGTCGCCAAACAGATCAAGCTCAAACTGATGCCGGACGCCGCGAAGTACATCCTCGACAAAACGCTGGTGGACCGCAGCTACGGCGCGCGGCCGCTACGCCGCGCACTGCAGAAGTACATCGAGGACCCGCTGTCGGAGGCTCTGATCCAGGGCAACCTGCAGCGCCCCGCCGAATACGAAGTTTATCTCGGAGAGACCGGCATCTTCTGCCGGCTCATCCAGGCCGAAGGCGAAGTCGCCGTGGGCGCGGGCGCCGAGACGGAAGCGGTCACCGTCACTACCCCGGCCATTTCGCTGTATCCGTTCTGAGGAACGGCGAAGTTCAGAAGCGTGCGAAGAGGGCGGCCTGCGGGCCGCCCTCTTCGCGTCTGGGCAGCAGGAGAACGATGGTTTCGCGAATGCGCTCGACGGCCACGCGGCGCTTTCGGTGTGGGTTCGCCGGCCCGAAGCCGGATTCCAGGAACGCGTTTTCTACTCGTGCCAATGAGCGTGTCAATGGCTGAATAAAAGAGGGCCAGGGGTGGAATCCGTTGCAGGCGATCATGCCGCGTGATAGGTTCAGATTCAGACCTGAGGGTCTAGAAATCGAGGGCATAGCGGATGAACCGCAACGCATTCATCTTCAGTTGTCTCGTATTTGCCTTTGCCGCATTGAGCGGCTGCTCCAATCAACCACCAGCCGGTGAATCCAAAAAGGCAGCGATCCCGCATGAAAAGATCCAGGGAACGGCCGAAGTTGTCGTCGACCCGCCGGGGACGGGCGATAGCGCTCTCAACTCGGGCGGACCTTCCTTGTACCTTTGGGTAGGCAAGCATCGCTACCGCCTGTTCACGAAGAAGACCATGGAACTGGTCCAGGGGAAGGAATACATTGTCGAGGGCGTCCACGCGCAAAAGGCCATTGACGCAATTGGCGATCCCGCCCAGGGCAAGAACGGCTATCCGCTCCCGGCAAGCTGCGAGCGTGTCGTCAAGATGGCCTGGAGCAACATGGCCTTCGATGAAGTCGACGTGAAGACCTCGGTGTTGCGCAGCAAAGTGGCACGCTATCCCGCCAGGGCCATAATCCTGGTTACGAAGATCACGGCCGTTGAAGGGGATAAGAAGAAAGAGGACGAGGAGAAGGAAGTCCCCACGGTCACTGTTGCCGCTGATAAGCAAAGCGCTCTTCTGGTCGAGGGATCGCCCGCTCAACCCGCACCGCTTTGGGATCCCACGGCAGGAACGGTTCGCTGCAAAGTCATCATCAACCCGGAAGGAAAGATCTCTGAGCTGGAAACCGGCGCGCAGCTCTGCGAGGCTGTGCAGTGGGATCAGTTCAAATACAAGCCAACGCTCAAGGGCGGCAAGCCCGTCAACGTGAAGACCGAGGTTGAACTGCGGTACGAACCGCGAAAGTGACTTCGGCTGTTTATGCCGAATCAATAATGGGAAGCGCGCTTGCCACCGCCGGTTCCACATGGCGTTCCATCCAACGCGCCCGCTGTCTCTACCGCAACTGCTCGCGGCTTGCGTTTGAGTGGTTAGAATCATCAGCCAAGGCACAAAAAAAGGAGCGCCCCGCAAGGGACGCTCCTTTTCTTATTCGATTGCGTAAGGTCGAGCGCCCTACTGCACTGAAAACTTGAACACGGTCGTAGACTTGTACTCCGCGCCCGGCTTCAGCGTGGTGGTCGGGAAGGCCGGATGATTCGGCGAATCCGGGAAGTGCTGCGTCTCCAGGCAGAAGCCTGTGCGCTTGGCGTACGCCACGCCGCCCTTGCCTTTGACTGTGCCATCCAGGAAGTTGCCCGTATAGAACTGCACGCCCGGCTCGGTGGTGGAGACTTCCAGTACACGGCCAGACGTCGGTTCGGTCACGCGCGCGGCCAGGCGCAGCGTGCCCGGTTCGCCGTCCACGACGAAGTTATGGTCGTAACCGCCGCCGCGCTTGATCTGCTCATCGTCCGCGCCGATGCGGGCTCCGATCACGGTGGGCTGGCGGAAATCGAACGGCGTGCCTTCCACGCTCTTGAGTTCGCCCGTCGGGATCAGGCCCGCGTCGACCGGCGTCATCTTCGCAGCATTCAATTGCAGGACGTGGCTGAGGATGTCGCCGTGACCCTGACCGGCCAGGTTGAAGTAGCTGTGATTGGTCACGTTGAGGACGGTGTCCTTGTCCGTCGTCGCCGAGTAGTCGAGTCTCAGCTCATTGGCGGCGGTCAACGTATAGGTGACCTTCACGGTGAGGTTGCCCGGATAGCCCTCTTCGCCGTCCTTGCTCAGGTAAGTGAGTTCCAGAGACGGGTCGCCGCCCGGCACTTCCCTGCCCGTCCAGACCACTTTGTCAAAGCCCTTCAGCCCGCCGTGCAGCGAGTTGGCGCCATCGTTGACGGCCAACTTGTATTGCTTTCCGTCAAGTTTGAACTGGCCCTTGGCGATGCGGTTGCCGTAGCGGCCGACCAGCGCTCCGAAGTACGGGTGAACTCCGAGGTACCCTTCCAGGTTGTCGAAGCCGAGAACCACGTCGGCGAATTTGCCGTCGCGCCCCGCAGCCTTCAGCGACACGATTCGCCCGCCGTATGTGGTGATTGCCACTTCCATGCCGGCTGCGTTCTTCAGGGTGTAGATATCGACGGGCGCGCCGTCGGCGGTTTTGCCGAAAGGCGCCTTGGTGATGGACGATGACATCGGCGTTTCCTTTTTCTGCTGCGCGCAGCCGCTCATCAGAAGCGCGGCAGCGGTCAGGGTGAGAATTGCAATGCTTGTCTTCACGGACAAACCCTCCTCGCGGCGGCTCGAACGCGCCACCGGAACCTTTGACGCTATCGCCACTGGCCCGTCGCGGTCAACTCCAATGAAACCGCTTCCATCCTCACGTAATCGTTGCAGCGCCAGGCAGCCTGATTGTCGGACAATAGCGAAGTATGCGAACAGGCGTGGCTGGATTCATTTTAACGGGCGCTCTGGCAATGTCTTCGTTCGGAGCGCAGGCCGCGGTGACGAGCGAGCGCAGCATGAACAATTACAGCATCCGGGAAACCAGTGAAGACGGCGTGAAGGTGTACGTTCTGCGCGACGCCGAACGGGATACCGAGGTCAAGGTCGCTCCAGGAATGGGCAACACGGCAACCGCCATGACGGTGCACGGCAAACCGGTGCTCTGGTCGCCGTACGCGAGCGCCGGCGAGTGGGCTAGACATCCGGGCGCCATGGGCGGCGTACCATTCCTCTGGCCGTGGGCCAACCGCATCGACGGGCTGTCGTACTGGGTCAACGGCAAGAAGTACGCGATCAATCCCGAGTTGGGAAACGTCCGGGTTGGACCTGTGCCAACTCCCATCCACGGCCTGTTGCTCTCGGCCAGTCAATGGAAGGTCGTGCGGGCCGAAGCCACTCAGGCGGAAGCCGTCGTAGAGTCCCGTATCGAGTTGTGGCGCGAGCCGGAGATGATGGCTCAGTTTCCCTTCGCCAACGCCGTGACACTTGGCTACAGGCTGAAGGACGGGACGCTGGAGGTGGAAACAGTCGTCGAGAACCTGAGCAGCGAGCCCATGCCGGTTTCGCTCGGTTTTCATCCCTACTTTCAGGTGAACGACGCTCCGCGCGACGAGTGGAAAGTACGCCTGCCCGCGCGCCAGAAGTACGTTCTCAATGAGCGGGTGATCCCTACGGGACAGATGATTGCGAACCCGTACGCCAACCCGCAGCCGCTGAAGGGCGTGGTCTTGGACGATGTCTTCGGATCCCTGGTGCGCGACGCCGACGGCTGGGCCAGATTCCGGCTGGAGGGCGTCAAGGAGAGTGTGACGGTGGAGTATGGCGGGACCTACCCGGTTGCCGTGGTATGGGCGCCGCCGGGGCGCAAGTTCATTTGCTTCGAGCCCATGAGCGCGCCCACGAATGCGTTCAACGCCGCGCACGACGGGTGGTTCAAGGATCTGCCGGTAGTGCAGCCAGGCGGAACATGGAAGGGTGTGTTCCGGGTAGTGCCCGCAGGCTTCTGAGGACGACGCTGGCCCAGCCTGAATTCTGGCGGCCGGCGGGAGCGCCGGAGCGCATGCGGATGTGCGCGCCGCGAGGCCTGGGCCGCCGTAGGCAGAGTGGCGGGGCTCAGCCTGAAAAGGGCAAGTGAGTTTCCCTTTTCGTCGTGCAAGCCACTGATTCTAAAACACAAAAAAAGAGAGCGGGAGCCCGGTTGCTTTTTTTACCCCTCAAGGCAGTCTTGAGATGCCATGTCTGCGCATCGTGGGCATGACCTCCGGTTCGCCTGCCCGGCACAAAGCAAGGGTGCCTGAAAACAGCGCCATGAGCGCGAGAGCCGGGCGCGGCGGACCCCCAGTTACACAAAGGGCAATCCGCCAGGTTCTTCACCCGGGATTGCCCTTTGGTCAAGCTGCGTTCGATGAGACCGGAAGGCGCTTACGGCTTCTTGGGTGCTGCAACGGCTGGATGCGCGGGCGCCGCCGTGGCCGCTGGCTTAGTGGCGGCGGGAGCAGGGCTCGTCGCCGCGGCTCCGCCGCCAGTACCGAACTTCTTGTCGTAGAGTTCAACGATCTGCGTGGTGACGTCGATGCCGTTGGCCGCCCAGAGGACGGGGCTCTGCTGGCCGGAGACATCGAAGACCACCGCGAACGTGTTGGCCTTGGCGAACTCGTCGATGATGGAGATCATCCGCTGGCCGATTTCGTTGACCAGTTTCTGCTCCTCCTGCTGCAGTTCATTCTGCATATCCTCGGAGTCCCACTGGTATTTCTTCTGCTTGTCGTCGATTTCACGGCTGAGCTTCTCGCGCGCTTCGGCCGACATCGTGTTCGCGCCCTTGCTGAACTGGTCGCGCAGGCGATTCACCTCGGCCATGCGGCCTTCCATATCTTTGGCTCGAGGCTCGAACCGGACGCGGATGGCATCGCGAGCCTTTTCGCCGTCCTTCGTGGCAAGAATCGCGCCCTGTACATTGATGATGCCGACTTTGGTCGGCGTTTGCGCCGGGGCGGAGGGGGCGGCAAGAGCGAGTGCCACGAGGGCCAGGCTCCATTGAACACACTTCATTTTCACGGCTTTCAGACTCCTGGGATCACTCAAATGGTAGCATGCCATACCGTACATCCTGTGCCCTAGAAGGTCCTGCTAATGGTGAAGCGGAACATATCGCGCTTCTCGGGGTAGGAAGAGGAACGGCCGAAAGTGAACGCGGCATTCTGGTAGGATGCGCGATTGGGGAACATCGTCGGATCGATGGCCAGCGGCGATTGGAACGTCGTATTCAGAACGGTCGGATTGAAGGCCCAATACAGGCGGAACGGGGCGTTCACAACCGGCATCATGATCTGCAACTCAGCGCCCGTGGAAGTGCGAATCTTCTGACTTCCCGGGATGAGGATGGATTCATTCTGGAATCCCGCGGTGGGGAACTCGCCGTTCAGCGTTGCGACCCGGTCCGGATTCAGCTTTAACTCGTTGCGGAAAGTGACGCGATTGACACCCGCATCAAAGAAAAAGGCCAGGACCACGGGGCCGAAGATCTTGATGCGGTATTCGAAATTCGCAAGGCCCTCCGTGTCGCCGCCGGGATAGATGATCTGGTAGATCGGAATCGTCTGAGTCACGGACTGGAAGGATTCCTGTCCGTTGACGACGACCTTCTGCGTGCGTTGCGAGCCATCGGCATTGAGTACCGGAACAGTCGCGCTGCTGGGGATGTAGGCGAATGGACCCATGCTGTAGTTTTCGAAACCGCGAACGTCGTTTTCGCCGCCCATGAAGATGCGGCTGAACGGGGGAGCGGAGCGGCCGTTGTAGCCGGCCTCCATGCGCCCCAGGAGCCTGAACCCAATCACGTCCCCCCGCCTCAGACCCTTCATAAAACGCTTGTATGTGAGTGTGGGCTCGAGGGTCTCGACATTGCCGCCCAGCGGACCGCCCGCAAACCCGAGGCTGGCAAACATTTCCTGCCCGTGGCTGGGCGTAATCGGATGGTCCACGGTGTTGAAGGTATACGACGGAGTGATCTTACTTGTGATGATGCCGTGCAACTGGTTCGGCCCGCTCAGATTCTGAAAGTCCGAATAGTCGAAGTAAGTTGACGCGGCTGTTGTCAGTGGCGTGATGCTGGATCGATCGATGCCGTAGGTCAGACCCAGGCGCGCGAAGCTGCGGCGCAACGGGTAGCTGACAAATACAGTGCCGCCATAGCCATTGGTCACGTAGTTCAGAAGGTTCTGCGTACCGAGGGAGTTGTACAACGAGATCAGATTGGAACCGGACAGCAGCGAAGCCTGGCGGGCCTGATCGTAGTTGTAGCGCTGCACGAAAACTGTGAAGCCCAGGTTCAGCGGGAGGTCGAAGAGGTAGGGCTCAGTGAAGCCGAAGGTTGCGCTTCGGATCATGGTGCCGAGCTGGGTGTTGAGGCTTAGCGTCTCGCCCATGCCCAGGAAGTTGTTGGTGGAGTAACCCATGCCGATGAAGGTACCGGAAATGGCCGAAACACCGCCGTTGAGACTGATGGAATTCTTGCCGCGTTCCTTCACCTTCAGCGTGATGTCCACAGTGTTGTTCTTCGTGTCGCGGGTAATCGCGGCGGCTTCCTCAGCCTTTAAGACTTCAAAATAGCCAAGCTGGTTCAAGCGGAGAATGCTCATCTCCCAAAGGCGCGTGTTGTACATATCGCCTTCGTCGAGCATGATTTCGCGGCGGATGACTTTGTCACGCGTCGTGGTGTTGCCGCTGAAGTCGATGCGCCGCACGAAGAACTGCTTCCCCTCGTCCACGTTGATGGTGAGATTCATCTTGCCATCGGCATCCTGTGGATCGAAGTCCGGCTCCGGCACGGCGTCGATGAACCCGAATTCGCCGTAGAGCTTCTGCAGGTTCTTGAAGCCCTTTTGCAGCTTCTCGGTGGAAAAGACATCTCCCTCGGCCATCCCGAAAATCGGGCGCATGAGGGTCTCAGGCGTACGGAAGAGCTTTACGCCCACGAAATTGATTTTGCCGAGACGATACTGGCGGCCTTCTTCCACGGTGAGCTGGATATTAGCGACCTTTCCAGGTTTATTGGGGTAAAAGAGCGGAACGTGCGTGCCTTCGCCGCCGGTATCGTGGATCTCCACCTTATGATCGATCACGGCCATCTTGAAGTAGCCGTGCGACATATAGAACTGGCGCACGCGCTCCATATCCTCATCGAGCTTGCTCGCATCGTAAGTGCTCGCAAAAAGGCTCTCCAGAAAGATGGAATGCGGGATGCCGATCGGTTTAGAATTCTTCATTACGCGGATGATCGCGCGCTTGGCATAAACCTGGTTGCCGAGGATCTCGATGATCCCCACTTTGACCTTGATTCCTTCATCGATCTTGAAGGTGACTTCCACCGAAGAGGGCGGAATCTGCCGGATTTGGGGGGTGACCAGTGCGAACTGGCGGCCCTTCTCGGAGAGGAACTCCTTGAGGACCTGGGTGGCGCGGGCGACACGGCTCTGCTCGTACTGCTGCTCCACCGCCAGGCCGACGTGCCGTTCCTTGAAGCGGTCGAGGATTTCCGAGACCGTGATCGACTTGTTGCCGTCGTACTTGATGGAGCGGACCACGCGCCGCTCGGTCACATTGAAGCGCAAAATCCAGCCTGATTTGCCCTTCTCTTTTTCAAGCACGACGTCGTCAAAGCGGCCCGTGTTCCACAGCGCCATGAAGTCGCGGTGAAGCGCCTCTTCGTCCACGGTGTCGCCCTTCTTGGTAAAGATGAGCGCCTTCAGGGTGTCCTGAGACACGCGGCGGGCCCCGCGGAATTCAATCGCTTCCACCACATCGGCAACCTCGCCCGCGGGAGTGGGAGCCGGCTTGACGGCCTCGGGCCTGGGCGCTTGCGCCGCGGGCTTCTCCGGTTCCTTCGTCTCCGGCACTTTCTCGAAAGCAGGGGGAGCTTGGTTTGAGTCGGCAGGTTTCTGATCGGCCGGTTTCGGAGTCTCCGATCCGGGCACATTCTCAAATGGGCTGGGCTTCTTCGGCGCCGGCTGCTGAGGAGATTGAGCTGGAGGCGTAGCGGGAGCCTGCGGCGCGTAACCGCGAGCCGCCAGTGCGCTGGCGAAGAAGATGACGGGAAGACAGGGTAAGAGAGCGGCCAGGCTTCTCGGCCTGAGGGTCATCGGTTGCAGAGCAGGTCCTTTCTACGGTGCGCCTTGGAAGAGACGTTGCAGGCCAGAGGCCCGTTGCACGAAATGTCCCCATCTTCCGGGCTCAAAACCCTCATTCTACAGGAAGGAAAAGGCATAGAACAATCTAACCGTCAATCCTCGCGCGGTTCAGCCGGCTCCGATCCCTCTCCGGGAGCTTCGAAAGTGGCCCCAGGAGGCTGCACTTCGGCCAATTTCCTGAGCAATTCGGGCTGTTTTTGCTGCAGGCGATCCAGCTCGACGAATTCGTTCACGAGCCGCAGGTAAAGCTCCGGATATCGAATCAGCACAGCGAACAAAGCGACGTGCGCGGGCATCGTCGCAGTCCAAGGGAACCAAAGCCGCGCATATGGACCGAAGGACGGCCAGAAGAAGTACTCCGCAAAAACGTAAACCAGGACTACATAGAGAGTGACGGCCAGAAAGGTCCGCGCGCGGAACAACGCGGTCCAGCCCCAGGCATAGCACGCTCCCGCCAGGCAAAAGAAAAGCATGACCACGGAAGCGCCGCACAGAGTCACCCTGCCGAGCCCTGCGTGGTAGACGGCTGCGCCATAGAGCACGCCCGCCGCCACGTTGAATTTCGACCACCAGAATTCGCCGCGCATGAGCGAGTGCAGGGCAAACCAGGCGAGTGCGGCCGCGCCCGCGAGCACGCCACATGCAAGGCCGGCCCAAAGCCTGCACAGCAGGAGAGGCAGACTCTGCCGGCGTTCGACCTGCGATGGCGAAATCCGCATCAAAAACGCCTATGCTAGCACAGCGCCCGGAGCGTGGAGCGGGGCGCGAACGCGTCCGGGCGGCAGAGCGGCCGTCCGGGCGCCCATCCGGGCGCCGGGCAATACCGCAAAAGCGCAAAAGGGGAGCCGCGTGTTACTCCGCCTTCGAATAGTAGTACGAGTGGTAGTAAGTGTACTTGCTATATAGCTCGCTCTTCTGAGCACCGTTCACCACGATTCCCAGGATGTTGTTCTGGCAGAGGCTGCCCATCGCGCGGGTCACCGCGTCGATGGTTGTATTCCCCATGCGAACCACCAGCAGCAGCCCGTGCGCGAGCGTGCCCAACAGGTTCGCATCGGCGGCGAAGAGCAGCGGCGGAGAATCGAGAATCACCCAGTTGAAAACGCTGGGCAGCCGGTCGATCATCGTCTTGACCCCGGCCAGGTTCAGCAGTTCGAGCGGATTCAGAACGGCCTCGCCCGCGGGCATGACGTATAGGTTCGTTCCTTCCAGTCGCCGGATGACCTGGTGCAGTTCGGCCTTCCCCTGAAGGAAATCGGTGGCCCCGGGACTACGCGGCATCTGGAATAGATTGTGCAGGACCGGGCGGCGAAAGTCGAAGTCGCAAAGCAGCGTCGGGTTCCCCTCCAGGTGGGACTGAGCGAGAGCCAGGTTCGCCGCGGTAAAGCTCTTGCCCTCGGCGGGCGAGGCTGAGGTGATCACGATCGAATGGATGGGTTGGAGCGTCTGCAGGTGGTTGAGCCGAGTGCGCAGACTGCGAAACTCTTCAGCCGGAGCCTCGGCAGGACGTGAGGAGTCGATGAGCGACGCCTCCGGAGAAGGCGTGTACGGAATGGTCTCGATCTTCTCAAGCAGGCCCGTCAGATCCATAGCCGGCCCCGCCTGAGCCCCGCGCAGAGGCGGGCCAGGCTGACCCAGCGGATTCAAGCCGGATGGATCCGACCTGCGAAGCGCATCGTGAACTCGACTCATGGTGAACTTACCTCGTCGTGACTACTCGTCCTGGCCGAGCCGTCATGCCTTGCTCGTTATGCCCAGCGCCGAATCTTGCTCCGGCTCGAAACAACCTCTCAACCCCAAACGATCAGGACTTGGCCGTGTAATAGTAGATAACCGCCCCCGACATGAGCAGCACGCCGACCAGGAAAGACGCCGACCATCCAAGCCAGGCCATCCGGCGCCGCCGCCGCACGACAAAGTCGTTTTCGAGCAGTGGAATACTGCCCAGAACAGTCAAGCGGGTATAGGCCCGAACGTCTTTCAAACTCTTCAACGACATATCCCTGAGTTCGCGGCCAAAGGCCAGTCCGATACCGAGCATCAAACCTGTTATGGCCGAAATCGCAATGATGAGCGGCCGCTTGGGAGCGTTCGGCTCAATCGGGATCACCGGTTGCTCCAGAACTTCGAGGGTCTCCCCTTGCCTGCGCGTCTCGAGGTCGGTTGCCATGGTAGATTCCTGGAGGCGCTTCTGTAGGTCCTCGTAGTGTAGCGCCGCGCCCTCGCGATCACGCATGAGGGCCACATAGCCGGAACGGGCGAGCGGGCTGGCCTCTACCTTCCCCTGCAAGTTCTTCGAGCGGCTACGGGCCGATTCCAACTGGTGGTTTAGATCCTCAATCTCCATATCCTTGGCTTGCACTGCCGCCTGGAGGGCGGCGATGCGGCCTTGTATCTCTCGCGGAAGGTTGCGCGCCGAATTGGACGCGCCGCTGCCGCGAGCAGCCCCCTCGACCGGTTTCATGGAAGCCAGTTTCGCCTCGTACTGGTCGCGCTCTTTCTTCTTGGCGGCGAGGAGAGCAATCGTGCGCTGCACGTCCGGGTGCGTCTCCTTGTAGCTTTCACGCAGCGCGGAAAGACCCGATTCCAGCCTGTTCACTTCGCGTTCGAGCTGCGTCAGATGCTCGTCATGCACGACCGGCGGCGGTGCGGCGGCAGCCTCCGTCGAACCTGCCGCGGCAGGGGCTGGTTGCAAGCTGGCCAACTGGTCTCTCAGAAAACGCAACTGCGATTCGAGCTGGATCTTCTCCCCACTCGCCCGGCTGATACTCATATTCAGGTTCGAGATGCTCGACTCGACCGCTGAAACGCTCATCATGAGCGAGTTCGCCTCCTCCGGCAAGACACCCGAATTGGACGACTTGAATGCGGCGATCTTGGAATCCAGCTCATCCAGGGCCTGCTTGGCCGCTTCCGCCTCTTCCTTGAAGAACATGGTCGTCTCTTGAGACTGGGAAGACCTCGAACTGACGCTCTCCTCCAAAAACTTAGAGATGAGGTCCGAACATACCTTGGTGGCGAGCCGGCGATCGGAGTAGGAGTAGGCGACCGTGAACGCGAAGATATTGTTGCGCCCTGTTGTGCCCGTGCTCATGTTTTTCAGCGGGCTGATCACAATGTCCTTGCGCATGTCATCCACCACATCATCCATGGGCAGCCGCTTCCGCTTGTCCGGGTATAGGTTATGGTTCGTGATCAGGTTGCTAAGGTTCGTGCGGCTCACGATCCCCTGGTAGATCGCGTTGACACGCTGCGACATCTCCTCGCTCATGTTCGAGGCCACCAGCCGCTGTGGGACCCTGGGCGGCACCACGCGCATTTGCCCCGAGGCCTCGAAAGTGTCGGGCCAGAGGAAAGCGATCACCACGCCGGCCACAATTCCTAGAAAAGCCGGGCCAATAATCCAAGACCGGTGCCGGCGCAGAATATCGAGGTAATCCTCGAAATCGAGAACCCGCCGCGTCGCCGGACCGGGCTGTTCCTGAACGCTGCCTTGCATAATGCCGCCTTCGCCCGCTTAGGGCACGTAAATATGATCGCCGTCCGCAAGCTGGATGTTCTGTTCCAGATGATTCCCTTTCACAACTTGCTTGTAGTTAAACTTCAGGCGCTGCTTGCCGCGCATTATCACGATGCCGCCCTTCTTGGCCCACTCCCGAAATCCACAGAGGCTCATGGCTTCGAGAACCGTTGTAGGCGTGACGAGTGGGAAGGGTCCGGATCTCTCCACCTGGCCGCTGACGTAGTACTTCTTGCTCTGAACCGAGATCACGGCAACAATGACCTGCGGCGAATTCAGGATCTGAGAAAACGCCTCCATGGCCTTCTTCTGCAGCTCGCTTGGCGTCAGGCCGGCGGCTTGCACGTCGCCTACGAGAGGCAGGGTGATCTTGCCATCCGGGCGGACGCGCACCGTGCCGCTGAGGTCCGCTTCCCTCCAGACACGAATTTCAAGAATGTCCTCGGCGCCAATCTTGTATGAGTTGGGATCGACCGCCGCTGCAGGCTCCACGGCGAGCCCCGCTTTGACTTCCGCGGGGGTCTGCGGCTTCTCGGCGGCGTTCCGATCCAGTTGCGGTTTGACCTCCTGGGCCTGCCCAAAAGCGAGCGCTGTCAATAAGATAAAAGCAGAGAACGTAATCACTGTATGAAGAACGGTACGAACAAGACGAGCCATCAGCATTCCTCCATGTTCCGGCGAACGAGAGCCACAAATCCTGTGCATTCTGCGGGCAGGGCGCGAGCAACCGAGCCGGGGAACTTCCTAGCTTGGTATTCTAGCATCCACCATCTCGGATTGGCCGGTACCATTATCCTGGAGCAAGATGATCACGATGCACTACTTTCTGGCGAAAACCGACCCACAGACCTACTCTTCGGTGGACCTTGCCCGTGACAAGAGCACCATTTGGGACGGAGTGACGAATGCGCAGGCTGTCCAGGCCATCCGGGCCATGCGGCCTGACGACCGGGTTTTTATCTACCACAGCCAGGGCGAATCGGCCATCGTCGCCCTCGCCGAGGTGACGGACGCGCCGCGCCCCGACCCCTCGAACGCAAAGTCCTGGGTCGTCGGGATGCAGTTCGTACGCAAGATCGAGCCGCCGGCGACGCTCGCTGAAATCAAGGCTTCGGGGTTATTCGACGCTTGGGCGCTCGTCCGGCAGAGCCGGCTTTCGACCATGGCCGCTCCCGAATCCTTCGTGACCTGGATGCGGGAGCGTTACCCGGCATTGAAGTTGTAGCCGGCTTGCTTGCACAGGCGATAGACGACAGAGATGGGCAGCCCGACCACGTTGAAGTAGCAGCCTTCGACGCGTTCTATGAATTTGGATGCGAGCCCCTGGATGGCGTAGGCGCCGGCCTTGTCCATCGGCTCGCCGCTGGCACAGTACTCGCGCACCTCATCCTCGGTCAATGTTGAGAAAACGACGCGGGTCGATTCCACCTCGGACCACTCCTGTCCGCCGTGCAGCAGGCACACCCCCGTGAGAACCACGTGCGCCCGCCCGCTCAAGCGTCGCAGCATCTCGCCAGCCTCATGCTTGGATACGGGCTTCTCCAGCACCGACCCATCCACCACGACGACCGTATCGGCGGCAAGGACGAACTCCTGCGGCGAAGAGGCAGCCGCGCGCGCTTTCTCCAGAGCCAGCCGGCGGACGTAGTCCTCGGGCGATTCCGAACTGAGGCGAACTTCCTCGATGCCCGGTACGCGAACTGTGAAGGAGAAGCCGGACTGCGCGAGGATTTCGCGGCGGCGCGGCGATTGCGAAGCAAGCACCAACATAGCGAGCCATCAGGTTATCACGCGCTCGTCGGGCGCCGGAAAGCAGTGAAGATGCAGATCTCTCGCTGACGTTGAACCGCGGGTCTCGGAGGCAGACGACGCACTCCGTTTCGCGCATGGACGCCAGCCAGGGCTTTGTAACGAATCTCAAGTCAGTCGGGCGGCGCGCACATGCTAAAATGACGGTTCCGATCTGGCCCCCGCAATGGAACGAGCAGGACGCATCTTGAGCCGTCTTCGATCGGCGAGCGGCACGCTGACGAGCAGCCAACTGGCCGCCTCCGCGTGGCCCGCCGCCGTCGGTTACAGGATTGCCTCCAGGACGCGCGTGACTTCGTTCGAGAACGGGCGGATGGTGGTGGAGGCCGAAGACGCTCTCTGGCAGAAGAACCTGGCAAGCCTGAGCACGCAGATTCTGGCCAACCTCCGGACGCATCTCCTGGAATCGGCTCCGGTGCACATCGAATTCAGAGTGGGCGCGCGGCGGCGTCCGCCGCAACGCGAGGAGCCCGCCGGAGGCACTGGTCTGTTCGCCACCGACCCTTCGGGTATCGCGGATCCCTCGCTCGATTACGTCTACCGTCTGTCCCGCAGAAAGGCTGGCGCGTGAAACTGACCGAACCCAAGGTGCGCGCGATCGCCGATCTCGCCAACCTCCATCTGAACGACCAGGAAATCGCCCGCATGGCCCGCGATCTCGACGAGATCCTCACACACATCGACAAGCTGAACGAACTCGACACCAGCAACGTGGAACCGATGGCGCAGGTGCTGTTCGAGGCCGGAGAGACGGCAACGCTGCGGCCCGACGTGGTGAGCGCCACCCTCGACAACGCGACGGCCCTGGCCAATGCGCCCCAGTCGGGCGCGGGCCAGTTCAAAGTGCCGAAAGTGATCGAGCGGTAGCGCCGGCGGCTCCTGAAAGCGGGCAGCGGAGAATCCATGGACGTTCGAAATCTGACTATTTCCACCATTCGCGAGGGGCTTGCAGCCAGGCGGTTTAGCGCCAGAGAGCTGGCGCAGGACGCCCTGAGTTTCGCCGCGGCTGAGAATCCGAAAACGAACGCCTTCCTGACCTTCAGCCCGGAGCGTGCCCTCGCCGCCGCCGGGCGCGTGGACGAGAAGTTGGCACGTGGCGAAGACCCTGGCGCGCTGGCCGGAGTTCCCGTAGCCGTCAAAGACGTGATCGTCACCCAGGGGCTAAAGACGACCTGCGGCTCGAAGATGCTGGAGACCTTCGTTCCGCCCTACGACGCCACGGCCGTGGCGCGGCTGGAAGCGGCGGGCGGAGTGATCCTGGGCAAGACGAACTGCGACGAATTCGCGATGGGCTCGTCGAACGAGAACTCGGCCTACGGGCCGGTGCGCAACCCGGTGGCGCTCGACCGCGTTCCGGGCGGCTCCAGCGGCGGTTCGGCGGCCACGGTGGCCCAAGGCACCGCCGTTGTCGCGCTCGGTTCCGATACGGGCGGGTCCATTCGCCAGCCCGCCAGCTTTTGTGGCGTAGTGGGCGTTACGCCGACCTACGGACGGGTCTCGCGCTATGGCCTGGTCGCCTTCGCGAGTTCACTCGACCACATCGGGCCTTTCGGGCGGACCGTCGAAGATGCCGCAACGCTGCTCCAGGCGATTGCCGGCCGGGACCCCATGGACTCGACCAGCGCCTTCGCACCCGTGCCCGACTATACTCCGGCGATGCGGCAGGACGTCAAGGGCTTCAAGCTCGGGCTGCCGAAGGAATACTTCGCGGGTCTCGCCAACGAGACGCGGGACCAGGTCGAAAAAGGCATCGATCTGTTGAGAAAAAGCGGCTGCGAGACCGTGGAAATCAGCCTTCCACACACCGAATACGCCATCGCCTGCTACTACATCGTCTGCACGGCCGAGGCGAGCGCCAACCTGGCCCGCTACGACGGCGTGCGCTACACCATGCGCTCAAAGCACGCCAAGACGCTTTCCGAGATGTACCAGCTCACCCGCGGCGAGGGCTTTGGCGCGGAGGTGAAGCGGCGCATCATGCTCGGCACCTACGTGCTGAGCGCGGGCTATTACGACGCCTACTACCTGAAGGCGCAGAAAGTCCGGGCGTTGATCGCGCGCGACTTCGCGCAGGCCTTTGAGCAAGTGGACGCGCTGATCGCGCCCGTCTCGCCTTTCCCGGCTTTCCGGCTCGGCGAGAAAGTCGATGACCCGCTGCAAATGTACCTCAGCGACATCTATACGATCACCGGCTCTCTGGCCGGGATTCCCTGCATGAGCGTGCCCTGCGGGACGACCGGCGCCGGTTTGCCGGTGGGAATGCAGATTCTCGCCAGGCACTTCGACGAGCCCGGCATGTTCCGCCTGGCGGCTGCTTTCGAGCGCGCCGGCGGCTTCCAGGTCTAGACAGTAAGTGGGGCGGCTCTCCAGAGCCGAGCGGGGCCTCCAGGCCCCGCAAGTCTGTCCGGAGCGGGCACTGGAGAGCCCGCGCGGCGCTGGAGCGCCGCCCCACAACGCATTCAGGCCGGACGCCGCGAGCGTTGCTGCTCGGATACGGACTTGATCACCAGCCGACCGGCCCGGGTGGGATCGATGGGCACTGCCGCGCTCAGCAGAGCCTGCTCGATCAGCACTTGGACTGAGGGCTCGTCCAACGTGGACGGACTCTTCAGGATCATATGGCGCGCGCTGGTGCCTGTGCCCTGCAAGACCCTATCTGGGTCCGGGAGATCCGCGCCATGCAGGAAGAACAGACTGACCCAGCGCGGATAGAGGGCGATGGAGAAAATCGCCTCGGAAGCGCGGTCCGATGGGCCGAATCCAATGGCCAACGCATTGTAATTGTCGTAGACCAGTTCAGTCGCGCCGGGCAGGTAGGACCGCATCTTGGCGAGAGCGCCTTCCGCAAGGGAGGCAATCTCAGGAGTGTACTTGGCAAGGAATCCGGCAAGCTGAGCTTCGGGAGAAATGGGCGAAGTGGGATTCTGCTCCGGATCCGGGACATTTATCGGAGGCACAGCAGGACTTTAGCACGATTGCGGGAATTTGAATCCCCATGAGTTGAGCCAATCGTGCTACGTTCCCCGGCAATCAGGCTTGCGCGCCAGGTCGGCGCCGCCTGAAGAAGGCCGAAATCTCCGCGCCGATGCGCTGAATCTTTGTAGGAACCCGGCTCATCAACTATGAGCGTAGGAGGGTTTTGAATGGCATTTACTCTTTCTCCGCTTCCGTATGCGTTTGACGCCTTGGAGCCGCATATCGATGCGCGGACGATGGAAATCCACCACGACAAGCACCACGCAACATACGTGGCGAATCTGAATAAAGCGCTGGAAGGCGCGCCCGAACTGGCCGGTAAGAGTCTGGAAGCACTGCTCGCCCACAATCTGGCAGCTGTTCCGGATGCGCTCAAGACGGCGGTCCGCAACAATGGCGGCGGCGTCTGGAATCACGACCTGTTCTGGCAGGTCATGGGCAAGAACGCAGGCGGAGCACCCGCAGGAAACGTAGCCAAGGCCATCGCGGCCGCTTACGGCAGCTTTGATGAATTCAAGGCCAAGTTCGCCGCCGCTGGTCTCGGCCGGTTCGGCTCCGGCTGGGCCTGGCTGGTGAAGACGACCGCGGGCGGCGTTGACATCGTCAGCACGGCCAACCAGGACACCCCGCTGTCGGAAGGCAAGAGCCCGGTGCTCGCCCTCGACGTCTGGGAGCACGCCTACTATTTGCACTATCAGAACCGCCGCGCCGACTACATCTCGTCATGGTGGAACGTGGTGAATTGGGGCACGGTCGAAGACCTGTTCAATTCAGCCAAGTAAACTCACTTTCGTTGAGCTTCATGGAAACCGCTTGCCGGCGAATCATCGCCCGGCAGGCGGTTTTCTCTGTCCAATTCCCGGTCCTTCCGGCCTCGTCCGCCGCCCACACTTCTCAACCAGGAAAAGCAAACGCGATGATTCAAGTGAGCGTCCAATACCCGAATCGGGAAGGCAGTCGCTTCGACGCCGATTACTATTTCAACCAGCACATGCCGCTTGCCATCCGCCTGTTGAGCCCGGCGCTGCGCGGCGTAACGGCCGAGCAGGGCATCGGCGGCGCAGTGCCCGGCCAGCCGCCGGCGTATGTAGCGGCATGCTATTTCCTCTTCGATTCCCCGGAGTCGTTTTACGAGGCGTTCCTGCCGCACGCCGCGGCGCTGCAGGGAGACATCCCGGTCTACACGGACATCGAGCCAGTCATCCAACTCAGTGAGGTGCGAATATCGCGCTGATGAGCTGATCGCATCGAGTAATTCGAAAGGCGACTTGCGTGCGGCGGGAGAGCCCGATAATGGAGAGTGGTGTCCAACGAAACTCACATCCGCCAGCTTCGCCGCGCGCTGAAACTCGCCTCTGACAATGCCCGATCCGGCACGGGTGGCCCGTTTGGCGCGGTGATCGCGGCATGCGATGAGATCGTCGCCGAGGGCGTGAACCGCGTGACCTCGGAACTGGATCCGACTGCGCACGCCGAGGTCTGCGCGATCCGCGAGGCGTGCCGGAAGCTGGGGCGGTTCTCGCTGCAGGGCTGCATTCTGTACTCAAGTTGCGAGCCTTGCCCGATGTGCCTCAGCGCGATCTACTGGGCGCGCCTTGACGCTCTGTACTTTGCGGCAGGCCGCGAGGATGCCGGTCGCGCAGGCTTCGACGATTCCTTTCTCTACCAGCAGATCCCGCTCGCCTTACACGAGCGCAAACTCCCGACGCTGCAACTGCTGGCGGACGAAGGTGGAGAGGCGTTTGCGGAATGGTTGCGACAGCCCGGCCGAATTCTCTATTGAGACCCGCCTGAACGCCGCAGGGTTGCGCCGAATATAATCCGCTGCCACCCCTGGGACCGCCGATCTCCAGATCGGCTCCGTTCGGCTCACACTTCTGCCGCCGCCAATTGCTGGCACGCTTCCGGGCGCGCAACTGTGCATTTGAGTTGCCGTTCACGCGGGCATCGGGAGCCGATCTGGAGATCGGCGATCCCAGGAGCGGAGAAGGAGTCGGGATGGCCCCGCGCCGGGGGTCTAAGATGGAGCCGATGACGCAATTCTCCTCGCAGGTCTTCCGGCTCTGGCTCCTGCTCGCTTTACCGCCGGCTTTGATGGCCCAGTTCACGACCGAGCTTTCGCCTCAAACCAACCGGGAATTCGACGAATACGTGAAAGGCGCCGAAGCCCGCATGGACTGGCAGGCGCGTCTGTCGCCTGGTCCCGGCGAGGTGGCGATCGCCGCGGGAGAAGATAAATCGCTGATCGAAGTGACCGGCGGGTTGATCCACGACTGGAAAGCGGCCACGTTCGCTCCGGGCGGGACCGTGGAGCAAGCGTTGGCTGTCTTGCACGACTACGCCAGCTACAAGTCCATTTATGCCCCGGAAGTCATCGATTCCCGCGTTCTGGGCCACGACGGAGAGCACTGGCGCGTCGCCCTTCGAATGGTCAAGAAGAAGATACTCACCGTCACGCTCGACAGCGAGTACGAGACCGAGTACCGCCCGCTGGGCAACGGCCGTTGGGCTGAGCTGTCGCACTCGATCCGGCTGACTGAGGTGAGCGGCGGCAAGGAACTGCCCGTGGGTACCGGCCATGGGTTCCTGTGGCGGATGAACTCTTACTGGCTGATGGAGCCGCGAGCGAACGGCGTGTACCTGGAGTGCCGCTCCATCTCGCTGTCGCGCGGCATTCCCGCCGCGCTCGATTTCATCATCCGGCCAATGATCACCAGCGTGCCGCGCGAATCCTTGCGCTCTACCATGGATGCGACGGTGCGCGCGATGGGGAAGCCACACCCCGCGGTTCAGAGCCCGGGCGCGCCCGCGGACAAGTGAATGCCAGCGACGGAATGCCCCGCGACCGGCAGGCGAACGATTGCAGCCCGTTTCCGCCTTCTGTCACACTGATTGGAGATGACTTTGAGCAAGGCGCGCGTGGCGGCGCTGGTATTCATGGCGTGTGCCGCGGGCGGCGCGGATCGCGCGGACGCTCAGTCGATGTCTCCATCGAATAATGAGGTCCTGCACTACAGCGCGGAGTGGCGCTTTGTCCGCGCCGGCGACATCGAAGTCTACAACCTGAGCGGTCGCCAGACCGTCATGAAGCTCTTCAGCTCGGGTCTGGTTTCGCGCCTTTTTCACGTGGAAGACAACTACACTCTCACGCGCGACGAACAGGGCTGCAACAAGAGCCTGATCTTCAAACTTCAGGAAGGGCGCCGGAGCCGGGAGATCCAAGCCAACTTCGACAAGCAGCGGCGCAAGGCGACTTTCGTGGAGCGGGACCTCACGCGAGACGTCACAACGACTCAAAAAGAGAGCGATATCCCCGGTTGCGTCTACGACCTGACCGGCGCGCTCAGACAACTGCGGGAGAGCTATCCGAAGCCGGGCAGTTCCTGGACGATTCCCATCTCCGACGGTAAGAAATCGGCCAATATTCGAGTGGAAGCGCAAGAAAAAGAGCTGATTCGCACCCCCCTGGGCCAGTTTCCGTCCACGCGCTACGAAGCCTTCGTCTTCGGCGGCGCATTCTACGGACGCAAAGGGCGGCTTTTCGTCTGGATGACCGACGACGAGCGCCATTTGCCGATCCAACTCCGCATTCAACTGCCGTTCTACGTGGGTACGATCACGCTGCAATTGGAAAAAGTCGAAAGGAATTGATGTGAGGAGTTCAGCTTTAGCGCGATTCCTGACGGCCACGCTTTCGGTGGCCCTTTCTGTGGGAGGCCTGGCCGGACAGACGCCTCCGCAGGCGCCCGCGAATGACGGTCGATTGAGTGACGCGCAGGCACTCAAGCTCTATGAGCGCACCCTGCAACTCATGGAGGCCGGCGGCATCTTCATGCCCGACCTCACACGGGCGGCTCAGCCTCTGGTTGAGAACTCGCGGCAGACTCTGGAGAGCCTGAAGTTTCTCGGATTCCGCAATCCGCAACTGCACTACCGCTGGCTCGCGTCGGTGCGCGCCTACCTGCTGCTCGCCGACACTCTGCCCAAGCCGGTTCCCTTCCCCGAAGAGTCCCGCCGCCAGTTCGCCGAGTTACGCGACGTCGTGATCCAGACCGAGGTCTATTTTCAGTCGCAGCTCCAGCAATTGCAGGTCGATCTGCGCGACCCCGACCGCGACAACGTCAGGCGCTATGCCGACGACAATCTGAAACTGGCACCTCCGCAAGCCGGCAACCCGCGAGTCGTCTTTCTCGGCGATTCCATCACTGACGGTTGGCGGCTGAACGAGTATTTCCCGAACAAGGACTTTCTGAACCGCGGCATCAGCGGACAGATCACGGGGCAGATGCTGGGACGTTTTCTGAACGACGTGGTATCGGTTCGTCCTGCCGCGGTGGTCATCCTGGCGGGGACCAACGACATCGGCCGCAGCGTCGATATTGTGACGATCGAGAGCAACCTGACCGCGATTTGCGACCTGGCGGACCATTACAAGATCAAGGTAATTCTCTCGTCGGTCCTGCCCGTGCACGACTACAATCTGGCGATTAGTCCTGCCTACGAGCAGTCGAAGAAGCGCTCGCCGCAGGTGATCCGGGCGCTGAACGACTGGCTTCTGAGCTTCAGCCAGAAGCGCGGCTACACCTACCTGAACTACTTCCAGCCGCTGATGGACGTCCGGACGATGCTCACCAAGGAATACTCCGACGACGGCCTGCATCCGAACCCGGCGGGCTATCGGATTATGGCCCCACTGGCCCTCGCCGCCATTGAAAAGACACTCGGCCCAAGCCAGGCACAACCACAGAAGCGCCGGATGCGTCTATTCTGATGCCATGAGAGTTCTTCTTCTCGTCTTCGCCGCAGTTTCGCTCGCGATTGCGCAAAGCTCGATCGACGTAGCGCATCTGAAGCAGTTCATCCATTCAGCGGTCGAAAAGAAGCAACCCGACAAGTTGGTGGTCAAGTACCTGAAATTGTACAAGCTGACCGAGCGGCTGACCGACCGCGACCTACTGATGATGATCGCCGAAGGCCCGGGTCCGGAGACCACTGAGCAACTCAAGGAGATGCAGGAGGCCACGAAGAGCCTGCCGGTGCCAGCGGACATGGTCAAAGCGGACACGCCGCCTCCGGCGCCGATGCCCCCGCCTCCTGTCGCCGACCAGGACCGGATCCTGTCTGAAGCGCGTGAAATCGCGCTCGACTACAGCACGCATCTGCCCGACTTCATCTGTCTGCAATACACCCGCCGCTACGTCGACCCGCAGGGTACTGATTACTTCCAGCAGGTGGATACGGTCGCCACGCGGTTGAGCTACTTCGACCAGCGGGAAGACTACAAGGTGATCTCGGTCGGGGACAAGCTGAGCACCAAGGACTACTCGAAACTCGGCGGCGCGATTTCCAGCGGCGAATTCGGGACCATGCTCAAGCAGATCTTCGAGCCGGGGACCGCCGCAGAGTTCGGCTTTGAACGTTGGGCCAAGCTGGACGGGCGGATCTGCCTCGTTTATCACTACCATGTGACCCGCGCGCGCTCGAAGTGGTCGATCGATTGGAATAACGGCGAGCAGGTTTACAGCCCGGCATACTCTGGCAGCATCTTCATCGACCGCGAAGTGCCCGTGGTGATGCGCGTGACGCTGATCGCCGAGGGGATTCCCGTGGCGTTCCCGATCCAGGAAGCCAAGAGCACGCTGAACTACGGCTACCAGGACATTTCCGGCAAGCAGTTCCTGTTGCCGCTGAATTCGGAGATGCGGATGCGGGAAGGCCGACTGCTCGTGAAGAACGAGACCGAGTTCCGCAACTATCGCAAGTACAGCGCCGACGCCGTGATCACCTTTGACGCCGAGGCCGGTGGGACGAGCGACACGGAGAAGAAGCCGAAGTAGGCCGGACCTCACGTCCGGCAGTGGACCGGGCTTTCCTCACGCTTGCGTCATACGCCCGCGGCGGACCGTTCCTCAAGTCCGGCCTCCTCCACCGGCTTCCCCTCAGACTCGTCAGGCTCGGTCCAGGCGAGGCAAACGGCAGGGAGCGAAGCGAGCAGGATTGTCAGATGAACGAGGATGACAGGTAGGAGGTTCGCCTCGGAAAGCCGCCGCAGATGCCCCGGCAATTCATCTTGCCAGATGTAAGCCAGAGTCCCCGCGATGATGGAGCCGAAGAAGACGATCAGATAGGCCCGCCGGAACGAACGGTCCCGCACCGCCTGCTGCCGCTCATCGACCGGGGGCCGGGGCCAGGAGGGCGGCATCATGATGGTTGGCAGCGACCAGCAGGACAACCGAAGCGAGATGGTAATGGACAGCAAGACCATCAGGAAAGCGGCGAGAACCAAATACAGGGAAATGCTGTAACCGGCTGACGTCTTGAACGGAAGGATGAGGCCGTCTCCGCCCAGCAGGCACACGTACATCGCAACAATCCAGATTCTGCGCTCGCGGCGGGTAGGCAAATTGCGCATCCACTTCGCATTTACTTCCGAGACTGAGCTGATCGTACGCCAGTTCACCTTGACGCCTCCTTGACCGATCGTTCGCCGTACAGTTCCTCGCTCATTCGCCGGAAGGGAGCGCGCGCGAAGATCGCCTCGACCGGCAAACCGAAGAACTCCGAAACCCGGAAGGCAAGCTCCAGGCTGGGATTGTATTCGCCGCGCTCCATGTAGCCGATGGTCTGATAGCTGACACCCAGGGCATTGGCGAGTTCGCCCCTGCCAAGCCCGCGTTCCGCGCGCAGCACCGCGATGCGGTTGTAGAGCTTGTCAGACCCGTTTACGCGGATGGCCATCGAATCATCTCACCAGAAAGTATAATTCGTTATACAGCCGAGTCAATCCATTTCCTAAACTGAACAGAAGATTTCCAATTGAGACACGTGCGGTGGGGCGGACCCCTGGACATCTCCGGATGGGGGCCGACGCCCACGTCGGCCATGCTTCGAGAAACCTGAAAAGGCCGAAGAGCCGGACCTGGGGGTCCGGCGCGGACGTGGGCGTCCGCCCGACTGCCACGACAATCAGATCAGTTGGGAAACTGGGTCCAGCGGCCCTTCTCCATCCGGCCGGCGGTCTTCTTCATGTAATCGGGGTCGCGCGCGGGGTTCACTTCGCAGAGGATCAGATCCGCCGGGCCTTCGACGCTGAGCGGTTGATCGAGAATCCGGGGGAATACGAACCGGCCGTGTCCATTGACTCGTTTCATGCCGCTGGGAATCGAGACCTCGGAGGCCGTCCCCATCGCGGCGATCTTGCCGTGTTCGACAAGCACGACCGAGTCGCCGATTGGGGGCAGGGCCGTGCCATCCATCAGCGTCGCGCCCACGATGGCGTAGCTGGGTAAGTCCCGCTCCGGCGCTTCACACCCGGCCAGCACGATAGCCACGGCCAGAATCAGCGGGATACGAAAGAGGGATAGTCGGCGCATAGCACTTGCTCCAGATCGAGCTCGCGCAAGTCCTGGATCAGGAAGTCCGGCTCGTACGGGCGCAACTCCTCCAATGGTACGACGCCGGTCGCGACGGCCACGCTGAGGAAGCCGTTGGCCCGCGCGGCTGCGATGTCGTTGGGATGATCGCCGATCAAGACTATAGGCGCGTCGTGCGATACCAGTTTCCGGGCGCGAGCCTCGGCGGCTGCGCGCCGGGCGAGTTCGGCGCGCGTACGGCCCTGCTCGGCGAAGGCCCCCAGGCGGAAATAGCCCCGCAACCCGGCTCGCTCCATCTTGCGCCAGCCGATGCGGCTCAGGTTTCCAGTCACCAGGCCGACAGGAATGCCCTGGCGCAACAGGCTTCGCAGCAGCCGCCGCACGCCGGGACAGACTTTGGCCCGCAAGTCGGGACACGTCCCGCGGTACCGGCTCTGGGCCTCTCTGACGATCTTCGCCATCTGCGTATTCACGACCTGGCGGGAGGCGCCCGCCGCACGCAGCATTTCGCTCAGGATGTCCCGGTCGAGCATGCCCTGCACGGGAATGCCATCGGTGGTGGCGCGCAGCCCCGTGACGCGAAACAGAGCGCTCTCCAGAGCAGCCCGGTGGTGCGGTCCCGCGCGGCGGATCAGCGTGCCATCGATGTCGAACAGAAACAGGGCGCGGGCGGCGGGCGAGCGAGCGACGATCTTCTGCGACATCCTCTGCTTATGATAGGCTCAGTCCTGTCCGGAGCCTGAACCTGGCCGAACGTTTACACTGGTAGATTACGATGCAGCTCATTCAAGCGGGAAAGCACCAACTGGTGTCTCTCGAATTCGACCCGGAGACGTTGCGGCAGAGCGCGCAGGAGACAGGCTTCGAGATCGGGATCGACGACCAATCGCGCGTCACCAATGTGACCCTGCGGGCGCGGGAGCGGGACACTCCACTGTTGCTCTTCGACGCCTCCGATCCAGCCAACACGGGCTGGTTCTCGCGCTGCATGTTCTACGTCGACGGGCGGACGGGCGCCGTCCTGCAAACGCCGTTTATCATCGCCAATCAGTTCGACCTGAAGGGCCGCCCGAACACGAAAGCGCTGTCGTTGCAGATTCTCAAAGAGTTGCCGCAGTATTTTCGCCTGCCCGGCCGGCAACCCCTCGCCGAAAAGGCCATCTACGCCGTGCTGTACAACTTTCTGAACGCGCTGCAGCAGGTCGGTGTGGGCGTCTGCGGGGTGGGCTCGGTCCGCGCGCTCGCCGGTCGAATCGACGCGCCGGGACATTGAGCGATCCTACTTCGGCAGATTGTCCCCTTCCAGTTTGGTGAAGCGGTTTACCCACTTGATCACCAGGAAGATCGCAAACGCCACGATCAGAAATTGAACTATGTTGTTGATCAGGCTTCCGTAGCCGAGAACGACCGCTCCCGCCTTTTTTGCGTCCGCTATGGTCGAGAAGGTCGCGCCCTTCGGGTTCTTCAGGACCACGAACTGGCTGGCGAGATCGACTCCGCTGGTCAGAACACCGACCAGAGGATTGATGATATCCTCCACGATCGAGTTGACGATCTTGCCGAACGCGCCGCCGATCACGACGCCGACCGCCAGATCGATCACGCTCCCCTTCATGGCGAATTCTTTGAATTCCGATGCAAGTCCCATGGGGCGAAGGATAACACGAAGTGTGGGCGCTCCAGCCACGGGAACTTGCCCGGCCGACTACTTTGATGCAGTCTGAGCCGGGGCCCGGCGGCATTCGATCTCGACATCAGCGTAGGGGATAATCCGCACTGGGCCGAGCAGGCCGTTCAGCTTGATCTGGTCCAGCTTGTCGGCGTGGTTCTCCACGGCGCGCTCGCTGTCCATGGCGTTGGTCACCACGATGCGAATGGTGTTCTTCCCCGGCCGTACCAGCTTGCCAATGTCGAAGCGGAACGGCAGCCAGACCCGCACGCCCGCGGATTGTCCATTGACCAGGACTTGCGCCACGACACCGACATCGCCGCAATCGAGCACCAGCCGCTTGCCAACATAGCTCGCCGGAAGGTCGATCTCACGCTCGTACGCGGCGCTGCCGGTGAAGTAGGGCAGCCCGTTGTAGGTCCAGGAGCCGAGCTTCATGCGGCCGGATCCGAGCGTGAACTCCGGCTCATCCACAAGGCTCTCATCGCCGCTCAGGCGAATGGCCAGGACGTTGTCCGTGCCCAGCGCCGGCGTGCCCCATTCGACGACGCCCGTCGCCACGACGTCCAGCTTGCGCCCGTTGTAGAAGACGCTTCGCGGGCCCTTCGCGCGCGGCAGCCGGGCCGAGATCGCGGTGGCCGGGACCGGGATGCGGTACCAGGTGGAATAGGCGGGTGGGGCGGCCTTCGCCCGCGCGGCCACGTCGTACTTCTCGCGGCTGACGAGAACGTCGTCGATGTTGTCGCCCCGCTCGTCGGTAATGCGCACCATGAAAGCGAACGAACCGCGCTGGCCGCGAGACACCTTGAGCAGCAGGTCGTTCCAGCCGGCCTGCAGATCGGCATCGCGCGTCAGCGCGAATTCCTCGCGCATTTCGTAGTACCAGGGCACGATCAGCCAGTCGAGCAGGTTCTTCCCGTTGACCCACACCTTGGCGTTGTTGTCGGCCGTGGTCCGGATCTGGACGCGGCGCGCCACCGGCGAGTACACGTAGGTGTGCGCGTAGGCCGTGACCCATAGCTGGCCATCAGCGATGCCGAGCGCCTTCGCGAGTTCGGTATACGGATTGGCGGTCTCCTCATAGTCGCTCCAGTGGATGGAGACGCCTCTCGCGCCCGTGTAACTCGCGTTCGCGTCGTATCCCTGCTCGGGAGGATAGACTTCGTCGAAGCCCTTGTAGTCTTCGTTCGGGAATGGACCGACGAGCGACCACTGGCGCACGGTAAAGCGTTCGCGCGAGAGCCAGGTGCGCGCCCAGACCAGATCCGGGTAGCCCTTCGCCTGCCAGCCCGCGCGCTCCCCGCCCTCGCCGTAATCGCGGCGCTGCATGGCGTAGGGCGCGAGGATTGTCTTGCGTTCCGGCGTGAAGCGCCAGTCGCCCGCGAGATCCAACGGCGGGAGGTTCTGCGACTTGAGCGAGCCGCGATAGAGCTGGCCCGCGGCGTCTGTCACTTCGGCGTACAACGGCTCGGGGCCGGTGAGCGGAGCGGCGCCCCGCACGCGGATCGTGCCATTGCCGGCCTCGACCTTTTGGACCGTCTCGAGGTTTGTCTGCTCGACGCGCACGTCCTGCGCCGCGGTCGCATTCTCCGGGAAGACTACGTAGTAGGCCTCCCAGGGGGCGAAGCGCAGACGAACTTCCGTACCCGTCGCGGTGGAATGATAGAAAAGCGGCTCGCGCGAGCCGCCGGCGGCGTCCCACTTTTCGGGCACGCCGCGCGTGCGCAAAATCACATTGAACTCCCGCGTGCTTTCGCTGTCGTTCACCAGCCAGTAGTAGTCGGCTCCCTCTTTCTGGCGGTGCGAATAGGTGAAGCCGTCGCGCAGGGGCGAGGTCACCTTTACGTCCTGCTCGACGCGCTTGTCGAGGATGGACGTCACGTCCGCGAGATTGTCCTTCACGAAGTAGGCGTGGCCGCCCGCCGCGTTGGAGCGTTCGACGGCGGTCTTCGGAGCGGCGTCGCCGAAGACGCGGATCATCGCGTCGCGGATCTCCGCATCGTCGCGGCCGTCTTCCATCGAGTCCTTGGGCAGGAAGCCGGTGGCGATCACCGTTCCACCCGCCTCGTAAAACTCCACGATCCTGCGGGCCGACTCGCGCCGCAGAGTCGTCAGCGGCGGCAGGATCAGGACCCGGAACTTCTCGTTGGCAATGGCCAGCCGGCCACCCTCCACACGAGCTTCGTGCAAGTAGTGCGCGTCGGCGACGTCGAAGTCCCAGCGCGCCTTGGCCAGGTCCTCCATCAAGCGCGTGTAGTAGGCGTTGACGGTATCGACGGGATTGTTCCAATTGAAAAGGGGCCAGTTGACAAACGTGCCGTCCCATTTCTTCGTGGAGTAAACGCCGTCGATATTCGCCCATGCCGTCTCGGTGGGCTGATAAATCAATACGTCGGCGACGTGCGCCCCGCCGTCGTTCATAAAACTCAGGCGGCGCGTGTAGTCGGCATAGTTCTTGAAGTACTTCCAGTAGGGCTGGTGGTAGAACCAGTCCGAGGGGTATTCGATGCGCTTCTGGTTGTAGTTGAAGGCGTGCGGGACGAACTGGTTGACGCCCCAGGTCGCGATCATGTTCGTGCCCAGCCGCATCTTCTGGGGACTGAGGAACGAGTACCAGCCTTCCAGTCCCTGGTTCTCGCAGATGAATCGGCTGCCGCGAAAATGAGCGACGGAACCCACTACCTTAAAGTCGCGCGGAGAGCGGCCTCTGTCGATCAGCGAATCGACGCCGGGCGCGCCCCAATTGCGCATGATGCGTTGGAGATCGCCGTCGAAGGCCGCTTCGTCCTGCAGGCTCTCCTCCCAGGCGTGCCCGCTGATGGTCACGCCGTGCAGGTTGCACCACTGGGCGACTTGGCCAAAAAAATTCTTGGCGTAAAGCTCGCTGACCGTGTCCAGAAAGTCGCAGCGCAGCTTCGGCGTGCGTTTGCCGCCATCGTGGATCAGCAACGGCATGTACTTGTGCAGGTCGTAGCCCTTGGCGGCTTGGAAGGTCTCGAAGAGTTTCGGAGTCCAGGCGAGCCGGTAGCCATAGCCGCCCTCGTGATCGGCGAAAGTGCTGTCGATGATGCTGCCGAAGTACTCCGCAAAGCGCTTGTAATACTGCTCGTAGGTGAGGTCCAGGAAGGTGCGGACCGCATCGCGGTTCATCAGGTCGACCAGGCCGCCGTCGAAACCCTGCGCCGCGAACAGATAATAGACTTCCACGGTCCACTTGCCCGCGGGCACATCGTAGGCGAGCTTGCCATCTTGAAAATGGGCGGAGATGTCGGTCAGCGTTTCCTCGCCGATGGTATCCGGGCCCGTCATGCGTCCGGCGACGGCAAATTGAAAGTCCTTGATGCCCTCGATCTCGACGTGCTTGGGACCTTCGACGATGCGCTCCTCATAACCCAGAGCGCGCATGCGGAAATCCGGATTGGCTGCGATCACGCGGCTGGGAATCCCCTTGCGCCACACGTCGCGCGCCTCGCCGCTGGGCCACTCGTACTCGTCGCAAAAGCTGAAGTGGAAGCCGAGTTCTTTGGAATGCTTGAGCGCCGAGCCGATGATCTTGAAGTAGTCCTCGGACAGGTATGGCGTCTGCAGACCGGTCCGGTTGTGAACGTACACGCCGTAGACGCCCTGCGCGACCATCTCGTCGATCTGGCGGTTCACCTCGGCGGCGTCGAGCTTGCCGTTCCAGAACCAGAACGGCCGGATCGTGTATTTCCGGGGCGGGTCCTGAAAGGCTGCGAAGAGCTTGTCGGCGCTGCCGCCGCTCGCCTGAGAAAAGGCCGGAATGGCGGCCAGAACCAGCAACGCGCCCGCAAAGAGCAATCGATTCGAACGACGCATTCCATCTCCCTATCTATACAGCGCCCGTTCGCCGGAGCCCCCGCATCCACAGCGCGACTCCGAGCCCTGGGCGAGGGCAACGCATCCGTGCCCGATCGAATGCGTTGCCACGAACGATTGGTATCTCCGGCGCACGGGGCCGCGCACCGGCAGGTCTTATGCTATCTAAGGCGCTACCACAGGACTTTCGCGCTCACCTGGCCGATGCGAGGCGAGCGCGCCTGGGTAACGATGCCGAAGTTGTCGCTCGAGATATTCCCATTCGGGTTGCCAAACTGCGTGTGGTTGAAGGTGTTGAAAAACTCGGCCCGGATCAGCAGGCCGACGCGCTCGTTGATCTGGGTGGTTTTCGCCATGCTCAGGTCGAAGTTCTCGAAGCCCGGACCGTGGAAGAAGGCGCGGTTGGCGTCGCCGAACATGCCAATCGCGGAAACCTGGAAAGCGCCGGTGTCGAAGTATCGATTGCCGGGCTTTTTCGGATCCTCGAATTGGACCGGCCCGATCAGGTCTGGCAACTCGACGCCGCCCTGGTTGCCGGTCAGCGACCGGTCGCCGCTCTGGCCGAGTCCCACCGGGAAGCCGGTGGCGAAGCGCGTGATGCCGCTCAGGGTCCAGCCGGTGGTAAGCCGTCTGGGCGCGTGTTGGAAGAGCGTGTCGAACGGCAAGGCATAGACATAGCTGGCCACGAAGTTGTGTGCGATGTCGAACGCCGAGAGCGAGCGGCTCAGGCCGTAGTTGGAAAAGTTCGTGTAGCTGTAGAAGCCCGACGAATTGTCAATCGATTTGGCCCAGGTGTAGGCAGCGAGGAAGGTCATGTTTTTCGCCTTGCGCTCGAGCGTGGCCTGGAACGAATTGTAGTTGGAATTGGCCGTCGTCTTCATGTACGCATTGGTGCCGAAGTCGTTGCCGAAAGGCGCGCGCGTGCCATACACGAGCGTGCCGTTCGGCCGCGTGTAGATCGTATTCTCGCCGTACTCTCCGCACTCCTGCGTTCCCGCCATGACGCCCGAGCCGGTGAGGCTCTGGCACAGGGCGGGGTTGCCGGGGTTGGAGTCGATGGACGTAAGCAAGCGATGGCTCTGGTTGCCGACAAAGGCGAGCGTCAGGGCCATGGAGGAACTCAGCGCCCGCTGGAAGGTGAAGTTGTAGTGTTCCGAGTAGGGCTGATGGTTCTTGTACCAGTAGCCGGGCGTGTAGCTGAGCGGCAGGTAGCTGGAGAAGTCCACGTTCTTGTCTCCCGGCGTCGGGAAAATGAAGGGGAAGTGCTGCCCCTGGCTCTGGCCGGTCGAACGCGTCAGGAACGGCTGGTCGAACATCGTCGGCGCGTAGCTCGTCCAGTACAGGCCGTAGGGCGGGTCGCCGACTTCCCAGAACATCGTCATGTCCTCGACCGCCGTGTAATACATGCCCCAGGCGGCGCGGATACTCGATTTACCGGGGTCGCCAAACAAGGTATGGAGGATGCCGTTGTGCGCCGAAGGAGACCAGGCCAGTCCGGCGCGTGGAGCGAAGTTCAGATAATCGGTGGGAGCGAGGGTGCGCGGCACGCCAGGATCGCCCGGGAACACGTAGCCCGTCGGCGCATTGGGATAGACGACGGACTGCTCGCCGGGGATCAGCGTCTCAATGCGGTTCTGCGTGTCGTACCAAGGCATGCTCACCTCCCAGCGCAGTCCGAGGTTCAGCGTCAGGTTGGGCTTCAGCCGGATGGAATCCTGGGCGTAGGCGCCGCCGTAACGCGTGCGCGAATCGAGCATCTGCGTGCTGGCCTGCGTGTAAGACGCGGGCGCTCCCAGCAGGAAATCGACAAAGCTGCTGCCGGTCTCGCTGCCGTCGAACGCAAATTGACCGGCCGGAGCCCACAAGTTGCGCTCGTTGATCTGCAGGTAGCGGAACTCGCCGCCAAACTTCAGATTATGCTTGTTGCTGACTTTCGCGAAGCCGTCGGAGACGTGATAGGTGTTGTTGTACTGGCCCGTCGTGCTCACCGAACTGCCGAAGTTGAAGTCGGTCAATTGGACGTAAGGCACGTACTGGAAGCCGCCTGTGCCGCTGAAGTTGATGCCAAGCGTATTGGCGCCGGTGGCGAAGCCGAGATCGGAGAGGCTGGCCTGCTCGCCGCCGGGCTCGCCCTGCACGCTGGCCATGCGGTGGTAGCTGGCGCGAAACTCGTTCACCGCCGTCGGTCCAAAGGTCCAGGTGTTCGACGCGACCACCTGCTGCGCGCGTGTTGGGGTCGTCGCGAAGAAGCCCGGGAAAGAAGTCGATTGCGGGCTGAAGTTCGTCGAATCGTCGAAGAAGTAGTAGAACGACCAGGTACCGTGCTTCTGCGTAAGGAGGTCGACTTTCTGACCGGCCTTATCGTCGTTGACGCGTCCGTTGGCTGCCGCCGAGGCGTAGTGGTTCGCACCGATGTTGGCCGACGGGATGTACTTCATCATGTTAACGGCGACCTTCGAGAAGCCTCCGGTCGGGATCTTGCCGTTGGGAAAGACGCAGAGCGAGGGATCGCTGCAACCGTCGTAGTAATAAGGCTCGCCGCTGTTGACGCCATAGCCCAGGCGCTGGCTGAGCGTCTGCGCCCAATAGTTCCCATTGACAACCTGTGCCTGGCCGCCGACGGAAAAATCCGAAGCGGAGAACTGGCCACCGCGCTCGGCTTCGGTCGGTACCAGAACCATGCCGCTCGATGCGCCCTGGATCTCGCGGGTTCCCTGGTAGTCGGTGAACCAGAACAGCTTGTTCTTGAGGAATGGTCCGCCCACGGCGTAGCCGAACTGGTTGCGCTTGAGCGCCGCGCGGGTCGGGTCGAAGAAGCCCCGGGCATCCATGTCGTTGTTGCGCAGAAACTCGAAGCCGGCGCCGTGAATTGCGTTTTCGCCGGATTTGGTGACGGCGTTCATGACTGATCCGCTGAAGCGCCCATATTCGGCGTCGAAGCTATTCGTAATCAGCCGGAACTCGGCCACGGAGTCGAGGTTCGGAATCACCGCGGCGCCCATGGTGCGCGACTCGTTGACGTCGCCGCCGTTGACCAGAAATGCATTGGCCGTCTCGCGCTGGCCATTCACCGAAACCTGGCCGGAGGAGAGATTGCCCGAAACCGCCAGCGACGAGCCGGCCGAACCGGTGGAGGCCGGCGCAACGCCCGCCTGCAAGCCCAGCAGATCGATAAAGCTTCGACCGTTGAGCGGCAGGCTCAGCAGCTTCTTCTGTTCAATCACGTCCCCAAGCTGAGTGCTGGTGGTCTCCACCTGAGCGGTGTTCGCGACGACCTCAACCTTGCTATTGATCTCGCCGACCTGCAAGATCGCGTCAACCTGCCGCTGTTCGTCCACGGTCAGGACGATGTCGGTCACTCTAAAGGACTGAAAACCACTCGCACTGACATCCAGTTTGTAGCGGCCAACCGGCAGGGACATCAGTCGATATTGGCCAGCCGAGTTGGACCGCACCTCGCGAACCATGTTCGTGTCCTGATTCGTGGCCCTAACTGCCACGCCAGGCACCACACCACCACTGGAGTCGACGACGGTCCCAAGGATCGAGCCCGTGATATCCGCCATCAAAGGCAACGTGCCGAAAACAAGCAGACAGAGTGCGAGGCCGAATATGGCTCGCATCCTCGGCTGCAATTCCAGATGAAGCATGATTTCCTCCCCAAGCGGACCATTCGAAACACTACGCCCTTCTCAGCAGAGACTGCAAGACCGATCCATCGTTAGCCGCCATATTCTTGTACCGCCCGATACAGAGCCACAATATTCGCGGTGGGCGTGTTCGCCTGAATGTTGTGGCAGGGCGAAACAACGTAGCCTTTACATCCGCGGAAGCACTCGATGTTCTCCGCTACCTCCCTGCGCACGTCGTCCACGGAACCGAAGGGCAGCGTTCGCTGGTTGTCGATCCCGCCGTGGAAGACAAACGAAGAGCCGAAATCGCGCGCGAGCCGGGCACGCTCCATTCCGCGGCAACGCCACTGGACGGGGTTCAACACGTCCAGGCCGATCTCGGCAAGGTCGGGCAGCAACTGGAAAATCGCGCCGTCGTCGTGGTGGAACGCCTTGGCGCCGTAAGAGTGCGCAAGATCAGCCATCTTCTTGAGCCAGGGCTTGATGAAGCGGCGGAAGCTCTTCGGACTCATCAGCAAGGACTCCTGCGTGCCCAGATCCTCGGCAACGTAGATCAGGTCGATCAGACCGGGCGCCGCTTCGAGCGAACGCCGCACAATGCCGGCATGGATCTCGTAGATGCGCTCCATCGTGGCGTCGACGATCTCGGGATTCAACACGAGATCCTCCAGCGCCTGCTCCATGCCACGCAACCGGCAGTAAAGGAAGAACGGCTCGTAGGACGCACCCAGAACGGGATAGTCCTTCCACGCCAGGCACTCAGCGCGCAGGCCGCCGTAGTCCCAATCCTCGGGGCTCGGCCACGGGAAGCGATCCAGTTCCGCCGCCGAAACGATCGACGCCAGAGGAGGATCGACCGGCTCCTCGTAGACGCCCAACCCATCCATGTACGGCACCAGAACGGTAGGGATGTGCCAGATGCTATAAAGCGACGGGATATGCCAGGTGTCTTCTTTGGCGGCGGGATGCTTTGGCGCCAGAAAGATACACTTGTCGATCTCCAGCGCCTGCCATAGTTCCGCCTCGGAGTGCAGCCCGAGATCGGCCAGGAGCCGGCGCGTGACTTCGCCTGTCGCCCAGTAGTCGCACGGGACCCGATCCGCCGGTTCTCCCTTCAACAAGGCCTGCCATCTTTGCCGGGGTGTCATCAGGGAGATTATGACTACTGGATCTTAGGAGGGGATCATCTGATATGCGCCGGACAAATAAGTTCTGAAAGCGAACACCATGGAACAGCCATCGGATTGCGATAAGATATTGCATTCATGGGATTATGACATTGCGGCAAGTATCGCCGCGTGGAGCCGGAGCGCCGGGCTATGCTCATGTGAATGTTCGCTTTCCGAATGGCTCTCGGGAGCAGCGAAGTCTTGGCTCATACTATGAAACCCGCCCTGCACCCCCAATCGGACCCCTACCAGCTCGCCACCGTGTCGCGGGCCTGCGAGGTCTTGCGAGCCTGCTGCGAGCCGCGGCGAATCGTAGACATTGCCGCCCGGACGGGGCTGAACCGAACAGTAGTATTCCGGATCGTACACACCCTGGAAGCGTGCGGATTCCTGCGCAAGACCGGCAAGGGCGAGTATCAATCGAACGTTCTCCCCGCCGAACAGCGCGCGTTCCGCGTCGGATACGCTTCGCAGGCCGAAAACTCCCCCTTTTCGACGGCGGTCACCGATGGGCTGCGGGCCGCCGCGGCTCGCGAGCGGATCGACTTACTCGTCCTGAACAACTGCTACAGTGCCAAGACGGCGCTCCGGAATGCCCGGCTGCTGGTTGCGGAGCGGGTGGACCTGGCTATCGAATTCCAGACCATGGAACGTATCGCACCGGCCGTTTCCTCCCTCTTTTATGAAGCAAAGATTCCACTCATAGCCGTCGAAATCCCGCATGCCGGGGCCACTTTTTACGGTGCTGACAACTACCGCGTGGGCCTCTCCGCCGGACGGACTCTGGGTCGATGGGCGAAACAGAACTGGCAGGGACGCGTCGAGGAGGTCTTGTTGATGGAGTTGGGTGTGGCCGGTTCGCTACCTCAACTGAGGCTCACCGGGGCGATTGAAGGAATCCAGGAAGTGCTTCCCGGACTGCCCGGCGATGTCTTTCAGCGCGTAGAGTGTGGTGGCGCGTTCGGACGAGCTTTGGACATGGCTCGAAAGCGGCTGCGCCACACGCCCGAGCGGCGGACACTGATTACCGGCGTCAACGATCCTAGCGTGCTCGGGGCCATCCGGGCATTCGAGGAGGCGGGCCGCGCCGCATCCTGCGCGGGGCTGGGCCTGGGCGCAATCCCCGAAGCCCGCGCAGAATTGCGGGCCTTCCATTCACGGCTGGTCGGGACCATCGCGTTCTTCCCGGAACAATATGGCACGGACCTGATCCGTCTGGCGCTCGACATCCTCCATCACAAGCCAGTCGCACCGGCAGTTTACGCCCGGCATCACCTGGTTACGAAGGACAACGTTCAACAGCTTTACCCCAACGACCAGCCCGGCCAGGAACTGCGCGTGGAGGTGGATGTCACGGACGAGCGGCTGTGCTGAGCGTGTGTGCTCAGGCGGAGATTTAAGGCTTGAAAGTGGGCCAGACGCCGGCGGCCAGACCAGGCTGCGATACCCATTGAAACCGTTCGAGACCGGCCGCGGTCTGCGCCGAGAGTGGTACGCCGGCCCGTATGCCCAGGCTCGAATAGTCGCCCGGGCCGCGCACTTCCAGGCGGCTGGTGCGGTAGGCGGGATTCGGCTCCCAACCGATGGCGCCCGTCCGGTCGATCAGTGGATACCAGGCCAGACCACGACGCTGGCGAACCTCCGCATATTCGAACCCGTACTCGCGGTCGCACAGCGCTCCGAAGGTCATCGCCGAAGCGGGATCGGCGCTGACGGTGGCATGTGCCCAACCGGGCGGGACGACGACGATCTCGCCGGGTTGGGCAAGGACCGCGTAACAGCGCCCCGGATCGTCCGCCGCGAATTCCTGCATGTAGATGTAGGCCGCGCCGCTCCATATTTCGTAGAGTTCGGGCGGCCGCCAGCCGCTATGCAGCGAGACGCGGTGGACGTGGCCCTGGCTGCGCACCGGCTCGTCGCCCAGGCGGCCGGCCGCATAGGTTACGACGCCAAACAGCAACATGCGCCGTTCGAGTTCCTCGCGCATCTCGCTTCGCCCGACATCCATGACGATGGCATAGACGGGATCGGGTCCGTCGCACAACGGGTTGCGCAGGCTGGGGCGGATGGCGTCGAGCGAGCGCAGTTCCGGTTGCGGGCCAAACGTTCCCGCCTCATAACGGAACCCCAAGGGCCGTTCCATGGCGATCACACCGAGTCCTGGATCGAAGCTCATGCCTGAGTCCTCACCGACGCGCGCACCGTCGCGCAAAAGCCCGCGCGCTCGGCCGGACGGACGGTGTACAGGCCCACGGCGGCCGGGACGATGAACGTCTCGGCATAGTGCACAGTGAAGGGCTCGAAGGCGTCCTGCGGGCTTTCGACAATCGCCTCCCGGCCCTCCACGAGATTCAGGACATGCACGCCGTGCGTGGCGTCATGCGAGACTGCCGAGCTGAACCAGTGCCGGCGCGTCTCGATGAACTCGCGCTCGTGCAGTCCGGTGCGCTCTTCCATCCAGCCGGCTCCTCCCGTGAGGGGCTGGATTCGGTTCACCAGATTCCGCCGCACCCATTCCGTGTCGCGATCCCATTGGATATTGGCCGCGCCGTGTTCGAGATGGATAGGCCTGGGACGGCCGTCGAGGCCGAGGCGGCCCCAGTCCCACAATTTGAAAGTGAAGATGTAGGGCGTCGCGCTGATCTCGAGCACCATCGCGTTTGCGCCCGAGCAATGGATTGTGCCGCCCGGAATCAGAAAATGATCGTGTTTGCTCGCGGGCCAGCGGTTGACGTATTGTGGGGCGTCGAACGGCGCGCCACCGTTCTGAGCGGCGTGCAGGTCGCCGAGCATCGCCGCGCGATCGACGCCCTCCTTCACACCCAGATAGACGCAGGCGTCTTCTCCCACATCGAGCATGTAGTAGCTCTCGTCCTGCGTGTAGGCCAGACCGAACTTGTCGTAAATGTACTCGGTGAGCGGATGGACCTGCAGCGACAGGTTGCCGCCCTGCATCGTGTCGAGAAAGTCGAAGCGGATGGGGAACTCCGCGCCAAAGCGCGCGTGCACGGGATCGCCTAGCAGTTCGCGCGGCTGCTGGAAGACAAGGTCGATCGCCGGCGCCTCGACCCTGACGCCGCCGAAATCGAATAGCAGGCTGTTCTCCTCCGGCACGCAGTCGAAGCACCAGGCATAATTCGGCGGGCCGTCGGGCAGATCGCAAACCTCCCTCATCCACTGCCCACCCCACGGCCCCGGATCGAAGAAAGGAACGACGCGAAACGGCCGGGTAGTAGTATGGCGCAATGCCTCCCGAAACGCATGCCCCGTGACAAGCTTGGGTTTGCGTTCGTCGTTCGTATCGAGCAGGTAGTCGATGCGGCCGAACAATTCCCGCTTGATCCGGTCGGCGACACGCCAGTCGAGGAAGTACGCCCGCTTGTACTTAAGCGACGTGCGTTCACTCTGGTTGCACGCCGCGAGGTTTCCGACCCTGCCGGCGCGCATACGCATCTGGATTTCCCAGCGCGCCATGTCGGCGTAGATCAGCAGATCGGGCGCAGGCGCGATCAAGCCAGTACCTGCGCCGAGAATCAGCACGAGACCCTGCGCACCAGCGAGCGCCGTGCGAGCCTGCTCGACGAGCTGGCAGTTGGCGAAGTCGTCGAGGGTGACGCCGGTCATGCGGCCGAAGACGGGATCGTCGGTCAGGTCGCGCGCCACCGTCGCGTCGATCTCCGCACTGGGCTTCCAGCAATCGTTGGTTCGTAAGACAAGGGCCGGCCGCAGAGCTTGCGATAGAACTTCGAGAACCTCGCTTTCGAAGACGCCGGGGTAGCATTCCACGGCGATGACGCGTGCGCCTTGAGCGACCTGAGCACGGATTTGTTCGAGGATAGCCGGCCAGCCTTGCCAGGCGCACTCGCCGTCAACCGGCACGCGGATCGCGGGGTATTTGTCGTAATTGGATTTTCTATTCAAGCGAAGCATCCTCAAGCAGGGGCAGCGCGCCGAGCAGCGCCGCGGTGTCGCCCAGCGACGCAGCACGAACCTGGACCTGACCCCAAGGCGTCCACGCGCGCCTTCGCACGTACTCCGAGATAGCGGGTAGAATCCGGCCGGCCGCGCTCATCACGCCGCCACCGATCACCACCACTTCGGGATCATAGGCGTGAATCAGAGAAACGACGCCCGCACTCCACACTTCCACACACCGCACAAAGATGTCGGATGCACACAGGTCGCCTGCTTGGGCAAAGTGGGCCAGTTCCTCAAAGCCGATCTTAGAAAGTTGGGAGAGAGGGCTTGACCCGTAAGCAGGATGCTCGCGGCACATGGCAGGGAGGGCCCACGTGGAGGCCTCGGCCTCGATGCAGCCTTTCGCCCCGCATGTGCACTCGCGTCCGCCGTAACGGGCAAGCAGATGTCCGCCGAGACAGCCGGCCTGATAATGGCGTCCCCGCACGAGCCGCCCGCCTATCATCGCCGCGCCTCCCACGCCGGTGCCGAGCGTCACCATCACGATGTCGTCGAAGCCCGCCGCCGCGCCCGCCTGCCGCTCTCCGAGCAGAGCGAGCCGTGCGTCGTTTTCAATGCGCAGCGGCAGGTCGAATTCAGATCGCGCCCACGCCTCCAGATCGATCGATGGCGCGTCGTCGTACTTGGCGTTCGTAGAGGTGACTCGCCGCCGCACTGGATCCACGAGTCCGCAGAAGCTGAAGGCCACGCCCGCGCAATCCTCAAGCGGCAAGCCGGCTCGCTGAACTGCCCGGCGCAACGCTTCCGCGATGGCTGGCAAAGCCGCGCCGAGCCCGTGTGTATGCGAGAGTTCGATACGCTCGCACGCGAGCACGGCTTCCCGGCTCACAACGGCACATGCCGCGTGACTGCCTCCCAGATCAATGGCCAGCGCAATCAAGGCGTGCTCACCAGCTCGGGTTGGCCGCTGATGCAGCGCAGACGCGCTGAGAAGCCGTCGCGCAAAATTGAGTCATAGTCGTGACCGGCATCGCTCGGCCAGCAGGCGAAGAACGAGAACACGCTGGCGCCCGTATTCGCCACGCGATGCGCCATGTTCGAGGGAACGTAGTGAACGCTGCCCGGGCGCATCGGCTCGAAGCGCGTGTGGCGCTCTTCGTCCATCAGGATCAGAGCGCCCTCGCCCGAGCATGCAACGTAGTACTCACCGTGATCCCGCTTGGCATGAAAATGGCCCTTCGTCATGAAGTACTCGTCGCCCACCAGGCCCGGCTGAATGAACGTAGTGCCCCAGAAAAGCCCGCCTTCCGTGCCGGCGGCAACAGGCAGGTGAGACTGCACCCGGTAGACCAGCGTAACGGGAGCCAGCGCCCGGCGCGCGGCTTCGTCGCCGAAGACGCCGGGCAGGTCGGCAATGGTTCGAGAGACTTCTTCAACGTCCGCGCCGGAGAGTGCCCCGGTCGAGAAATCCATCGTGAGGGATTGCGGCAGAATCATACCTGCAAAGCGCCTCCAAGCGCTTCAACGGTTCGTGTGGCAGCCGCCGGGGCTGTCTATTTTGCACTCGGCGTTGCTTCCACAATGGTGACATGACGACGGCTGATAGTCGCGCCTCCGAAAGCCGCATCTTCCGGCAGGGCGGAGGCTTTCAACGTGCACTTGCCCGCCGCCGAGGGGACGGCGAAATCGACATACAGCGTCTGCTGGCCAAGAGCGCTCACCAAGAACTTCACGTCCTTGCGGGCGAGTTCCCCGCCCTGCTCCGCTTCGAGCGTGACCGACAGCGTACCTGAAGCGGGCCGCGCCTCGTCGTTCACCAGCATCACCTGCAGCGAGCGCGTGCTGCGGGCGGTCAAAGTGGGCTGCCAGAAACTGAGATAGACGCCCAAAGGCTTGAACGCCTCGCTCATGAAATCACGGAAGTACGGATCCAGTTCCAGCTTCTCCACGTCGCGGAAATGATCGGCGGTGTAACCCAGCGGATCGCTGCTCATCAGGTACACAAAATGGAGCACACCCGCATATTGACGGTAGGCGCGCCAGTACTCGGTAATGCCGCCCAGCAGGTAAGCATCGAGCGCGAGCCTCTGTTCCGCGGTCGCGTTAGGACCGAGCAGCCGCGGGTAGAGCGTCTTGGTCAATTCGGTTGGGCTGCCATCACGGTTCAACCATAGCCAGCCGTATTCGTTGAGGATCATCGCGTGGCCGCTGGGCGCTCCGGGCGCTTTGCCTCCCGGATGCTCAAAGGTCGTCATGCTGAACTCCGGTCCGCCCGCCTGGGCCATGTCGTAAAACTCGTAGGGGTGATCTTCCACCGGATCGTCCGGCCCGGCTGGCGCATTGTAGCTGTTCTCCCAGGCCCGGTTCGAAAGATCGAGCCCGCGCACGGCCGGGATGATCTGCTCGCCGAACATCGGGTCCCACGTTTCGTTGTTCGCGTCCCAGATGGCGACGCTCGGATGGTTCCAGTTGTCGCGCATCCACTCTTTGTATTCGGAGATCATCTCGCCGGCGTTGAAATGTACCTGGTCCTCGTCCCCGTGCCAGCCATGGCCGGTCCAGACGAAGTATTCATTCTGGATGAGCAGTCCCGCCTCGTCGGCGATGTCGAGCCATTGGTCGGGAACCGGTCCGATGCAGAAGCGAAACGCATTCCAGTGCATCTGTTTCGGAATGTCGACGAGCAGTTTTCTGACCCACGCCTCATTCCACGGCAGAGTCCCCGACTTCGGGTCTTCAAAGAAGCGGTGCAAGGTGACGTTCGAGCCGCGCAGGAAGTAGACGCGTCCATTCAGATACGCGCGCCTGGTCGGCGTGTCGAAGCCGATTTCGCGCATGCCGAAACGCGTGCTGGCGCTGTCGCCGCCGGTGCTGGTTTCCACGACGTAAAGTTGCGGGTCCTCGGGCCACCAGAGTTTGGCGCCGGGGATTTTCACGGTATGCGTAAACGTTTTCTCTTCGCCGGGCCCCAACTCCACCCGCGCTCTCGCTTCGCCCACGATCGCGGAGCCCTTCCAGGCGTGAACGCGATGCACGAGCGGGAACTTCACGGCGGCCGTTCCGGCATTGTGCAGCGTCACCTGCACCACAATGCTGCTGTCGGCGAGCTTAGGCGCCACCTGAACGGTTTCGATAGCGGGGTTGTCGCTCAGCGCCAGCGAAACGCTGTCGTAGATGCCGGGGGTCCAGCGGTTCTTCTCGAAATCGGTACCCGCACTGACCGTCTCCGGCAGCACGCCAGGATGTGCTCCGATGCGCACGACGAGTTCGTTCGTGCCTTTCCATTTGATGGACGAGGTCACATCGAAGATCGCGGCCGAGAAGCAGGGCAGATGCTCGCCGACGTTCACGCCGTTCAACCACACGGCTGCGCCGAACTGGGCTTTATTGATGCGCAGCGTCGCCACAGCGCGTTTCGCGCCCACGTCGAAACCGCGGCGGTACCAAAAGTAGTCCCGGGCCTGACGCGAGACGCCGGCGTTCCGCACCAGAGCGCTCTTCGGCAGCATGCTCTTCGAAACGCGGTTCTGGATCACCTCCCGGCTATCGAACTCATCGACATCCGGGAAGGCCGGCTTTGAGGAATGCACCAGGCCGGGAACGGGCGTCGTGTGGTCGAACGTCGAGGGAAGCGGCGATGGCGCTTTGGAGTCCGTAATCTGCCACTCGCCGTTCAGCGAGATGACGGTGCGCTCCGCGGCGCAAAGTGGTAAAAACGCGAGAAGAAGAACGCCGAAATATCGCATGATGTTTCCGCGGGCTCCGATCCCGCGTGCAGCCAGCATATTACCCGGCGTACGGCTCCGCAATTCAACGCGTCCTCCCAGGAGAAGTGGGGCGGTCCTCCAGGACCGCGCGGGCTCTCCAGAGCCCGCTCCGGCAGAGGCTTGCGGGGCCTGGAGGCCCCACGCGGTCCTGGAGGACCGCCCCACTCACGCGGCTGACATACTGTTAGCGATGCGCACGCCAAGTCGCCACTCCTGCAAGCCTGCTCTCGTGCTGGCCGGACTCCTGCTCACTCCATTCCTCCAGGCGCAGGATCGCTGGACGCTCGATCCCTCCGGCGGCATCCTGTGGACCGTGCAGCCGGGCGCCGCACACCACGACCACATTGAGATGAGCGGCCGAAGGGTTTCCTACATCCTGAATTACGGCGTGGAGGCAGACGGGCATCTCACTCTGCGGCGGCAGATCGTTTTCCCGCTGCTGCGCACGATTCCCAACGACACCCACGCGAGCCTGATCTACACGTTCGGCGAAGACGCCATGCCGCGGTTGCTGATCGAAGGCCGCGAGGCTTCGGGCGAGAGCACTCTGAGCATTCACCATCAAGGCATCATGACAGTGCGGAGCGCGTACTCACGCCCGCGCAAGATCCTGCTGACGCGCACGCTGTTTCCTTCGACTACCGGCCAGTTCGTGCTCGAACGGCTCACGCTAAAGAACGAGTCGGCCCAATCTGTGAAGGTGGAACTCGAGCGCACCGAAAAGACCGCGCGTACCAATCCGGAACGCGGCGTCTACGGCGAGTATGTGATCGAGTCTCGAACGCTGGATGCTGGCGAGCGGAGCTTGAAACCGGGCGAGAGCACGACGTTCACGGTCGCTTTCACCGGCCGGAAAGCCAGCGATCCCGAGCCCCGAATCGATCCAGCGGCCGAGGAGAACGCGCGCCGCCAACTTGTCGCCAGCTACCTGTCGCAGCTCGTTCTCGAAACGCCCGATCCGGTCCTGAACACGGCCTTCGGCTTCGCGAAGATCCGCACGACCGAGAGCATCTACGAGACCAAAGGCGGATTGATGCACGGTCCCGGCGGAGGCAGCTACTATGCCGCGATCTGGGCGAACGACCAGGCCGAGTACGCCGATCCGTTCTTCCCGTTTCTGGGCGACCCGGCCGGGAACGAATCGGCGATCAACTCCTTCCGGCTGTTTGCAAGGTACATGAACCCCGATTACAAGCCGATCCCGAGTTCCATCATCGCCGAAGGCGCCAGCTACTGGAACGGAGCCGGCGACCGTGGCGACATGGCGATGATTGCTTACGGCGCTGCGCGCTTTGCCCTGGCTTACGGGGATCGCAAGACGGCGGAAGAACTGTGGCCCTTGATTGAATGGTCGCTGGAGTACTGCAACCGGAAGGTGAATGAAGATGGCGTGGTCGCCTCCGACAGCGATGAACTGGAGGGACGCTTCCCAGCCGGCAAGGCCAACCTGAACACGTCCTCGCTGTACTACGACGCACTCAACTCGGCCGCCATGCTCGGCCGCGATTTGGACCGGGACAAGGCGCTGCTTGCCAGCTACGAAGAGCGGGCGCGCCTGATCCGCGCAGCCATCGGAAACTATTTCGGAGCGAACGTGGAGGGCTTTGAGACGTATCGCTACTACGACGGCAACACGGTGCTGAGAGCGTGGATCTGCACGCCGCTCGCGATGGGCATTTTCGATCGCAGCAAGGGCACGATCGAGGCGCTCTTCTCTCCGCGCCTGTGGACGCAGGACGGCCTGGCGTCGCAGGCGGGCGACAAGACGTTCTGGGACCGCGCGACGCTTTACGCGCTGCGCGGAGTGCTCGCGGCGGGTGAGACGCAGCGCGCGATGTCCTTCCTGTCCAACTACTCCAAACGCCGCCTGCTGGGCGAGCACGTGCCCTATCCCGTGGAAGCCTGGCCGGAGGGCGGGCAGCGCCACCTGGCGGCGGAGAGCGCCTTATATTGCCGCGTTTACACAGAGGGACTATTCGGGATCCGCCCATCGGGCTTGCGCGCCTTCACGCTAACGCCGCGTTTGCCTGCCGGATGGCTCGGGATGCAGTTGAAAAACGTGCGGGCCTTTGGGCACAGTTTCGACATCCGCGTGAAGCGGGAGGGCGAAAAGCAGCGGGTGGATGTCGTATCCGGGGGCCGTATGATCTTCTCGCGTCTGCTATCCGGCGGGGAGGCCGCCAGCGTTGAGTTTACCGAGTAGGCGCGCCTGCTTGCGAGGCGCAGATGCCAGCAATACGCCAAACGGGCTGCATCTGACCGCTGAGTTGAACTCCTGGCGAGAGATTGATGGCAAGTATTTCTCATTGGCGGCGCCGCCTGGTCCGATAAGTACAGAGTGATCTCGCTGAAGAAGTACCTGGACCGCGACGACAGTGGCCGGCAGGCCGGAGCGTTGGAGGTGTGTGGCAACCTGCTGGGCGTGATGGGCGAATGTGGATCCCAAGCGTGCCCGCACCTGGGCGAGGAGCTGCAATCGCAAGTATTCCGGCTTCAGGAACGCCTGAAGAGCGACCCTGGACCGGGAACTCTGCAACAAACGAACGGCGAAGCGCAAACAGCGCTGCGGTCTTGGGGAGAGCGCGCGTCGAATTACTACAAGAGGAAGGCCACCGAGGTCCGGGAACTGATGCTCGTCGTGGCGCAGGCCGCCGAATCGGTCGGCGAGCGCGACATGCGCTACACCAGCAAATTCAGTTCTTTCACCGAGCGCCTGCAAGCCATCGCGAACCTGGAAGATATCACCAATCTGCGCAGCTCTCTCACTGCGAATGTGGGCGAACTGAAGAAGTGCATCGCGCAGATGACAAAGGACAGCAACGAGTCGGTGAACCGCTTGAACGCCGAATTAGCGACCTACCGCAGCCGATTGGAGGAGACAGAGCGCCTCGCCTCCATCGACGCTCTGACGGGCCTGGCCAACCGGCGAAGGATCGAACTCGCCCTCGATCAGCTCGTGCTGCGGGCACGCCCATTCAGCCTGCTGCTGTTCGACGTAAACGACTTCAAGGCGATCAACGACCAGTTCGGCCACGTGGCCGGCGACGACCTGTTGCGGCAGTTCGCCGTAGAGTTGAAGCTCGCGCTCCGCTCCAGCGATCTCGCCGGGCGATGGGGCGGGGACGAATTCATCGTCGTCCTGGACTGCGGTGAAGAACTGGCGGAGGTGCAAAGAAACCGCATCCGCGATTGGGCGCTCGGTGAGTACACGCTTCGTAGCGGAGCGGACTCTTACCGTGTATCCGTCAGCGCCGCAATCGGCATGGCGGGATGGTTGCGCGGCGAAGACATTACGGAAACGCTGAAGCGAGCCGACGCCGCGATGTATCGCGACAAGCAAGAGTTGAAGAGAGGCGCAGCTCCACCCGTCGAACGGCCGGCCTGCGCCGTGATAGCAGGCGCCAAGCCGCCGGCTCGACGCTAAGCGCCGAAATCCGCACCCCGAGTCCGATGCCCGCCGCGAGCCCTCAAGGCTCGACAATCAGAATTGGATCCGAGTCGATGGTCCCTTCGGGCGTCTCCACCGAGACGGCATAAGCGAAAGCGCCCAACGGAGCATCGTGTTCGATGGCCACGGGACTCTGATGGGTCCAATGCGGATCCGCGGTCGGGATCACGCCCAATTCCAGGTTCTCGTCCTTCAGCTCATGCTCCTGGTACGGCGCACCTTGCCCCGCCGCCATGACGTTCTGGCGTAACCGTCCGCGGAAAGTTCCCGTGTGCGCGATGGGGCCAAAAGAAACCGTGTGGCCCCGGCGAACATGCAATTCGCTTGGCGCGCAAACGACTTTCTTGCCGACAACGCTCAATGTGACTGTGTGGTCTGCCATTCCTTCTCCTTGAACTTCGGATCGGTCCTCAGTTCCTTCAATTCCGGCCGGCGATTGGCCTCTGTGAGGTAGGTGCCGGTCTTCGCAAGAGAATCATACGCCGCAAGAGCGTCTTTACGGTGCCCCGTCAATTCGTATACGAGAATCGAACGGAAGAGAACCGCTCCGCTCTCGGGTGTTTCCTTCAAGGCCGCCGCAATCTCCCTCAGTGCGGCCTGCTGATCGCCCTGGTCCGCGTACAGCCAGGCCAGATCGGCTCGCGCCTCCGAGTCGTGGGGATTGACGGCGAGTTGCTTTTGGGCGACGTCAATCGCGTCCGCGGACGCCTTCGCGGCTTTCGGCCGCAGTTCGGGCACGACGCGGTAGAGATGGGCGAGACTGCCTAGCAGCATCGCGCTCCTCTGCCCCATTTGCACGGCGTGCTCCATCATCGGCACGGCTTCCGCATAACGCTCCTGGGTAAAATAGAGACTTGCCAGATTGTTGTATGCGATCGGATTGGGCCGGATCTCCAGCGAATGCCGGAGCGCGCGTTCGGCTTGCGAAAAGCGGCCCTGTTGGACCAGTACGGCCGACAGATTGTTCAGAGCCTTATAGTTGTCGGGCGCCAGTTCGCTCGCGCGCTTAAAGCTTCGCATCGCTTCGTCATAGCGGCCCTGCTTGTAGAAAAACGAGCCGAGGTGCTGATGCGCGCCAGGGTAGCTGGGCTGTATTTCTACCGCCTTCTGATAGGCCGCCTCAGCCTCGCGCAGAGCCTGCTTGCTCTCATAGGTGCGCGCCAGATGAAGCCACGCCTCCAGGTTCCGCGGCTCTTGGGTAAGGATGGAGCGCAGAATCGAGATAGCCTCGTCGTAGCGGCCTTCCACACGGGCGATATTGCCCAGCACAACCTGGGCATGAATGAGACCTTTGCGCAGTTTGAGCGCCTGCTCGCAGCTTGCCCGGGCCTTGCTGATCCACTCGGGATCCTTGGTGAACTCGTACTTGTCCAGGTACGCCTCGCCCAATCCCGCGTATGCTTTGGCGAAGGCGGGATCCCGGCGCAGCGCTTCTTTGAAGACCGAAATGGCCAGGTCCGCCTGATTGATGTCGCTCAACAGATAGCCGCGCCCCTGAACGTAATAATCCTCCGCGCCCGGTTCCCGGCTGTTGCCGGAAGCGGCGTCGGCACGCGCCTCGACGGGAAGTCCGACCTGGAGAAGCTGCGCGACCAGCCCGACCAGGTCGTCCTGGAGCGCGAAGGAATCCGTGGCAGCCTCGGTCATCTGGCCGGAGCGGAGCATCCGCTGGTTGTGCGCATCGCTGACGATCGCGGTTACGCGGATGCGATCGCCCGTCGATTCGACGCTCCCGCTGATGACCAGATCGACGCCAAACATCTGTCGCGCGTCCTTGGCCGATTGCGCTTTGGCCTGCAGCACGTCGGCAGGCGGGACCACCCAGAACGCCTCTCGAAACGGTTGCAGCGCGGAGAGTTGAGAAGAAAGCGACATCACCAGCCCGACGCCGAATGCGCGAGTCCGGTCTTCGCTGCCGACGGGCGTAAACGGGAGCACGGCGATACCGCGCACCTGTTGCCCGGCCGGCCTGGAGTAGTGCGTCCACCCCAGCCAGGCCAAAACCCCCACGACCAGGAACGCCGCGATCCCACCCCATGCCCAGGCAAGGCGGAAGCGGCTGTTGCCCGTCTGAATCCGGCTCCAATCGGCTCTACTCGATGGCGCCCCCAGAGCCTCGTCGAAAATCGTGGTCTCCCCAACCCCCGACCCAAGGGTTGACAGGCTGGTTGGCAGTTCCTCGGCGGCGGCCTTGAGATCCCGGACGACTTCCCCGCAATCGGCATAGCGATTGGCGGCCTCGCGGGCCAGACAGCGGTTGACGATTTCCTCGACCGGGCGGGGCACTCCCGGGCAAAGCACGGACAGCGGCTGCGGAGTGTCGCGGAGCAGGTTCAAGGCCACCTCCTGACGGCTGGCGCCAGGGAATGGGCGATACCCGGAAAGCATCTCGTAAAGGAGCACGCCGAACGAGAACACGTCCGATCTTGCATCGACGTCGCCGCCCATTGCCTGCTCTGGCGACATGTATCCGACCGTGCCCAGAACGGCGCCGGGCGTGGTCAGAGAGTCGTCCTCGACCGAATCCCCGCCTGTAACCGCGCTGCCGCGCGCAGTGTCCCCGAACGGTTTCGCCAATCCGAAATCCAGCACCTTCACCAACCCGTCGCCCGTGATCATCACGTTGCCGGGCTTCAGATCGCGGTGCATGATTCCGGCAGCGTGCGCGTTCGCGAGCGCGTCGCAGATCGGGATGGCGTATCTTAGCGCTTCGGTGCAACCGAGTCTGCGCTCTCGTAGGATTTCGCGCAGGCTCTTACCACGCACCAATTCCATGGCGATGAAGTGACACCCGGCGTCGGAATTGATGTCGTATATGGTGACGATGTTGGGATGGTTTAACGCCGAGGCGCATTGCGCCTCGCGAGTGAAGCGCTGCGTCTGCTGCGGCCCGTCAGCCTGGAGCGAGGGGAGCAGCTTGAGCGCCACTTCCCGGTTCAGATGCGTGTCCAGCGCCCGCCAGACAGCGCCCATCCCCCCTGCCCCAATCGGGCCGAGCAGCTTGTAGTGAAGCAGGAAATCGCCTTCAGCAAGAGGCGCCGAAGCCATCGTTACTCCGTGCGGCCGGGTCTCTGTCGACCAAGGGCTGCAATGTTATCAGGTCCACAAGTATACCGAGCCGCGTAATCCGAGGGGTGGGCTTCTGGTACCGTTATTCGTCAGACGCCCGCCGGCGCCTCGCTCGCGCTACCCGCCACCGCAGGCTTCCGGCCGCGCAAGGCCGCCTGGAGTTGCTCCATGTAAAGGAAGATCACGGGCGTGATGTAGAGCGTCAGAAACTGCGAAACAACCAGCCCGCCAACCACCGCCAGGCCAAGCGGCTGCCGCGCGTCCGCGCCTTCGCCGTAGCCCATGGCGATGGGCAGCGTTCCGAACAGCGCGGCCACCGTGGTCATCATGATCGGGCGGAATCGCAGCAGACAGCCCTGGTAGATGGCGTGGTACGGATCCTTGCCCTCGACGCGCTGCGCCTCCAATGCGAAGTCGATCATCATGATCGCGTTCTTCTTCACCACGCCGAACAGCATGATGATGCCGACAAAAGCGTAGAGGTCCAATTGCTTATGGAAGATCAGCAGCGTCAGAAGCGCGCCGAAGACCGCCGCGGGCAAGCCGGAAAGGATCGTAATGGGATGGATGAAGCTCTCATACAGGATTCCCAACACGATGTAGATCACCAGGATGGCAACGATCAGCAGGATCGACAGGCCCTGAAAAGACTGTTGAAACTGTTTCACGGTGCCTTGGAAGCTGGTGCTGACCGTGGGCGGCATGCGCAATTCGGCAATCCCGTTTTCCACGCTCTGCGCGGCGTCGCCCAACGAGGATCCGGTGGTGAGGTTGAACGAGATCGTGACCGCCGGCAACTGGCCGAAGTGATTTACGTTCAGCGGACCTGCCGTGCGGCGCATGGTCACAACCGCGTCAAGCGGGACCAACTTGCCGCTCGACGAGCGCACATAAAGCTTCGACAACGCATCGGGCGTGCGCTGATACCGCGGCTCCACTTCAAGCAGGACGATGTACTGATTGGCCGGACTGTAGATGGTCGACACCTGCCGCTGGCCGTAAAACGTGTAGAGCGCATTCTGAATCTGTTCGGGCGTGACACCAACCGCAAAGGCGCGATCGCGGTCGATGTCCACGTACAATTGCGGGCTCGACAACTCCATGTCGGAGTTCACGTCCTGAAAGCCGGGCAGCGTTCGCATCTTCTCCATGAGCTGCGGCGCCCAGGCGTAGATTTCCTTCAGGCTGGCGCTCTGTACCGTGAGCTGATACACGCTTGTGCTGAACGTTCCGCTCACCGTGATGGGCGGCGGATTCTGCATGAACGCAAGGATGCCGGGCACTCCAAATAGCCTGGGCCGCATCTGATCGATGAACTCGTCGACAGAGACGTTGCGTTCGGCGCGAGGCTTCATATTGATAAAGAAGAAGGCCTGGTTGCCGCCACCCGCAAACGCGGCGATATCTTTCACCGGCGGCTGGTGTGCCAGAATGTCCACAATCGCCTGGTGGTGAGCGGCCATCGATTCGAAGGAGATGTCCTGGCCGCCTTTGGTGATGCCAAACAGGAAGCCGGAATCCTGGCTCGGGATAAACCCGGTGGGCATATGGAAGAAAAGATACGCGGACCCAAAGACCATCCCAATGGCGAGCATCAGCGTCGCGAAACGGTATTTCAAGCTGATCTTCAGGGTAGTCTCATAGCCCCGCGCCATCGAATTGAAGCCGCCCTCGAGCGTTCGGTAAAACCAGGTGTGGCGCGCTGCGTGATCCGTTTTCAGGAACCTGCTCCCGAGCATCGGCGTGAGCGTCAGCGACACAAATCCAGAAATGAGAATCGCGACAACGATAGTCACTGAGAACTCGTGCAGCAGGCGTCCCACGATGCCGCCCATGAACAACACGGGGATAAAGACGGCCACCAGCGACAGGGTCATGGTGATGATGGTGAATCCGATTTCGCGCGAGGCGAGCAGAGCCGCTTCCATGCGCGAATGACCCATTTCCATGTAACGGACGATGTTCTCAAGCATCACGATGGCATCGTCCACGACGAAGCCGACCGAGAGCGTCAAAGCCATCAGCGACAGGTTGTTCAGGCTGTAGCCCAGCAGGTACATCGCCGCGAACGTGCCGACGATCGAGAACGGTACCGCGATGCCGGGAATCAACGTGGCCGAGAGATTGCGCAGGAATAGGAAGATGACCAGCACAACGAGGGCGATGGTCAACATCAGGGTGAACTGCACATCCCGGATGGAACCGCGGATGCTGTCCGAACCGTCGAAGGCGATCTCCAGTTTGACCGACGGCGGAATCTCCTTGCGGAAGGTCGGCAGAAGCTGCTTGATGTTGTCCACCACCTGCACGGTGTTTGTGCCCGGTTGCCGCTGAATCGCCAGCATGACGCCGGCGACGCCGTTGAACTTGCTGAAGACCTTGTTGTTCTCGACGCTGTCCAGCACGCGCCCCAGTTGGTCGAGACGGACCGGTGAGCCGTTCCGGTAGGCGACGGTCACGGGCCGGTAAGCCGCTGCGTTTTCGAGCTGGCCATTGGACTGCAGCGTAAACGCCTGCTTCGCGCCATCCAGGCGTCCCACCGGCAGGTTGACGTTGTTCGACTGGATCGCCTGCTGCACTTCGTCCACGCCGATGCCGCGCGAAGCGAGCAGGTCGGGATCGAGTTGTACGCGCACGGCGTATTTCTGCGCGCCATAAACCACCACGCGCGCCACGCCGCTCACCATCGAGATACGCTGCGCCAGCAGCGTCTCGGCATACTCGTCCACCGTGTAGGTCGGCAGAGTCGAGGAACTGAGAGCAAGGTACAAAACCGGCTGCTCCGCCGGGTTCACCTTCTCGTAAGAAGGCGGGCGCGGCATATTCGATGGCAGAGTTCCGCCGGCCTTTGAGATAGCAGCCTGGATGTCCTGTGCCGCCGCGTCAATGTTGCGATCGAGCGTGAACTGGACAGTCACGGTCGTCGCGCTCTGCGAGCTGCTCGAACTCATCTGCTGGATTCCCGCCAGTGTGGAAAACTCGCGTTCCAGCGGCGTCGCCACCGACGACGCCATGGTCTCCGGGCTCGCTCCCGGCAGGGATGCGCTCACTTGAATCGTCGGGTAATCGACGCTCGGCAGCGCGGCCACTGGCAATGCGCGGTAAGCCACCGCGCCGAACAGCAGAATGGCGAAGACGACGAGCGTCGTCATGATCGGCCGTTCGATGAAGATGCGGGAGATGTTCATGACCTGCCCGTTTCAGTCTTCACGCCAGGCAGGGCCATGACCTTTGCGCCGGGCGCCAGCAGTAGCTGCCCGTCGGTAACCACTGTCTCTCCTGCCTTCAGTCCGCTCTCGACAACGATCTTGCCGTCCACGAGCTGACCGGTGGTGACGAGACGCGCCTCGACACTCTGGTCGGCTTTGACGACGTAGATGAAGGAACCCTTTTGCCCTGCCTGGACTGCCTCGGAAGGAACGACAACGGCATCGGCCTTGGTGTCGAGCGCCAAGGTCACATCGACGAACTGCCCCGGCCACAGCACGCTACCGGCATTGGTGAATGTCGCTTTCAGCCGGATGGTTCCCGTCGTGGTATCCACCGTGTTATCCACCACGCTCAGCGTCCCGGTCGCCGGCTTGTCGGGGGCGTCCTTGGTGATAGCTCGGACGGTCAGTTTGCCAGCCGCGCTGAGTCTTCGTATCGCAGCCAGCTTCTGCTCGGGCACGCTGAAGCTCACGAACACCGGTTCAATCTGGTTGATGACCACCAGGCTGGTGTCGCCGTTTGACTTTACGTAATTGCCGGCATGCACCAGCAGGTTTCCCGTCCTTCCGGAGATCGGCGCGAGGATCTCGCAAAAGCTCAAGTCCAGTTTCGACTTCTCCACCGCCGCCTGATCCGATTCAAGCGAAGCCCGCGCACTCTGAATCGCGGCCTGATCGGCGCGGACGGATTGGGCGTACACGTCCGCATTGGTGCGGCTGACTTCATATTGAGAACGGGCGACGATCCCCTCTTTCACGAGCTGCTGGTTGCGGTGCGCGTCGGTATCCGCGTACTTTTGCTGCGCCTGATCGCGAGAGAGATTCGCCTCGGCCTGAGCGAGGAGCGCACGATCGCGCGCTACCGCGGCTTCGGCCTGCAGCAGAGCGTCGTGGAACGGGCGGGGGTCGATCTGAAACAGCAGGTCGCCCTTCCTGACGTTCTGCCCTTCCGCGAAGTTGGCGCGCACCAGTTCACCGGCCACCTGCGGTCTCACCTGCACGGTCGCGGACGGCTCGACGTTGCCGATAGCCTGCAGCACCTGCTGCACCGCTTGCGTCCCGGCAGTCGCCAGGGTGACCGGCACGGGCGGTGGTCCCATGGGAGGCGGAGCTTTTTGCGACGCGCAGCCCGTCAGGAGTGCGCACGCGACAACAATAGCGCCAATCTGTTTGGACAAGACGAGTACCTCACTCAAACACGGAATCAAGAATACGTTCAAAAGGGATCGAAAGGAGCAGAGCCTCGGACTGGGCTGGCAGTTCCCCAGACTCTCTCCAGGACGCCGGCTTCCGAACGAATTATTCGAACCAGATCTCGGCCTGAGAGGCTCCCGAAACGGCGCCGCTCCAGGGTTCGCCAAGCCGGGATAAAAAAAGGGCGAACATAGCTATGCTAGCGGCCCTTCCTCCGGTTCGCAAGACGTCTATGATGCGGACATTATCTACAGTTTACGGATGTCAACCACTTTCGCGGCGGACTAAACTGGCAGTCATGCAGTGGAAAGCGTTCTTGGCGGTTCTGGCTGGTCTGTCGCTTGCGGCTCAGGCGCCGCCGCCATCGATCCCACCTTCGATCAATGTCCGCGACCTGAAAGCCGACCTTACGTTCCTGACTTCGAAGCCGCTGGCCGGACGGCTATCCTTGCAACCCGGCTCGGAAGTGGCCATCGAGTGGATCGCGAGCGAATACGCCAAGGCGGGCCTGAAGACGGCCGGCATCGCCTCCTACGTTCAGAAGGTTCCGCTGATTGAGTTCTTCCCCGACCGTGATGCGAGTTCACTGACCATCGACATGAAGGGTGCGCGGAGCGAAGTCACGTTCCCCGAAGCGATCGTCACTTTCCCCGATGATCGCGACCTTGCGGGCGATGTCGTCTTCGCGGGCTACGGCATCACGGCGCCGGAATTGAACTATGACGACTATCGCGGTATCGACGTACGCGGGAAGATCGTCCTGGTCTTCGATCACGAGCCGCAAGAGAACGATCCGGCATCCATTTTCAACGGCATGGGCAACACGCGCTACGCCACCTCGCGCGTAAAGCTTCTGAACGCGCAGGCGCACAGCGCCATCGGCGTATTGCAGGTGGCCGAGCCCAACCGCAAGCATCCCTCCAATCAGGAGCGTCAGGCTCGCATCGGCGGCAGTGCCCAGCGTGCGCGCCGCATGCCGTCACAGGCCATCGAAGGCGACGAGGTAAAGATCCCTCTCGTCGTGGTTTCCGACAAGATCGCCGCGGGTCTCATAGCCTCCGCCGGCAAGCAAGCGACTGAGGTGCAGAGCGCGATCGACTTGACGCTCACGCCCGCGTCTGTGTCGCTGCCCGGCGTGCGGGTGGCTATCCACAACCGCAACCGCGAGCGGCGCAGAGGCGTGTCTGGCAACCTCATTGGAATCGTGGAAGGCAGCGATCCGCAACTGAAAAGCGAGGTGGTGGTGATCAGCGGACACTACGACCACGACGGTCAGTGGCCCGAAGGCTATTTTCCGGGCGCGGACGATAATGGCTCCGGCACGGTCGGCGTCGTGGCCTTGGCACGCGCCTTCGCAAGCAACCCGGTCAAACCGAAGCGCAGTCTGCTGTTCGCCATCTTCGCCGCCGAGGAGCGCGGCCTGCTCGGGTCCTATTACTACGTGCAGCATCCGCTCGTCCCGCTTTCGAAGACGCGCGCCGTCATCAACTTCGACATGATCGGCCGCGACGAAACGCCCAGCGAGCAGACCAAGGGGATGATTGAAATCGAGCCGGACACGACGAATCAGCTCAACCTGGTAGGGCTGAAATACAGTCCGGATTACAAGAGCGTGGTGGAGCGCGAGAACGGCAAAGTCGGCCTGAAGCTCAGCTACAAGTGGGATGAGGAAGCGGCGCTGAATGTCTATTTCCGCAGCGATCAATTCCCGTTCGCGCTGAAGGACATTCCAGCCATGTGGTGGTTCACCGGCTTCCATCCCGACTACCACCAGATGACGGATACAGCGGACAAGATCAACTTCGAGAAGATGGCGAAGATCCTGCGTCTGGCGTATCTCACGGGCTGGGACTTCGCCGACTCCGAGAGGCCGTTGCGCTTCATCGCGAATCCGGCCGCGCCCAAGTAAAGCCCCGAGGCTTCGGGTGGCGCGGGGCTCAAGACGGCCTGGAAACGAGTATTGTTTGCTGCTTCCGGTAGAATGGTAGACTAAAGATGGATTTCTACCATGGGACTCAACATCAAGAATGCAGACGTGGAGCGTCTGGCCAGCGAGGTAGCTGGCTTGGCGCATGAAACCAAGACCGAAGCCATCCGGAAGGCGTTGTTGGAGCGCAAGGTGCGACTGCAGGTCTGCGGCGCGGGTCGTCCGGCGGACCGCGTGGGGCTGCAGGAGTACCTGCTGCGGCATGTATGGCCCTTGGTTCCTCCGGCTGAGCTGGGCCGTGTCCTCACTCGGGTGGAAGAAGACCAGATCCTGGGCTACGGGCCCGAAGGGTACTGAGCCATGGTCTTGGATAGCTCAGCGATAGTCGCCGTGCTCTTGAAAGAACCGGGGCACGACCGGCTGCTGGAGACAATCGAGCGCGCCGAACTGATCGTAGTCGGAGCCCCAACGCTGCTTGAGGCCACGATGGTCCTGACCGCACGGCTGGGCCAGGACGCCCGACCGCTGCTCTCTGCTTTCCTGCGCCGACTGAACGCGGAAGTCATCGCTTTTAACGAGGAGCATCTGGATGCCGCCACGGCCGCGTTTCTTCGCTTTGGACGCAGGCGCCATCCCGCCGGCTTGAATTTCGGCGATTGCATGTCATACGCGGTCGCGTCGGTCGCCAACCTGCCATTGCTTTTCATCGGTGACGATTTTTCGCGAACCGACATCGCGCGAGCATAGCTTGCCGCGAGCTGGGATATACGCCAATCTGGACGGCGCCCTCATCGGCCAGCGCTTCACGACGAAGCCGCCCAGCCGCCCAGGATGGGATGATTGGGAGTGATGGAAACATCGTTGCTTCAATCGGCGCGCAGAGTCCTGCTGGCCGAAGCCCAGGCTCTGGAGGAGGCTTCCTCCCGGCTGAATGGCGAGTTCGACCGGGCCATTGATCTGCTGGATGCGCAGCAGAGCAAGGTCCTGGTGACCGGCATCGGCAAGTCGGGCATTGTGGCGCAGAAAATCGCCGCCACCTTTTGCAGTCTCGGCCAGCCTGCCGTTTTTCTGCACCCCGTCGAGGCGCTTCACGGAGACCTCGGGCTCTATTCGCCCGGCGACCCGACTGTTGTGCTTTCGCGCAGCGGCAACACCGGGGAATTGCTCCGGCTCGTCGCGCAATTGCGCACGCTCAAGTCCCCGGTGATTGGGATTCTGGGAGCTGCCGACTCGGCGCTTGGCGCTTTAATGGACGTCGTTCTCGACGCCTCGGTTCGCGCCGAGGCAGACGCGCACAACCTCGCCCCCACTGCCAGCGCGGTGGTCGCGCTCGGACTCGGCGACGCACTGGCGATCGGCCTGATGGAGCGGCGCGGTTTCACCGCGGAGGACTTCGCGCGCTTCCATCCATCGGGCCAGCTCGGGCGCAATCTTCGGCTGAGCGTGAGCCAGGTGATGCATCCATTGGAGCGCGTGGCCACGGCCGCCGCAGACGATCCCTTACGCAAGGTCGTGATCGAGATGACGCAACGCTCCCTGGGCGCCGCCTGCGTGCTCGATTCCGAAGGACGCCTGATCGGCATCGTCACCGACGGAGACGTGCGCCGGGCCTTACAGAGCCACGACGATATCCGCGGCGTGCTTGCCCGTGACGTCATGACCGCCCGGCCCGCCATGGTCGCGCCCGGCGCAAGCGTGCATGAAGCTTTGCGCATCATGGAGGACCGACCTTCGCAAATCGCAGTCCTGCCCGTTGTCGACGAAGAGTCGGGCCAATGCGTCGGCCTGGTGCGGCTGCACGACCTGTACCAGCAGAATCCGGCGCCAAGACGCTGAACGGCCAGCGTTCGCGCAACTCAAGTTAGTGGCGGAACAGCGGGCGCTGGAGCGCCGCCCCACAACAACCTACCGCTTCACGCGCAGCAACGCGAGTTGGGAGTTCACCAGCCGCTCGCCCTTCTTCGGTTGCACTCGCGAATAGGAGCCGTCAGCGTTCATCCGCCGCGCCTTCACATTGTCTTCCAGGTAGACCGCCAGTAGACGGTCGCGGATCTGGCGCACCATCGCCGGCTTGGTGATCGGGAAGAGCACTTCCACGCGCCGGTTGATGTTGCGCGGCATCATGTCAGCCGAGCCGAGGTAGATCGCTTCTTCGCCGCCGTTGAGGAAATAGAAGATGCGGCTGTGCTCCAGAAACCGGCCGACAATGCTGGTGACGCGGATGTTCTCGCTGACTCCTTTCAAGCCCGGCCGCAGACAGCAAATGCCGCGCGCCAACAGATCCACCTGAACGCCGGCGCACGAAGCCCGGTAGAGCAGCTTGATGATGCGCTGATCTACCAGCGAGTTCACCTTGATGATGATCTTCGCTTCGCGCCCAGCCTTAGCATGTTCGGTCTCGCGTGCAATCATCTCTTCGATGCGCTTCCGCAGATTCGTCGGCGCCACGAGCAATTTGCGGTAATCCGACTTCGCTGAGTAGCCCGTGAGCGCGTTAAACAAATGCGTGGCGTCTTCGCCGATCTCCGAGTTTGCCGTAAAGAAACCGAGGTCCGTGTACAGATGCGCCGTCACCGCGTTGTAGTTGCCTGTCGAGAGGTGGATGTAACGCCGCATCAGGTTGCCCTCGCGGCGAATGACCAGAGCTACTTTCGCGTGCACCTTCAGGCCCACCAGCCCGTAGACCACGTGCACGCCTTCGCGCTCCAGCGCACGCGCCCACTCGATGTTGCTCTCTTCGTCGAAGCGGGCTTTCAGTTCCACCACCACCGCGACCTGCTTGCCTTCTTCGTTCGCTTCGAGCAGGGCCTCAACCACCGGCGAGTTGCGGCCCACGCGATACAGCGTCATCTTGATGGCCAGCACGTCCGGGTCGTGCGCGGCGGCGTGCAGAAAATCCACCACCGGCTGAAAGCTGTCGTACGGGTGATGCACCAGAATATCGCCGCGACGAATGGCCGTGAAAATGTCCTCGCCCTCCTGTATCTGCGGCAAGGGTAGCGGCGAAAAAGGGCGATCCTTAAGATCCGGGCGCTCGAGCGGCAGCAGCGCGCGCAGACGGCTCAACGCCAGCGGGCCGTCCACCCGGTACAGTTCGCTGTCGTCGGTCTCGAAATTCGTACGCAACACATCGAGCAGCGAATCCGGCATACCTTCGTCGACCACCAGCCGCACGACCGAGCCAAACCTCCGCTGCCACACGCCCTCTTCCACCGTCTCCAGCAGGTCGTCGGCTTCAATCTCCTGAATCGCCATTTCGGCGTCGCGGGTGACGTGGAAAAGGTGGCTCTCCACCACTTCCATCCCAGGAAAAAGATCCGCCAGGTGGGCGCGAATCAACTGCTCGATCCAGATGTAGGTGACCGCCTTGCTGCCGCGGCGCCGGTTAGGCTTTTGCAGCGGAACTAACTGTGGCAGGGACGGCGGCACTTTGATCCGCGCGAATCGCTCCTCGCCTTCGGCATCGCGAATCAGCACGCTCAAGTTCAAACTCAAATTCGAGATGTGCGGAAACGGCCGGCCCGGATCCACCGCCAGCGGCGTCAGCACCGGGAATAGCGACTCTTCGAAGTACCGGCTCGCCGATTCCTTTTGCTCGTCGGTAAGCTCATCGTACCCGCGAATGCAAATGCCTTCCTGTTCGAGTTCGACGTAAAGCCCGCGCAGGCACTCGTGCGATTCCCGCAGCAACTGCTCATAGACGGCGCGGATCGCTTCGAGTTGCTGCGCCGGCGGCATCTTGTCCGGCCCCGTGTCCAACACGCCCGATTCGAGCTGGTTCAAAAGGCCAGCCACGCGGACCATGAAAAATTCGTCGAGGTTGGACCCGAGAATGGACAGGAATTTGACGCGTTCGAGCAGAGGATTGGACGCGTCTTGCGCCTCTTCGAGCACGCGCCGCTGGAATTCCAGCAGACTCAATTCGCGGTTCACGTACAGCGCCGGGTCGTCGAACGAGACGGACGGGGCGGTTTTCTTCCTGGTGGTTCGCGGCATGCAGCAAGAAACAGGTTAGCGAATCTGTGCGCCTAGCGGGCTTCCGCAGTCACAGGTTTCGCTGAAACGTTGCCGCCGTCCACTTCGATGATCAGCGGGCGAGAGCCCGCGTTCGTCTTGCGGTAAGTCGCGGTAATCTCCCGCCTCTCGCCAGGCATCAGCGCGAAGTAGTTGTCCTCCCACAGCACCGGGAGGACCTCTCTCGCGTGACCTTCGGGACCGGCCGCCGGACGGATCGCTTTCAGATGTACTGGAAACGCCAGGCTCTTGCCCAGGTTCTCCACAACCACGCGCGTCACCCCGTCGTCGCCCTGCGCTTCGGACGTCGCGGAGACCCGCAACTCGACGGCCGGCAACGAGGCCAACCCGGTCAGATCGGCATGCGAAGTCACGGGCGTGTTGTACCAGGTGGACTGGCTCCAGTCCATCACGTCGGGCTTCGTCGAGAGCCAGTAGAAGTTCGTGCTCAGCGTCTTGCCCGCCGCGTCGGAGAGGCTCAGCCGCACGAAATACGTCGTGCTCAGCCCTTCGATTTCGGGCGCGGTGAAGGCTTTCACAACGCCATCCGACGGCACGTCCAGCGCGGTCTCCTTCGAGAACTTCTCGGTGAGATCGAGATTGTAGATCTTCGCCGACGCCTTCAGGCCCTGGAAGTCCTTGTAAAACGAGTTGACCACGGCCACCGAGCGGTCGTCGTAGGAGTACTGGATGTGGATCGGCTCGCAGCCCTTTTTCGCGCCGAAATACGACCCGCCGGGACGCATGTAGGAATCGAAAAGGTGCCAGATCATCGACGGCCAGGCGTTGTTCAGCATCCACTGGATCACGCCCGTGGAGGTGTACTTGTTTCGTCCGAAGGCTTCAAACATCGCGCGCTCGCCTTCATAGGCCAGCAACTGCGATTTCATCGCGTACTCTTCGACGCTCTTCGACTCGCCGTAGCGCGCGTTCAGCGCGCCGGTGAAGTGGTCGAGATTTGAGAAGACTCCGCCGCCGGCGTGATAGTCCCAAGCGGAGTTGATGGGCCACAGACGGTCGGCCGGCAGCATCTCCCGCAGGCTCTCTACAGGAGGCACGGCCGCTCCGGGGCTCACCTCGGTATCGAAGCCGTAGGCGCCGCCAAGTTTCGTGTCGAGCAGCCAGTAAGACGGCGGCACGTAGTCGTACGGCCCAAGCATTTTCACACCCGTCTCGCCCGTTACCGTGGTCGTCTTCGTGGTCGCGGAAGACTGGTAGGGGTTCGGCCAGTTCAGTTCTTTCAGGATGCCAATGTACATCGTCTCGACGTCGGGCGGCGGCGGGTTGTCGCTGCCGTTCATCCAGTCGAAAACTGCCGGGTGGCTTCGCAGCCGGCGAATCTGGTCGCGGAGCGATTCCGCCGCGATCAGGCGGTCTTCGTCGTCCCACTTGCCCCATTGCTCCCAGTGGTCACAACAGCACCAGCCGGCCATCACCAGGATCCCTTTCTCGTCGGCCAGGCGAAAGAAGTTGTCGTCTTCGATCTTCCCTTCCAGCCGCACGGAGTTCAGGTTCATGTCCCGCACGTAGTTGAGGATTGCCTCCTGCTTGTCCGGCGACGTGCGCAGAAACATATCGAAGGTATAGCCGCCGCCGCGAATCAGAATCGTCTTTCCGTTGATCTTGAACAGCGTGTGCTTTTGAGCGTCGAGATCACCGCTCACTTCACGAACACCGAAGCGCGTCTCCACTTGATCGGAAGTCGCGTTGCCCGTTTCGAAGCGCAGCTTCAAACCGTAGAGGTTCTGCGGGCCCACTTGCGCCGGCCACCAGAGACGCGGGTTCGAAAGATTCAACTGCGCGAACTGCTCCGGTGTGAACGTCACAACCTTCACCTGCTCGCGATCCAGAGAGACTTCCTGCGAGAACTTGACGTCTTCGATCTCGCCGCTCAACACGCCCTTGACCGCGTGGTTGGTCGTATTCCTCAACTCCGCCGTCACCGTGAGATGCGCCTTGTCGGCAGCCGGCAAATCCAGCTTCGTGATCACCTGCGGGAAGCGGATCGAGACCGGCCCGCTGGCCGTCAGGTAGACGTCGCGCCAGATGCCCATGGCCTTGTCGGGCGGAGCTGGATTCCAGTCGACGAACGTGATCGCGAGGTCTTCCGGCGTGGGTGGATAGACTTCAACGGCGAGGCCGTTGGACGCGCCCGGATTGGCAATGCCCGTCACGTCGAACTCGAACAGACGCCACGCTCCGGCCACGCGTTGTGAGTCCGCAACCAGCTTGCCGTTCAGCCAGACGTTGGCGCGAAAGTTGATTCCGTCGAAGTGCAGATGAATGCGCCGGTCCTTGTACTCGGCCGGTACCGTGAACTGCGTCCGGTACCACCACGACGAGCGGAACGGGCTGCCCGGAGGCATCGGAATACTCGAGAAGTTATGGCCGATGGGATACTTGACGCCGTCCACCGCACGCAGATTCATGCCGACAAACGGATCGGCGTACACCTGATTCGCCACGAGCGCCGCCATCACGGTGGACGGCATCTT